>Ga0193752_1001966_pt1 | contig 16206 bp, 17 predicted proteins | sample H1c1metaG_FD_144924 | JGI IMG/M metagenome (GOLD analysis project Ga0193752, IMG submission 144924) | Soil microbial communities from a riparian zone of the East river system, Colorado, United States - H1c1 | ecosystem: Environmental > Terrestrial > Soil > Riparian zone | place: USA: East River... | reverse complement strand
GCGATGGTGGAGGCGTTCTCGATGGCGCCCGCCAAGGTCGTGATGGGCCAGCGTCCGCAGGCCAACGGCCTCTATCGCTCCGCCGACGGCGGCAAGACGTGGGAGCGCACGAGCACCGTGAACGTGCGGCCGTTCTACTACTCGCAGGTGCGCGTCGATCCGAAGAACCCGAACCGCGTGTACTACTCGTCCACTGAGCTGCAGGTCTCGAACGACGGCGGCAAGACGACGAGCAACGCTGCGCAGGGCGTGCATGTGGACGATCACGGCATCTGGATCGATCCGAATGATCCAGAGCGCTGGGCGCTGGCGAACGACGGCGGTATCGCCATCACGTTCGACAAGGGCGGCAACTTCTTCTACCCGATGAACCTGCCGCTCGCGCAGTTCTACGAGATCAGCTACGACATGCAGGTGCCCTACAACGTCTGCGCCGGTGCGCAGGACAACGGCGCGTGGTGCGGCCCGAGCCGCAAGCGCTCGGCGCTGAACAACTCGTACTGGTTCACCATCTCCGGTGGCGACGGCTTTTACACCGCGCAGGATCCCGCCGGCGATTGGGTGTTTGGCGAGTCGCAGAACGCCGGCATCCAGGCGCGTAATCTCAAGACCGGCCAGAACATTCGCGTCACCAAGCCCGGCTGGCAGGAGCAGTATCGTCAGTACGAGGATTCCGTCGCCGTGGTGTGGGGCGACCCGCTCGCGCAGCCGAGCAAGGACGTGCAGAAGCGCATCTCGACGCTGCGCGGGACGCAGAAGAAGGATTCCACCGATCTGCTGACGCGCTTCAACTGGAACTCGCCCTTCTTCCTCTCGCCGCACAATCCGCAGGTCTTCTATCTCGGCGGCAACAAGGTCTTCAAGTCGCTCAAGCGCGGCGAGGAGATGTTCACCATCTCGCCGGACCTGTCCAAGCAGATGCGCGCACGCATGGACACGGCCGAGAAGTACACCGGTGGTGTGACGCCTGACGTCACCGGCGCGGAGACGTATGGCACCGTGGTGACGCTCGCCGAGTCGTACGTGAAGCCCGGCCTGCTGCTCGCTGGCACGGATGACGGCAACGTCTGGATGACGCACAACGACGGCGGCAGCTGGGAGAACCTGAGCGACCGCTTCCCTGGCCTGCCGAGCAAGGACGTCTATGTCACGCGCGTCGAGCCGTCGCACTTCGACACGCTGAGCTTCTGGGTGGCGTTCGACAACCACCGCTGGAACGACTTCACGCCGTATCTCTACGCGACGGAAGATGGCGGCAAGACGTTCAAGTCGATCGCGAACAACCTGCCGCGCACGAGTCCCGCGGACTACCTGCACGTCATCCGCGAAGATCCGCACAATCGCGACCTGCTCTTCGTCGGTTCGTCGCTCGCGGTGTACGCGTCGCTCGATCGCGGCAAGACGTGGTCGAAATTCTCGTCCGGTTTGCCGAGCGTGCCCGTGTACGACCTGAAGATCCATCCGCGCGATCATGAGGTGATGATCGCCACGCACGGTCGCGGCATCTGGTTGGTGGACATCGCCGCGCTCGAGCAGATGACGCCGAAGACGCTGGCTGATGCGGCGACGCTCTATGCGCCGAGGACGGCGTTTCAGTGGGGCGAAGGTCCGCAGATGGGCATGCCCGGCAATGGATGGGGGCAAGCGCCGCTCGTCATTCCCGCGCCGGCCTATGGCGCGACGATATCGTATCGCTTGAAGGACTCGGTGACGGGTCCGGTGCGCGTCAGCGTGAGCGATGCGAGTGGCACGCAACTCTACACGACGGCCGGTCCGTCGCGTCGCGGTCTGCATAACGTGAACTGGGCGTTGACGCCTGCCCCCGCGGCTCGTGTGGCGCTCGCGCCGGCGGCTCGGCGCGACAGCATTTTGCTCAAGCAGCGCGCGCCGGTGGTGCTCGATTCATTGGGGAAGGCGAACTATGACACGACCGCGTTGGCGGCGGTGCGACGCATCGTGAACATCGCCAACAATCCGCCCGCTGGCGGAGCGCTCGGCGGACGTGGTGGTGGCGGCGGCCGTGGCGGTGCGCAGGCCGGCTGCGAGCATCCGATGACGCAGTGGGACAATTTCTGTGCGCGTCCCGCCGAGCCGGCGCCGGCTCGGCCTCGTGGCGGTGCGGCTGGTGCTGCGCCCGCCGGGGCGGCCGGTGCGGCCGCACAGGTCGCAGCGGATACGTCGGCGGAGGGCATTGCCGCCGCCTTCGCGGGCGGTCGCGGTGCGCCTGACGCGAATCAGGCGAAGATCTGGGAGCTGATTGGGATGAAGGCGCCGGCGGGTGGCCGCGGCGGTGGTGGTGGGTTCGGCGGTGGTGGCAGCCTCGTCGAGCCGGGCACGTACGTCGCGACACTGACGGCTGGTGGTCAGACCTACAAGCAGACGTTCCGTGTGGAGCGCGTCGGCACCGGCGACGATGTGACGATCGCGCAAGAAGAGGAGGATGGTGAGGCAGAGGATTTGAATGGTGGGATTCTGCCGAAGGCGCCGGTCAGTCCCTACACGCCGCTGGTGAAGCGAGACCACGAGTAAGGCTCGTTGCTGGTGTAGACGCGAGGGGCGGTCCGCTGGTGCGGGCCGCCCTTTCGTTTGATGCCATGCGCGTGAAATCGATGGCGTAGCCTCGGCAGAGAGGTCGTAGCATTTCCAGTGTGTCGAGCTCTCGCTTTCCCTTGATTCCTGCGGCGCATCTCGAGTCCCAGCCGCAGCCAGACCACCGACTCCGGCTCCTGGAGCTCGTGCATCGCGCGCTGCGCTCTCGGCGGTACAGCGCGCGCACCGAGACCGCGTACGTGTATTGGATTCGCAAGTTCGTCCTGTATCACGGTCGCAGGCATCCGAGGGACATGGGCGCGGAGGAGGTGAGCCAATTCCTGTCGCACCTCGCCCCCGCACAGGGCGTCGCGGCGTCGACGCACAATCAGGCGCTGGCGGCCATCCTGTTTCTGTACGACAAGGTTCTTTCGACTCCCCTGGAACCGGTCGAGGCGATTGCGCCAGCGCGACTGTCGCGGCATGTGCCAGTCGTGCTCTCTCCGCGGGAGATCAGGGCGATCTTGTCGTGCCTGCGCGACCCATACCGACTTTGCGTCGCGCTGATGTACGGGAGTGGGCTTCGGCTGATGGAGTGCGTCACGCTCCGCGTGAAGGATATCGACACCGAGCGCCACGAGATCGTCGTGCGGAGCGGCAAGGGTGGCAAGGACCGCCGCGTTCCGCTCGCGCAGACGTGCGTGCCAGACCTCGCAGCGTGGCTTCGACATCAGCAACCGCGATACGGCGTGGACGTCCGCGCTGGCGTTCGCGCGACAGGGATCACTTCAGCGTTGGAGCGTAAGCATCCCGGCGCCTCACTCGAATGGCGCTGGCGTTACGTATTTCCGGCTACCCGCACCTTTGTCGACGGCGATGCCGTGCAACGCCGCCACCATCTGCATGAGAGTGCCGTTCAGCGTGCCCTTCGAACCGCCGTGCAGCGAGCGACGATTCCGAAGCGAGTGAGTTGCCACGCCTTTCGGCATTCGTTTGCGACGCACCTACTCGAGAATGGCGCGGATGTTCGCGCGGTGCAGGAGCTCCTCGGCCACACCGACGTTCGGACGACGATGATCTACACGCATGTGTTGAATCGTGGCGGCCTCGGAGTGGTGAGCCCGGCTGATCGGCTTTGACGGGGCCGCTCGGTGAAGAACTGTGCGGTGAAGGAAGAGCGCCGCGAGCCGGGTAGTCTCTGGCGGGCCTCGGCCCGCGAAATCCACGGACAGGATTTATCGAGCAACGCTACGCTCGATAACGTCTTATGCAGCGTGGGCGCGGCGGCAGAGATGAAGTGCCTACAACGAGTTGCGTGAAACACTGCGACGACCGACCCGCAATAGCGAGCCGACGCTTGCACAGGTTTGCCGCGCTCGCACAATATGCAGTCCGTATAATCAGCGTTAGCCAACCACAAACTTTGGCGTCAGTATCGTGCCCACGCGTTACGCACCACACAGGATCCTCACACTTGCGCTTGGCATCATCGTGTTGGCGTGTCGTCCCACACAAGCAGACAACCGGCTTGCAACAACCTTTCTCGAACAACTTCGTCGGGGAGATTCGTCGGGAGCGGCGGTACTGGAGCCGGGAGGCATGCTCGCGCAAACTGGATGGGATTCGCTCGCCAAAATGGTGGCCGCAACGCTCCCCACCGGCCCGCTTGATAGCCTGCGCCAGGTTGGATGGGAGACCGGTGACTTTAAGGGGGGCGCTCAGAAGAAAGTCACGTACTATCTGTATCAAGGCGACGGCCATGCAACCGCCTGGCTCTGGCTGGTCGAGCGCGACGGCCGAACATACATCAATACAATTCAGACCGCGCCACTGGCCGCCAATCAGCGGTAGCCGCGCAGTCGTTCTAGCAACGAGTCTCGACTGATTGTGTACTCGCGGTTGGCTAACGTTCGTTGGAGCAGTCGAGCGGGCTTTGGAAGCTCGCTGCGCTCGCATTGATTTGATCCGCTCGCAGCTCAACTTGGGCGTTAGGTGGCATCCGCCCTCCAACGACTTTTGGCTCTTTCAAGGATAGATCCATATGGAAGCGGTCCTCAGTGTTGGCATCTCCCTGCTGTTTCTTGGTCTATTTTTCTGGGCTATTAACTCTCTAAGCGTCTTACGGCTACAAATGGAGGATGTCATCGCCCGACTCGAGCGAATCGAACGGGGCCGCGGAGATTCTCCGACCCGCAATGAACAGCCGGGGTGATGGGTAACAGAATAGTCCGGCAGGATCGGTAACACTTCTGTTAGCCGCTGATCATGTAATCGCGTTCATCGAATGTCGCCAGCAGGATGCTGTTGAAGTGAATGGCCCAGATCCCGTCATCGGTTTCCTCCAAGCCGATGAGCTGATCGACCATCGCATTGGCGAGGTAGAGCAGTCGGTTCTGAAAGCGAAACGTCCCGGCGGTGGTGATCTTCTTCACCAGGAAGTGGCCCGGGTACTCGAGGGGCGGCAGGTGCGTCGGGTAAGCGCGCGCGAGCCGTGGTACTGGGAGGCCGGGGTCTGCTGCTGCAGCCGCTCATGCGGCCGCTCCTCATTGTACTCGTGTTGGAACGCATCGACGTTGCGCTGCTGCGCCGCACAGTCGGCGCGCACGGGCTTGATCGCCTCCCGTTTGAAGGTCCGGTGCATCCGCTCGTGCGCGCCGTTGTCCTGCGGGCAGCCCGGACGGCTGCGTTGATGGAGAATGCCCAATCGCATCCACCACACGTTGAGATACGACAACCCGTGAATCGCCTGCGTCGCGAACGGCACGCCGTTGTCGGTCCGGATCGCATGCGGCAGGCCATACTCCCGAAACGCCCGCTCAAACACGGGCTTCGCCGTCACCGTCTGCGTCGAGAGCACGCCATGGCACGCGAGCAGATATCGCGTGTGCTGGTCCGCCAGGGTGAGCGGATAGCAGTAGACGCCATTCCCCGTCCGGAACTGGCCTTTGAAGTCGGCCGTCCAGAGATCGTTGGGGGCGTCGGTCACCGGGCGAACCACGCCGGGGTGACTCGGCTTCCGACGCGGATGCCGCTTGTGCACCAGCCCGCGCCGCGCGAGGAGATCCGCGACCGTACTGGGCACGGGCCACGCCCGGATGCGTGGATGCTGGCGCGCCAACACCGCCAGCAGCTTTCGCGCTCCCCACTGCGGGTGCGCGACGCGCGCGGCGATGAGCAGCTCCTCCATCGCCGGGCGGATCGTGTGCGGGCAGTGATGCGGGGCGTGGCTGCGGTCCACCAGACCGCGCCGCCCCTCCGCCTCATAGCGTGCGAGCCACTTGTAGCCGACCCGCCGGCTCACGCCGTAGCGCGCACAGAGCTCACTCATCGTGAAGCGATCGCGCTGCGCATCGCGCACAAACTGAAGTCGCTCGTCCATTGGTCCACACTCCTTCCATGGCATCGACGCCTCGCTGTCTCGAGATTCGTCGTGCAGGTTAGAGTGTTACCAATCCTCCCGGACCATTCTGTTACCTATCAACCCGGGCTATACCGAGTGGCTATCTAACGCACGCTAAACCTGTCGGGCGATCTGTGGAAGCTCGCTTGGGCGTTGTGCCGCAATAGCCTATTTCCATAGTCCCAGGAAGGCGCGCATTGCTTCAATGACTGCCTCACGCTGGTCGAAGAACACAAAATGGCTGCTCTCGAGTTCAAGAACTCTCGCAGACTTGGCACGCGTTGCGAGCTGCATTCGTTCGTCGCGAGACTCCCGCACAGTCTTTTCGTGAGTCGATTTGCCAGCTTCGATCGTCGGCATCCGAGGCATTCATCACGCCGCGCGACCAGGCTGCTTCCCCATATCGCGCTCTCCATGCCCGGTAGGTCGCGGACGTCGTATCGTCTGGAAGCGGTCTATCGGGCAGATGCCCCCGCCGATAGGCCGCGCCGAAATCGAAGGCCGCATCGAGTTACACGGCGGCAGACAGGCGGTCCGGATACCGCTTGCCGAATTTCGTGATTACCGCACCTGACATCGAGTGTCCCACGAGAATTGCCTTCCGCGCGTCCAATGAATCCATGAGAGCGCGTACGTCCTCGGCCAGCTGTGCGATGGTGTAGCCACTCTCCGGCGTATCTGATGGCGGGAAACCACGCGGTGTTAGCCCAACCGCATGCAAGTGATCGATGAACGAAGGAGCCAGATCGTCAAAGACGTGAGCCGTATTGCCGTAACCAGGCATGAAGACCATGAGTTGACCGCGCCCCCCCAGTCCATGACGGAGACGCAGACACCGTTCACGCGAACCCGTCGTTCGATATGACGCGACTGATCAAGCGAATCGACGCGACCGGCCGGACACCCAGGTAGTGCCGCAGCCGAGGCAGCAGCACCAGCGGACAAACTCGCGCCAAGGAGTAAGAAGGAGAGCTGCATGGGGAAGGTCTGAATGTCACCAGTAGCAACTCGGGCGTGAGTTCGAAACGTCATACCTGAACAGGGTTGGCGGTGAGGTCCGCGTCGCCGCTATTCCCGACCGACTGCAGAAGGCTGATCAACGTCGCATTGCCCGCTATCCTCGGCGTCGATCCCTTGATCAGGTTTCGGGTCGCACCGGCGGGCGTCGACGGTCCGAGCCTCGATGCACGTATTCACGTATTTCACATGACCGATCGCGTCGACGAACGCGGATACTACTTACTCACGAATCACACTGTCGTCACGCTCCGCTTCGCCAATATTCGCGCCGGATGTATAGCGTGCGTCACCGTGGTTGCCCGATGCGCATCGAGTCCGACATACTTGGCCGTCCGCTTCATGAGAGCCGCTTCTTGCTGTGGTCCATGGATCCTTGACGCATCCATGTTAGCAGTAAGGGGCGTGCTCCCATTATCCGTTAGGCCTCCACAGGACATCCCAATGTTCATTCCGCTCTGGGTCATCGCGCTTGTCGCGGTCGTCTTCTGCGGCCTAGTGGCGTGGCTCGCCGCATTTCTGCGCGGCCGGAACCCGCTTCCCTTTCCCGATGGCGGTTCCCGAATATTCACCACGCGGTCTCCGGAAGCGAAAGCTGCAGTTATCGCGCTTCTACGGCAGCACGGCCTCCGTGAACGCTTTCAGTTCAACTCGGCCGGCGTGCTCCGCTCGATTCTCTGGGACGGCACGATCATCAATACCCCGGACGCGGCGACGTTGCAGAAGCTCAACCATCCGGCCGCCAGCATCGGACTTGTGGCCGACGATCCCGTCAGAAGCGCGACGGCCGCTGCCGCGTTCTTGCAAGAACGTGGATTCAGCGCCGAGGTGGTGCTCGATGCGGAACCGGAACTACCGATCGCCTTCGTCGTCACCGATGTGTTTACCGGCACCGTACTGAACTTTCGAAAGCATGTTCTGAAGCTCCCACGGCCGACGCCAGTGCGTGGGTGAGGCATAACGTGCGCTGAAGCTGCCAAAGGATGGCTATTGATCGTGCGCGCTCCGCGCGCACTCTTAGTGAGAGTCCTTTGCAGCTTGGCTTTTGGCGTTAGCTGGGACGAACGCTGTTCGACAACGGAGACTCTCGATGCGTCCGCTTCTCGCGTTACTGCTCGCTATCGGCGCGACCGCGACTCTTGCGTGCGCCCGACGGGATTCGCGCGAAGCGAGCGACACCGCCACGCGGTCACTGAGTGTCGCCGACCAGAAGACCTCTTCGGTGCCCCACGATGCTGACGTCGTCTACAACCGAGGCGTCGCGACCGATGCGGATGACACCGCGTCAACACGGTACAACAAGCATCAGACGCCTCGTCGCCTCTCCAGTCCCGGTTGCCGACCGCAGGGCATTGCTCTTTGTCTGGCTGATACCGCCACCCGGGTCTATTCAGTCGACTGCTGCATGGCCGACCAACGCCAGGCCGACTGGCTCGTATTCGCTGCGGCCCACGACTCGCTGCAATTGTTCTTGGAGCCTGCGCGCGATGCCTACCTCACGATGTCTCCTCCCAACGCGGCTGGGGCGAGCGCCGAGACAGCGCTCGGTGTCGATGCTTCGTGGCTGCGTGCCCGCTTTCCCGCCGCCGGCACCTACATCTTTACGGCTGGAATTGCGTCGGACTCCGCCGCGCCCTATGAGCTGCGGATCGCGCCTGTCGTCGCAACTGGCGCCTCCCAGCCAATCGGCGCGGCCGCGCAGTTGACCTTGAGCGGCGCCAAGACGGCGACGATTGCCGTCGCCCCCCGTTCGCTGATGCCCGCTGGCGATACCGCGACCCTGCGGCGGTTCGCCGTGGGGCCAGGCATATATCGCGTTCTGCTTGTGCACGACACACTGTACAGCGCGTGCGCATTACCCTGCGCACATCCAACGACCTTCACGCTCAAACGAGGACAGGCCGTGACGATCGCGCCTTAGCACGTCGAGCTCGCGCGCCGCTCACTACGTGCGCGGCACCAGACCGAGGAACTCTGGACCTTGGGATCCGTGATTGGTCTCACGATTGCCGGGGCGCCGCTCTTCTTGGGTGAGCCGGAGAACAATGGCTGGGACCATCCCGCGCGGCTCGGGATGCCCGCTGTTCGCATCGAGGTGTTCTGCGACGATCCCGACTCCTTCATCGCTCGTGCGGTGGCGGCCGGTGCCAAAGGCCGCACCTATCCGCCCAGAGACCACGCGATGCCATGGGGCCCACATCGGCAAGGTAGTTTGACGGACCCGTTCGGACATCTCTGGTTTGTGGGGGACCGGTCGCCACTTCGTCGACATTCCAGCAAGGCCGGGTCCAACGCTTGATGATCTCTGGCGCGCAGGTGAGCTTGGACGCTCTGTGACCACACACTCCCGATCGTATGACAACCACCGATAGCCAAAGAAGCGTCGCCATATTCTGGCATTGGTTCGAGGAGAACGAACAGGCTCTCTTCGCATTCGAGATGGATCAGGATCGGACGTTCGCCCGCCTCGGTGCCGCGATGGGGGCGGTCCATCGTAACCTGACATTCGAGTTCGGACCCGTTACGATGGGCCGTCGCGAATTCGTCATCAGTGCGGATGGAATCAAGGACGCGTTTCCTTTCGTCCACGCGCTTGCCGATGCCGCCCCACTGCTACCGCGCTGGATCATTGTGCGCTTCCGACCGAGGCGCGAGCCGGGCGAGATCCGCATCGGCCCTACGACCATCCGTAGCGCGGATGTCTCGATTGTCCCTGAAGCACTCGACGGGAAGGTCGGACTGCAGGTGCTGATCGCTGGGTATCAGCCAACTCCCAATTCCCTGTTCGAACAGATCGGATTTCTTCTCCTCGATCAGGTACTCGGAGAGTTCGACGTGGAGACGAAGCTCGGGTACATCGAGATCGGTGCGCGTCCGCGCACCATCCCGGCAAACGCGATTTCTCTCGAGGAACTGCCGGCGCTTGTCGATCGTCTCGCGGTCACATAACGTGCGCTGCACCAAACGGGTGAGCATGGGCTTTTGAACGGCGAAGGCATTTATCGGCACGAATGACAATGCTTCCCCAGACAGATTCTCTGCATTTTCAACTCATCGTCGACGCCATCGCGCCTGGTTCAGGAGTCTGGGGATTTCCGCTCGGGTTGCTGGCGGCCTCACTCTGGCTGACGTTCATTGCAGCGGCGTTCCAACACTGGACTCCAGAGCGTCCTCGGCGGCATCTCCTATTCAGGCGCTCTTTGAGAGCGCGCAGTATGCGGCGTGCCAATCCTCCGCAGCACAATGCGGCGCACGATGTGCGCGATGCTCGCGCTCCTACTCGTGGCATCCTCGTGTGGTGCTCCCAATAGGAGCGGCCAGCTTCGCCAAGGCACAACCAGCTACAAGTTCGACATCACTACGCCGAACGCTCCGCCTGTTGCTGGAGATGATGTCACCTACGTGATCGTCGTTCGCGACCGGAACACTGGCCAGCCGATTGAAACGGGAGAAGGCCGACTTTTCGCGCGGGCTGGGGCCGGAGTTACGGGGAGTTTTGTCAAAGCGCCGCAGGTAGGGCAATACGTCGGAACGCTTCGGTTTCCGCGCGCCGGAGGTTGGGTCGTTGGCATTCGCTTTCGAGACCAGCCGGCCAAAGCGCTCGAGCTCACCCAGTGGTCGCAGGACGTACGGTCAACGACGCCATCCGAGAATACTTCGCGGGTGACTGAGTCCTGGTTGCCGTGGCGAGCATCTGGCAAGAAATGATGTCGATGCTTGCCGTCACTTGGCGCTATGCCGCTTTCCTACTTCGTCGGCTTTGTTCCGCCCGTCGCAATAGTGGCTTCGGTCTCGGGCGAGAAGCGTCCACTGATCTCAGGATGCTCGTGGTAAAGCGCGACATAACGGCGAAAGAACTCGATCGGTGGCTCCTTGAACAGCCGGCCGATGCAGTCGCGTCCGCAATACCGTTCGATCGCCTTCGTCATTTCATACCCGACGAAGTAGAAGCTGGCGTCGTTCTCATTCGTGAACCCTTGCACATACGCTTTGTCCCAGCTCATGCGCCCCGTCTTGAGTCCCATCAGCACGGCGTCGAAGCGCGCGAAGTTCTCGGCGATCCGCTTCGGTTCTGCGTTCCGCCGATAGCGCTGGCGCGCGCGGTCCATGCCCGACCCGGTGGCCGCCGATCGCGTCGGATCGACCACGTAGTTGGCACTGCCTTCGGACAACGTCGTCGCGAACAGTCGTTCGAGAGGAGGCGTCGCATCAGTCGCCGCCGAAAGGGGAATGATGCCGGCGTGCTCTTGTGCCCTGAACTGCATGACGTGATACGTCTCGTGCGCCATGTTCAACACGATGCCGTTCAAATCATCATCAACTCTCGCCAGGTTCGCGTAGAACGACGTGGGATCGTTCTCGAAGACGAAACCGTCGGACACGCCGCCCGCTACGAAATAGGCGGTAACCGCGAGCGTTCCGGTGTCGGGGCGATACGGTGCGAGTTGTGAAATCGTCTCTCCCACCATCTTGCGCTCATTCGTCCGAATCGCTGCAATGAGAGTTCGCACCTTGGAGCGCGCCTGCCACACGCCGCTCAACTGAAAATAACCGTCGTAGTCGCCACCCTTCTTGGTTCGTACGAACGCCCGAATTTCCTTTCTGAACTCCGAGACACCATTCCCGGGGAAGTATCTGGGGACGTTATCAACCATGGCACACAGACCCTGAATGCGAAGCAAGCTGTCGACGTCCGCATCGGAGAGCGAGTCTCGCTCCAGCGCATCGAGGAGCGCTTCGGCCCCCGCGTAATCCGGCCGAAGCATGACCGGAGACGTGTCTGGCGCAGCGGATGGCACACGCGGTGGCTGGACATCAACTCGTGCAGCAGTGCACGCCGAGGCGCTCGGGCGCTTCACTTGCGTCGTTGGCCTGGAGTCGGTGGCGAACGATCTGAAATAGCGCGAGCCCGGCGATCATCGCGACTACTAGCCACACAATGCCGGAGAACGGCGGACGCTTTCGGAGCATCCCTGGTTTACGAAATGCTTGTACGGGAGTTTCATACGGCGCGCGCGGTCCTCTCTCGAACCCCTCTTCACCCATGCTGCGACGATTCGGCGCACCTCGCTGGCTTGCACTTGGTCACGGTTCAGTTCATCGTTGATACAACCGGACGCGTGGAGCTGGAGTCGGTCAAAGGCGTGCACGTTGGCGATTCCGTGCTGTTCCGCGCTACCATCAAGGGACTGTCGACGTGGCGGTACCGGCCGGCTGTGTGGAATCAGTGCTGGTATGCCCGCCAATTCGTGCGGACCGACGTCGTTCGGCCAGCGCGATGAGCAGCCATCTGCCGATCGGTGCAGCTGCACAAGGGTGTTGGCTGACACCCACGGCTTCGGCAACGCGTAGGGATTTGCATGACCAGTCTCGATTGCCTCGCACAGCATCTCGGCCTCGGCGCCCTGCTCGCCGAGTTGGCCCGGTCGTACGGGCCGGTCACGCACGTCGATCACTGGACGCAGGGTGAGTTTCATCACGATATCGTGCTGCGCCTTCCCTCTTCATCGCGCACGCTGCCCGGTGACGTCCTCGTCGTTGCCACGAACTGCAATGGTGGCGTAAAAGAGATCCTCTGCTTCGAGGACGTGCCGGACCGTATGGCGCTCTGGCACAGCCGTTGTCCAGAGAATCCGGAATTCCGTGGGGCTATTCCACCGCTTCTCGCCGCCGCTCGCACGGTGCATTGGTTCGATCCCTGTAACCTGTTGACGTCCGACGCGCGCAGTGAGCTTCGTCCCGAGTTCCGTGAGCGCCAAACAGGCGGCGGATGGACGGCAAAGGGATGTCGGTTGCAGTGAGTCCAGACAAGACGACCGCTCGCCGCGCGGGGGCTCTGTACCTTGTCGTGGCACTGACCGGGGGCTTCAGCATGTTGTACGTCCCCTCGCTCATCGTGCCCGGAGATGCCGCGGCAACAGCGAGCAATCTCGTGGCGCACGACTGGTTGTTCCGTCTTGGCATTGTGAGCGGACTTACCTGCCAAGTGGCTTTCGTCTTCCTGGCCCTCGCGTTGTATCAGCTACTGAGAGGGGTGAATCGAACTCACGCGTCAGCGATGGTAGCACTGGTTGTGGCTGCCGTACCTGTCGCGTTCTTCAATATGCTGAATCAATTGGCGGCGCTTCGTGTCTTGAGCGGTGCTGATTATCTGGCGGTGTTTCAAAGGGATCAGTTGAATGCAATGGTGATGTTGTTTCTCGATCTGCACAGCCAGGGACTGCTGATCGTCGAGATATTCTGGGGTCTTTGGCTCGTCCCCCTCGGGTTGCTCGTCATCAAGTCTCGTTTTATCCCTGCGTTTCTCGGCGTATTGTTGATTGTCGGTGCCTTCGGCTATTGCGCTGACTTCTTTACGCGTCTTCTGTTTCCGAGCTACGCAGCGATAGTGTCGCCTATTGCCGGAGTTTCGAAATTCGGGGAATTGGCGATGATCCTTTGGCTGCTGATCAAAGGTGTAAGGAACGAACAAGCGCCCGCCGCGATCGGAACGTGAGTCATGAAGGGGGGTTGGTCCAGCGTGCACGCATCCCGCTCTAGTGCTCCGCGGCGAGTAGCGAATCCGGCGGCAGACGACCGAACGCCAACCAGAGCATCGCTACGATCTCGCCGAGCTGCAGCGGGAACAGTAGGCCGGCCGCGCTGGACTTGAGAATCAGCGCGCCGAGCGGCAAGAGCCAGAGTCCCCAGAACATCTCGTTCACCACCACGCCGTACGAGTGCAGGCGAAGGAAGAGACTCACCAGCCCCTCGCGCTGCTGCTGGTCGAACGCCGCCAGGTAGCTCGGCGCACGGGCGACGACGAGAGCTCCTGCGTCGTTCACCAGGTTGAAGAAGTAGATCGGCGTCACCATCAATCCGCCGAGAATGAGCATGACCGACGCGAGATCCCGGTCGGTTGCCCTGAACAGGCGAAAGAGGGCCATCGTCACGAACAGCGTGAGCACACCGGCCATGACGTCAGTGAGGATCGCCATGCGAAAGAGCCCCTCATGGCTCGCGATGCTCGCCGCCGTCGCCTGCGCGTTGCCGCTCACGAGAACCGCGTTCGGGATGTAGATGAGCCGAACCGGCGCGATCACGCCGAGCAGGATGTAGAGGACTCCGGCAATCCGAGCGTCTCTCCTCATGCGCCGAGCCGGCGTTCGTCCCGCATGCGACGCAGCTCGGATATCCAGAGCAGCAGTGAGAACATTCCGTTGACACCAAGCGCGAGCAGGCACCACACGAAGAAGAGGGCCGCCTGGTGCTTGCTCCAGTTGTGGCCGAGGCTGAAGTGCAGCGCGGGCATTCCCATCGCGAAGAGCGCGACGAGCAGCATGATGATCCGCCCCGAGCGACGCTCGGCGAGGAGCGTGGGGCCCGACAGCAGGACGACCAGGATGAGAATCCCCGTGAGGTTGCCGGCGCCTGCCTCGACGGTGCCCGATCTCGCGTGAAGGGCGTCCTGCGCGAGGTGAAACGACAGGAGAAGGACCGAGAGCAGCGACGCGCCCACGAGCAATTGTTTGTGTGTCATGGGCGGCGAAGCTAATGCGCTTCCGGTGGCGGTTCGCGTAGTTCGCTGCACGTGGCCGCGGTTGGCCACAACGGACGCGCGGGTTGCCGCCGCGCGGTAGATTCGCGCCGTGAAACAGATACGCGCCGCGCTGCTCTCGCTTGCCGGTTGGACGATTCCGGGGCTACTCATCGGGGCGGCCGTGGTCCTGCTGCTTCCAGTGTCGCCGGAACAGCATGCCTACATCGGTCGGTTCGCGGCGGCGTTCCTGGCGTCATGGTGGATCTGGGCTGGCATTACGCCCGTCGTGCGCGCCGCGATGCGCCGAGTGCCGCTCGAGCGGCCGTGGATGCGGCCGGTGGCCATGCACGCGCTACTCGCGCTCACGGCGGCGCTGCTGTTTTCGCTGTGGTTTGCGTTGATGATCTGGCTTTCGCGTGCGCCGACGCTTCCGTCGCAGTCGTACGGCGCAGCGTTTCGGCAGATCGTCATGGGGCACACCTCGGCCGGCTTCGCGATCTATGCGACGATCGTGGCGGTGATCACGACGATCGACGAACGCGCAGCGCGGCGGCGGCGCGAGCTCGACACCGTGCGGCTCGAGGCCGACCTGGCACAGGCGCAATTGCGGATGCTGCAGATGCAGCTCCAACCGCACTTCCTCTTCAACGTGTTGCATGGCATCGCCATGCTGACTGATTCCGACCCGGCGGCCGCGGAGACGATGGCGGTGAAGCTCGCCGAGCTGCTTCGCGCCACGCTTCACTTGCGCGACGTACCCGAGGTCGCGCTACGAGAGGAGCTCGAGCTGCTGCGCGCCTACCTCGAGATCGAGGAGTTGCGATTCGGGGATCGTCTCGTGGTTACGTTCGCCGTGCCCGACGACCTGCTCGACGTGCCTGTGCCGAGCTTTCTTCTACAACCGATCGTGGAGAATGCCGTCCGACATGGTGTCGCTCCGCGTGTGGAGACAGGTCACATCGTCATCAGCGCGGCGAGGGAGGCGGGCGTGCTCGTGCTCTCAGTGGAGGACGACGGGCCCGGCTTCGACACAGATCCATTCGCCGTCGCCGGCGTGGGCTTGAGCGCAACGCGCGACCGCGTGGCGCTGCGGTATGGCTTCGCCGGCTCCATTCGGTGCGAGGCGCGCGGTGCAGGCGTGCGTGGAGCGCGTGTGGCGATCAGAATTCCTCTCGACGGGGCAAAGTCGGTCTGATGCCCACCGAGCTTCGAGTGTTGATTGCCGACGATGAGCCGGCAGCGTTGAACGGGCTCGCTCGCCGACTGGCGGCGACGCCGGGTGTGCTTGTGGTGGCAACGTGCGTCAACGGGATCGAAGCGCTGGAGCGCATTCGAGCGACGCGGCCGGATGCCGCATTCCTCGACGTCGCGATGCCGGGCCTTTCCGGACTCGACGTCGTTCGCGCGCTGAGTCCATCGGAGCGCCCGCACATCGTGTTCGTCACCGCGTACGAGCGGTTCGCCATTCAGGCGTTCGATCTGTACGCGGTGGACTACCTGCTGAAGCCGTTCGCGCGCGACCGGCTCGCGGCGGCCGTGGCGCGGTTGCACGAGCGACGCCAGAGCCGTGCGCCGGCGAACGATGCGATGGACGATTTCCTGAGTGCGAGCGCCGATCGTCTCGTGGTGAGGGATGGCGAAACAGTCCTGGTGATCCCGGCGCACGAGATCGACTGGTGCGCGGCGGAAGACAACTACGTGCGCATCTACGCGGGGACCAAGCGCCATCTCGTCCGTATGA
>Ga0193752_1001965_pt1 | contig 16215 bp, 14 predicted proteins | sample H1c1metaG_FD_144924 | JGI IMG/M metagenome (GOLD analysis project Ga0193752, IMG submission 144924) | Soil microbial communities from a riparian zone of the East river system, Colorado, United States - H1c1 | ecosystem: Environmental > Terrestrial > Soil > Riparian zone | place: USA: East River... | reverse complement strand
AACGTCGAATATTTTTTTAGCAGTGTTGTGCCCGGTGAAACGGCGGCCAATTCCTTGTCCGTCGGCTTTCTATAAAGCGGCGCGATGAACTGCTGCAGCCTAGACACCCGGACAGCAAGTAGATCGGATTCCGATACTCGATTTAATGAAAACGGAGAATTCAGTCTTGGGTCGGGCATTCGAAGTGCTCGTCCGGCTTGCGGCAGAGGCTGCGGCGGCGGTGTGGACGTTGGCGGTGGAGGTGGCGGCGTAGGCTGAGTCTGCTGCCCGAAAGCGGCAAAACCGGTAAGAACAAAAATCGCGAGCAAAATGCCAAGCCGCATCGTTCGTCGTCACCTACCTAAAAGAAAATTCTAATTACTGCTGGAGTTTCGCCCTTAGTATATCATTAACCACTTTTCAGTTTGCTATCAATCAATAATTGTTACTATTTTGGGGACCTTTGTCCCGTCAATTTCAGAAACCGGTAATTCAAGTTTATGCGATTCGACCATTTGCAGTTTTCGCCAAATAATCCTTGTATTACCGTTTTCATCCTTACCAAGAACACGAAACACAACGATCACGTCGCCTCTTTTATCATCTTTCAGCACATCGAACTTGATCTTTGCTTCGCCCAAGTTTATTACGGTTAGAAGTTCGCCGCGGTACGCGATGCTGCGTAAAACATAGGTATGGTTGGCAACAGCCTTAACCGCGTTGAAAAACAAGCCGTTATTTTGAGAAACTCCGTTCTCAAGTTCTGCTCGCTGCTTGTTAGCTTCCACAAAGGTAGCTGCTGGCGCAAATCCCACTAAATATCGCAATTCCTCTCGAACTAAATTCACATCGGAAATCGGCACATCGCCCAGATCGGTAAGAATTGTCTGGGTAACAAACCCAAAACCAAAAAACCAATCACCCTTTAATCCCAGATCGGCATGACCAAGAGAGACATAGTCCTTCTTTCTAAATGAAAATTGCTCACCCTTCCCAGGCAGCGTTTTATCTAGGCAAGTATTACGGGCTATCTTTGCCTGCTTTTCATCCTTTATTGGTTGAAGGCAGCTGGTTTCGTTCAGAAAAGTAAAAACCCCTCCGTTAGAGTCGCTAACGAATTGTCTGTATTCAGTATTTTCCGCTTCGGTTAGGGTGGTCAGACTGGTTGTCAATAGCCGCTGATCCCTGCTTAAGTTCGCCAAGGTGGAAGATTCTTTCTTAGGCCCATTTCTGCGGTTTAGCATTTGCTCCACCCGGGCGTCTTGTTGTTGTTGGTGTCTATAGGCCTGTCTCACGGACTCAACCTCTTGGGGAGATCGAATTCTTCCTGAAGGGGTTCGGTAAAAATCAGGCGGCGGTGTTTGCCCGTGTAAGTGAGCCCCGCTGAATAGAGACAACAAAACACTGAAAAAGCAAATTGAAAGAGTTTTCATAGCTCAAAATGGTCAGCCTATTAATTTTTCACCAAGAACTTTGTTAACGACTTTCGGATTCGCTTTTCCCTGCGACGCTTTCATCACTGCGCCGACAAAAAATCCGAAAAGCTTTTCGTTCCCGCCGCGATATGCGGTCACCTGATTCTCGTTTGCCGCGATCACTTCATCGACGATCTTTTCAATTGCCGATGTATCGGAGATCTGTTCGAATCCTTTTTCCTCTATCACCTTCGGCGCCGGTTTGCCGGTTGCGAACATCTCGGCGAACACTTCCTTGGCTTGATTGTTGTTGATCTTGCCCGACTCGATCGTAACGATCAGTTCGGCTACGTCTTCCGCTGTAACCAAACTTTCCGCAGCCGTTTTCCCGGACGCGTTCAATTCGCGCGTAAATTCGCCGAGCACCCAATTGGCCGCCATTTTCGGGTTGGCCGCGATCCGCGCGACGGTCTCAAAAAACTCCGCCAAAGATTTGTCGCCGACAAGCTGCGAGGCTTCCGAATATGTCAATCCATAAGTTTCGACGAAACGGTCGCGCATTGAGTCCGGCAGCTCCGGCATTTTAGCTTTGACGCCTTCGATAAATTGGGCCGTTACACGCAGCGGCTGTAGATCTGGTTCGGGAAAATAACGGTAATCGTGTGCGTCTTCCTTGGAACGCATCACGCGCGTTTGGTTGTTCTTTTCGTCCCAAAGCCGCGTTTCCTGATTTACCGCCCCGCCAGTTTCGTGTGCGTTTATCTGGCGTTCGATCTCATATTCGATCGCCTTTTGCATAAAGCGGACCGAGTTAAGATTCTTCAATTCGATCTTGTTGTTGAACTTGTCCTCGCCGACCTTTCGAACCGATACATTCGCCTCGCAGCGAAGGTTGCCCTTTTCCATATCGGCATCGCTCGCCCCGACCCATTGCAAGACGCGCCGAACGTGATTTACATAATCATAGGCCTGCCATGACGTACGAAAATCTGGCCCGGTCACGATCTCGCCCAGCGGCGTTCCGGCCCGGTTCAGATCGACGTATGAAAACTTGTCCACATCAGGCAGCCCTTCGTGCACATTCTTCCCCGCGTCCTCTTCCAGATGCATCCGCTGAATATAGATCGTCATCGGCTTCCAATCTACGGCGTGGCCGCTCTCATCGCGATCGGCGGTCATGATAGTCAGGTTTCCATTCGCAGAAAACGGCTTGTCGAATTGTGAGATCTGGTAGCCTTTCGGCAGATCTGGGTAGAAATAATTCTTGCGTGCAAATATAGATGTTTCCTGAATTTCGAGCCCCAACGCCAGAGCCGCCTTTGCCCCAAGCTCGACGACGTTCTTATTCAATACCGGCAACGCACCAGGCAACCCCAGACAAACCGGACACGTATTCGAATTCGGCTCACCGCCCGTCTCGACCGCACAGCCGCAAAATATCTTGGTCGCCGTCGCCAACTGCGCATGGATCTCCATGCCAATAACCGCTTCCCAGCCTTCTTTCATAAACTCCTAACTCTTAACAGTCGAAAGGTTCTCTTCTATAAACGAATTTAGACTTTTACCCGAACGCTTCGCCATACCATAGAGCCTATTGTGCAGATCAGGTGAGATTCGCAAAACAAAATTTCCCGAAAAAGGCCGGTCAGGCTCCTCGTTGCGTTCACGGCAAAACTCAAGATAGTCTTCAACCGAATTCTTAAATTCCCGTTTTAACTCGGTTACCGATTTTCCCTGAAAAGTAATAACGTCGCGCGTGTTTACAATTTCGCCATGAAACAACTCGGTCTCATCGTCAAACTTAACAACTGCTTCATAGCCCTTATATTTCATCTTGTTCAATTCGCGTTTCGATCAAGAATCTCCTCATCGAAACCAACGCACCTTTGTCCGTTTCCTTTCTCGGATGCGGACGGTGAAATACTGCCCTGACACCGTTCAAAGCGATCCGAATTCGCGAGCCTCGCCCTTCGCTAACTTCGGCACCCAAAGCTACTAAAAGTTTTTCAATATCCTGCCATGGAACATTCGACCTTACAGGATTTGCGAATATGGCTGCAATGGTTTGTCGATGCCGTCCGCTAAGGGCCATTATAGTATCAAGATCTAGTATTATTCAAGATTGAAATAAGCCTGTAAACCAAAAAAAAGAGGCAACCTGAAAAAGCCTCTTCTTTGTTTGTTTTAATTTCTTTTTGATCTATTTCGTGGTTTTCGTGGAAAAACTCTTAAGAAAACATCCACGAAACACACAAAAGAAGAAAGCAAAACACAAAAGATGTTTTCAGATGACTCTTTGATTTATTTCAAAAGTTTCCGTCAAACATTATCTCGGAGCCTGCCTGATCCTGCTTGGCCGCTGGTCGCGCGGATAGCTCCAAATACTGCTTGGGCGGCTGCCCGGCTCGTAGATCACACCCATCGGCGTCGCCCGCCACGTCACGCCGTTATTGCGGTAATTAGGAAAACGATGTCTTGGTATCCATTGATTTCCATAATATATGTAACCGGGATAAGCGCTCTGAGCCTGCGGATAAAAGACATTGAATTGAGGCCCGGATATTTCACTTACACGCAATTCTGCTTCGGCCCTTTCCCGCTCCAAACGCTGCGTACGCAGCCGCAGCGAAAGTTCCTCGCGGGCCTTCGTCTCTTCGGCTTCTCGTTTTTGCAGTTCCGCCTGCGTCACCCCGATCTTGGCGTAATAGTCCTGAAGGCCTTTCTCCGCATTCAGGCGTTGCTGTTTGTATTTATCAAGATCGGCGTTCGTAACGGTCCTCGCCTGCCCGATCATGAAACCCGCCAAACCAATGATCCCACAAAGAATAAACAACGCTCTTTGTCTCATTTTTATCACCTCGTATAAGCTGATAATAACACGATAGGCCAACCCTGTCTGCATGCTTTTTTGGCAGGTAGTGTCCTAATTTGTGTTGCCGTTCAATAATTTGAATATCCGATAATTTTCTTCTTTCTTCTTTCCTTTTTCGTGTGCTTCGTGGGAAAAAAAGACTTTTACCACGAAGCACACGAAAGAAATCAAGAAATCAAAGAAAGAAAGCAAAACTACAAAACAACTCAAATTACTACCTTATCTTCTTTGTTTTTTCTTGATCATCTTGCCCTGTGGTTATCAAACGGACCACAGAGCAAGATGAGATAAGGGCGAGAAAGAATCAGAATGCAAAACTGGCGCCTAGACGAGCAGTTCTTCCCGCCGTGCGAAAGCCGTTCTCAAAATACTCGCGGTCGAATACGTTCTCGATCGTTCCGTATATTCTCAGAGTCAACCTGTCCTTATCAAAAGGAAATGTGTAACCCGCCGTCAGGTCCATTTTCCGGTTGCCGTCAAAACGGTAGATGTACGTCGAGAAAACCGAATTACTGAAGATCGGCGCCAGATAAGAGCTTTCCGCCGTAACATCGGCGTTGACCCAAAAACGCTTGAACCGCTGTGTCGCAGATAGTGTAAATAGGTTTGTCGGAATTCCGAGTGTGCGAATTATTCCGCTGCCGCCAACCTGCGGGACACGCTGATCGCTGTTCGTATAGGTGTAGGAAGTAAAAATATCCGTGTCCTTTGTCGCACGAATGTCGGCTTCGAATTCCGCACCGCGAGCGATACCGCCTTTCGTATTCGCATATCCGCCAAAACGGCCAAACGTCGTCGCGTCATTATCAAACCAGATCGTGTCGGTTAGTTTTGTATAAAAATAAGTTACTGACAGTCTCGCCCGTTTATCGAATACGTACTGCTCGATGCCAGCGTCAAATGCTACGGACTTTTCCGGCTTCAAACCCGGATCGCCCAGCGGAAAAAATCCAACCGGGCCAAACGTCGAATAGTAAGAACCCAGCCGCTCATACAACGAAGCCACGCGGTAACCATTCCCGACGTGTGCGCGAAGCTTTGTTCCCGTGCTTTCAAAATAGTATGAAGCCGAGCCGTCGAACGTAATCGCACTCGGCGGATTATCGAGAGTGATGTCCTGATAAGGCGCGTTCTCCGAGCTAAATGTCGGAATGCTCACGTCGAAGAACTGAGCGCGGAAACCCGCCGTGATCTGCAGTTTTCTATTAAAGAACTGGAGCAGGTCTTGAGCATAGATCGTGTGGCTTGATTGATCGGCGTCGGTGAAGAAATCACCCGAACCGGTCGGCGTAAAACCCTCGTTGCGAAAATTTTCCAACTCGAATTCATACCCGGCGGTGACGCGGTTGATCTCATTAGGCGACCATTCAAAATGCCCGTTCGCCGTATGAATAGAACCGTCAAAAATGGAGGTCGAGCCGCTATCGTTGCGCCGCCGCGTGGTCAGCCCCGAATAGTAACCCTGAAAAACAAGCTCGTCATTGATCGCCTGTGTGACGACGATCTGGCCGTTCAGAAATCTCGACTTTTGAATGTTGTCCGGATCGTTCGCATCAAAAAGAAAATTTACGCCCGGATCGGCATCGATGATCGTCGCATTCGTCGGCGGCAATGTCCCAAACGTATCGGGATTGGAATTCAATCGCACCGACGCGCCCGACGCAAAAAGACGAAATGAAATATTGGTTCGTGAGAATGGTTTGTATTCGACTCGAGTTTGAAAATTTGTATTATTCGCATTGTCTTCGTCATCAATGCCCTTTGTATACGCCGTTCGCGAAACGCCGAAATTAATTCCGAATTTACCATCGTCAGTGCCATAGCTCGTATTGCCGCGAAAACGTCCCAGGCCAAGCCCGCCAAATGCGCCGCCGACTTGCCCGTGCCATCCCGCCGCCGGTTTTGGCGTTTGAAAATCCACCGTTCCGCCGACAGCGTTTGTGCCATAAAGCGACGAACCCGGCCCGCGTAAAACCTCGATCTTCGCAACGCTCGTCAAAGTAAAATCGGCCAAAAAAGAACCTACGTCACCGGTGATCGCCGAGGCATCTCGAAAGCGAACGCCATCGATCAATATCGCCGTGTCCTGATTGCGCAAGCCGCGCGATTTTATCGACGCCGCCCGTCCAAATCCGCCAAGCTGCTGCACACGAAATCCCGGTATCGTCCGCAAACTATCAATCAAAGTAAAATCCGCCCGATCGCGCATCTCCTGTCCGTCGATGACATTGACGGTCTTGGAAACTTCGTCCAGCGGCTGAAGCGAATCAGCAGCGACTAGCACTTGTTCTCTTATAGATAGAGTTTCGGAGCGAAGCTCGAAATCAGCGATCTGTTCCTCCGATCCAACGATTCGGATTCCCCTCTTACTAAGCGAAGACATCTGCACTTGAACCGGAGTTTCCGTCCCTTCTCCTCTGATGGTGTAAACAGCCGGAGCCATGTTTTCAAATTTAAAACGGCCTTGCTGATCCGTTCGGGCGGTTCGCCTGAAACCTGGGTCATCATCGGAACTCAACACAACCACAACATCGGCGGCAGGTTTACCATCAAACAAAATTCGACCGGAAACACTCCCCCGTTGCTGAGCCTGTATGCTAACTGTAAAAACAAAAAACGATAATAGTAATAAAATCTTCTTCATTATTTTCCTCTTCTGCCCACCGCAGAATGGTTCAATTGCCCTGACAAAAGCGAAACAAAGTTCCCGGCTCAAGCGTTGAATGCGCTTTCACGGTTGCGTGGGCAGCCCCGGCATTTCACCGGTGTTCCTTTGCGTCGTTTGTCTAAAATAGATCAGCCACGAATTACACAGATTTCACGATATAGAACGCTGAATTAGTGTAATTCGTGAAATTCGTGGCTAATTTCAAAAGATAGTCGTCACTCTCACCTTCCCGCTTGCCGGATTTTGGTCCAGCAGCACTTGCACGTTGTAAACTTCATTCAAATTTTTCTCGCTCAAAACTTCATCCGGCGTTCCAAAGGCAAACACGCGTCCGTCCTTTAGCAGCATTACGTCATCGGCAAACTCTGCGGCAAGGTTCAGGTCGTGTGTGATCACAACCGCCGAAGCATTGCATCCGCGACATCTTTCCCTAACCAGTCGAAACATCATCGCCTGATGTTCAAGATCGAGGTTCGCTGTCGGTTCGTCCAGCAACAATATATTCGCGTTCGTCGCCAACGCTCGTGCCAACACCACACGCTGACGCTCGCCGCCCGAAAGCTCGTTCATCGTTCGTGCTTCGAATTCCGCCAGATCGCAATCTTTCAAAGCATTTCGCGCAACTGAAATATCGCTCTCAGTTTCCCATCCAAAAGCCGGCCCGTTCGCAAATCTGCCCGACAGCACAAATTCCAAAACACTCACCGGAAATTTCGTCTCGTTCTCCTGTGCGACCACCGCAATACGCTGAGCGATCTGACGCCGCGAATATGAATGCAGCGGCTTTTCATTCAACAAGATCTCGCCGCTCGAAACCGGCACCGTCCCATTCAGCGACCGGATCAGCGTAGTCTTCCCCGCACCATTCGGCCCGAGCAACGCAACAATTCGGCTTTCACGCAGGCCAAACGACACGCCGCTAACGACGTTCCGCCCTCCGTAACCAACATCAATGTTCAATACCTGCAGCATCGATAAAATAAGAGGCTGTCTGAAAAGGCGCCTCTTTATTGTTCTTGATTTCTTTTTGATCTATTTCGTGTATTTCGTGGAAAAACTCTTAAGAAAATATCCACGAAACACACGAAAGAAGAAAACAAAACACAAAAAAATAAGCATCATCGGATCAACTTTTAAAGGCCTCTTGCATCCGAACGTCTTACCTTAATTTCTCCTCAGCAAATAAATAAACACCGGTGCTCCGACCAATGCCGTTATTGCCCCGACCGGCAACTCTCTCGGTGCGATCGCCGTGCGGGCGATAGTGTCTGCCAAAACCACAAATATCGCTCCCGTCACAGCAGACAACGGTATGACCAAACGGTTGTCGCTTCCAACTGCAAGCCTGACGAGATGCGGCACGATCAACCCGACATACCCGACCGAACCGCTCGCCGCAACCGCCGTTCCGACCAACAGGCTGGCTATTCCAAAAACGATCATCCGCACACGTCCGATCTCGACGCCAAAATCCAGAGCATCGCGTTCGCCGACCATCATCAGGTTCAAAGCCTTTGCCTGCGAAGCCAAAATGATCGTGCCCACGGTCGATGCCGCGAGCGTCAAATAAAAACCGTCATATGTCGCCTGCGACAGATCGCCGAGCAGCCAAAATGTAAATCCGCGAAGCCGCGCCGCATCCAGCAGGCTCGTCAACAAAACGATTATCGACGAAAGGAACGTCGTCACGATCACACCCGAAAGCACGAGCCTTTCGACATTCATTCCCGCCCGGCTCCGCGCCATTTGGTACACCGCGAATGTTGCAATTCCCGCACCCGCGAACGCCATCAGCGGCTTTGCAAAACCAAAACTTTCAAAGAACACGAACGCCAGCATTGTCCCCAACGCGGCTCCATTCGAAACACCGAGCAAATACGGATCAGCCAGCGGATTTCGCAATAGTGCCTGAAGCGATGCTCCCGCAACCGCCAAGCTCGCACCGATGCACGCGCCAAGCAAAACGCGCGGCATGCGTATGTCGAAAAGTATCGCCCGCTGCTGCTCCGTCAGATCGAAAAGCGAAAGTCTTTCACTCCCGACAGAGATCGCCAAAAACAGCACCAAGATCAATGCCGCCGACAACCCCAACCAAATTTCTATTCTTCGATTCAACTTTATTTTGCTTGTTTTGATCTGTTTCGTGTGATTCTTTTTGATCTATTTCGTGTGATTCGTGGATAAACGGGATTTATCCACGAAATACACGAAGCAAGAAAAAAAAGAAACACATCCTGCTTTACCGATGCAGATCTTTGACGATCTCTTCTAGTGCATCGACTAACCTCGGCCCAGGCCGCGAAATGATGTCCGCGTTTATGCGATAAATGCGGCCGTTTTTTACCGCCGGCGAGTTCTTAAAAACATCGTTCGGTTCGCGATTGTCGTCGCTGTCCGACAGAATTATTACGTCCGGGTTCATCGCAAGCGCCGTTTCCTTGCTTAGCTTCGGATATGCCGTCGCAACATCTTTCGTAACCGAAATTCCGCCCGCACGATGCACGATCTCAGTCAAAAACGATTCGTTCCCGATGGTGAATAAAGGCTCTTTTGAGATCTGCACGAACACGTTCGGCTTCGCTAGATCTTTCACTTTCTCGTCAACAGACGCCGCTCGCCGTTCCATGTCCGCAGCCAACTCATCCGCTTTCTTTTCCGTTCCGAAGATCGAGCCTAACGTGTGCAAGTTTCGCAGTACGCCTTCAAAATTCTTTGGGTTCAATACAAAGACCGCAATATTTTGCTGCTCAAGCGTCGCCATAAAAGCCTCAATCTGCGAGGCTGTGGAAACAAACACCACATCCGGTTTTAGCGCGACGATCCGCTCAATATTCGGCGTCTGCGTATCGCCGATCTTCTCGATACCTTTAGCGGCCTCTGGAAAATTGCAATACGTCGTCACACCGACAAGTTTGTCATCCGCTCCAACCGCAAATATCGCTTCCGTTAAGCTCGGAGCAAGCGAAATTGCCCGCTCGACCGGTTTCCTGATCAATACCTGACGGCCAAGATCGTCAGTGTGCAGCAGTTTCTGAGTTTCCGATTCTGAAACGCCGTCCTCACGAACATTCGGACATCCAGTGAAAAAAACAACAGAAATTATGATCGCGATCAATAAAAGTTGTTTTTTAAAAATCGGACTTTTCATATAAACCCGGATTACGCAATAGAAATATTTTGTCCACGGAATACAGTAGAAAAGAAAATTCTGAGATGAATGTCAGAAATTTTCTTCATTTTCTTGTTTCGTGGAAGAAAACTTTATCCACGAATCGCACGAAACAAATCAAAAAACACTGAAAGCCAATTTTCGATAAACAAGTTCGCCGCAAAAGTTAGAATCATGTGCGGTAGCGACCGTGTTTCTTCCGTCACAACCGCATCGATCCAAAAAACAAAACGCCCTGTTTCTTGTCCGCGCAATTCGGACAAGAAAACAGGGCGTTCTATACGATCAGAAATTACCTTGCTTGCCGATGTTTTTACGCGAAACATCAAAATGGCAAAAAGCTTCAGCGAGGAGGACTGACTTTGAGGAGGAAGGCGGAAGGATGAAGGATGAAAACTCGCCTGACGTTTTCATCCCTCATCCTTCCGACCTCATCCTTTTTTACAGTGACGCGATCGTGCGGGAATCTCACCCGCTTCCCCTCTCAGGCCGAAAAAGAACGGCCTCGAAGCAATTTACTTTGAAAGAACAAGTTGCAGATTATTGCTTTTCGCTTACATAAAGTCAACGGTATGAAGTTTAGTGAACATTTATATTTCGCCTGCGTAAAGATTTCTTCGAATCGGCGATCAGCGACAAATATGCTCGAAGCAAGACAACTATCAAAAACCTACACAAGCGACGGCGTTGACTACGAAGCACTCAAGGCGGTCGATCTTTCCATCGGCGATGGCGATTGCCTGGCCATTGTCGGCAAATCAGGCAGTGGAAAATCGACGCTGATGCATCTGCTTGCGTGTCTCGATGTGCCGAACGGCGGAAACGTGCTGATCGACGGGCGCGACACATCCACGTTCTCGGAAAAGGCGAAAAACACGCTTCGAAACGAGAAGTTCGGCTTCGTCTTCCAGCAGTTCTTCCTGAATGGCCGGGACACGGTTTTCGAGAATGTCGTGCTGCCGCTAAAGATCCGCGGGGCATCGGCCGCCGATATAGAAACAAATGCGTCCGCCGCCCTCGCAGCCGTCGGCCTCGCTGACAAAAAACAAAAAAAGGCTAAGGATCTGTCCGGCGGTGAAAAACAACGTGTCTGCATCGCACGTGCATTGGTCGGAGATCCGCAAGTGATCTTCGCCGATGAACCCACCGGCAATCTCGACTCGACTACCGGTGCCGCGGTCGAAAAAATGCTTTTCGACCTAAATCGCGACCGTGGAATAACGCTTGTGATCGTGACGCACGACGACGACCTTGCACGCCGCTGCGATCGCGTCGTTGAAATGAAGGATGGCCGCATCGTTGCCGAACATCTGACGGAGGCGACCGCACGATGAAAACCTGGGATCTGATAAGAACCGCGAACCGAAATCTTTTTCGCAACAAGCTGCGAACATTCCTAACCGTGATGGCGATCTTTGTCGGTTCATTCACGCTGACGATGACCAACGGCCTCGGCGACGGCATGCGCGATTACGTCGAAAGTCAGGTCAAGAATATCGAAGGCGACCGCGCGGTCCTCGTCCGCAAGAAAATAGAACGCCCCAACGGCGGCGGCAGGACCGAAGATACGCAGGAGTACAAGGAATCGTCAGGTAATGAGGGCGAACTCGATTTCGACCCAAACTCGATTTTAATGACCCAACCGCAGATCGACGCAGCGGTGCGTGATATTGACGGTATTAAAAGCGTAACGCCCCGATACAACATCCAGGGCGAATACATCTCGCTCGAAGGCGGCAAAAAATACAACCTCGAACTGGGAATGCTCTCCGACGGACTTATCGCAAAGACCGAGGCCGGTTCGAATGTAAAAAACGACGGTGAGATCGCTATCCCGATCGGCCTGGCCCGAACGCTTGACCCTGAGATCGGCCGTCTCGTCGGCAAGACGGCCGTTATCGGCTACAAAATTCCCGACGGCTCGATCAAGACAATGCCGTTGAAGATCGCCGGCGTGCTGACAAAAGGGTTTATGACAAACACAAATTCTTTCGTCGGGGCCGAAACGGCACGCCTCATCCGCATCGACCAGCGTACCGAACAAGGTGCCGATAAGTTCATCGGCTTTACGATCCAGATGGAATCGACCGACGCAGCAAAGATCGGCCAGCTTAAAAATAAACTGGACACAAAAGGGTTCGAAGCGGACACGGTTGCCGATACTCAAAAGCGAACTTACGACGCGATCGGTATTTTCAAAACCGGAATGAACCTCTTCGCAATGGTCGCGTTGCTCGCCGCATCGTTCGGCATTATCAACACGCTGGTCATCGCCGTTCTCGAACGCACAAAAGAGATCGGCCTGCAAAAGGCATTGGGAATGGGACGCGGCAAGATCTTCGCCATCTTCTCGCTCGAATCCGTTCTGATAGGTTTCTGGGGTGCGTTGCTCGGGGCTCTAGGCGGTATCGCGGCGGGGCTTATAACAAACAAAGTTCTTCTCAGCGTCTATGCGGAATCGTTCGAGGGCTTTAGTCTCTTCGCATTCAAACCGCTCTCGATAGCGGTGATAATGCTCCTCGTCTGCGGCATCGCATTCGTCGCCGGCGTAATGCCCGCCATCCGCGCAAGCCGCCTGAATCCGATCGAATCGCTAACATATGAATGAGGCAATTAAAGAAGCACTGCGAATCCTTCCTGTTCGAAATGGCTGTCGTGTGTAAGGACTTCGCGAATACCGAGGTCCTTCATCACCAACATACTGATGCAGTCGGTTAAGCTATATCCTTTATCAGGCCTTCCTTCGTAAAGATCTATGGCATCCAGAAAGGCTGTCTGACTGTGCTCAATGTAATCTACATCCGAGTCGATCATTATGTCCCGAACATCCTCGACAACTGTACGTCTCATTTCCTCGCCGAATTCTGAGAAGTAATTCAACACTTCGATCAGCACCGTCTCCGTGGTAACAAGTCGCACACCTTCGTCAAGGTCAGCCTTGGCAGTCATCGCTGACTGATGCCATTGATCCCGCGGATTTAATAATGCCGCCCAATAGAAAGTATCGGCAAATACCTTCTTCATTTTGATTTCTTTGAATGGCCGTAAAGGTAGTGATCCAGATTCTCGGCACCGTCGATTGGCAGCCGGTCGAGCGTTTCAGGCGAAAGTTTGCTGATTCGCTGCTCGATCTTTTCCATCAGCGTAAGCCGCTTCGGTTTTGCAAGGTCCTCGACAAAATCGACGATCTTCTGCTGATCCTCGAGCGGCAATGATCGCATTTGACGTGCAACAATTTGTGAAAGGTCGGTGGACATATCGATATTCTACATCAGTTTTACACGAATTGAACTTATCTTGGCCGCGCAGGCTGAGCCGCAATCGGCGCCGACAATAGATGTCCCTCGTAAACAAAATACACCTTGTCCGCGTCGACCCACATTTCGGTGCTGTCGAATATTATCTTCGGCAGTTTCAGCATCGGCTTGAATGTAAATGTCCGCGTGCTGTAAACGCCGACTATCGTCCCTGCTCTGCCGCGCGGCATCGCGGCCCAATATTCGCCCGCCACTGCCGTCGGCTGCAATCCTCTGAACGTCTGCTGGGCCAACGGCCGCACTTCGCCCGATGCGTTATAGACCACGCCTGTATCCGGATTCAGCATGTAATAGCCGAGGCCGTTGTCGTATGCCGAGGCGTTATAGCGTTCGTATTCGCTGTCGCTGTGTTCGTCCTCTTCCTCATAACCGGTCACCATCACCAGATTGCGTCCGGCAACATAAGCGATCGCTTTGTGGATCGGCAAGTCGCCCGATTCGACCTTGAATTCGCGGTTGGTCAGCAGGTTTACGCGCATCAGCATCGGGCCGACGTCGTCATCGTATTTTGAAACGACAGCCCAGCGTCCGTTCGGCGTTACGACCGGGTCGCTGTAATTTCCCGTCTTTATTTTTGTCACGCGTCCGGCCGCAACCTTGTACAATCCGGCCTCGTCCGCCCTGATCTCGATGCCCGCCGCTCGTGCCTTCCATTGTCCAAACACAGCCGGCGGAATGGCTGCGTCCTTCATCGGGATAAAGTCAGCCTGAGCAGGTTGCGGCACGGTTGCGCCCAGCCGGTCGCCCGCAAGTGCAAACCACCCAAAACTCTCAAACCGCCTCGCCTCGCGCATCTTTGCAAATCGCAGGTATCTGCTCTCCCTTTCGCCTTCAGCTTCTTCGTCGGGTTCTTCACTCAGTTTGTCGATCTCACGCTCGACCGATTGCTGTTTGGTCGCTTCGGTAACCAATACGCGAATATCGGCACCGCTTTTCCATACCGATGTCGCATCGAGATCTTCATCCGCAAACAATATCTCTAATCCGGTAACGTCGTTGCCCGCCCAATATTTCAGCTTTGCGGGCCGCTGCTTCATATCGTTAAATATCTGGTTCAGCCCGGCAAAAAACTCCGGCGGCGAACCGCTTTCACTCTTAACAAAAACACGCCTGCCGCCTTGCTTCCCTATCATCAACAGCTCTTTCGATTCGCAATCACCGGTGCAAGCCAAAAACGGCGGCAATTGATCGACCTTGAAATGCGCGAGATAGCCTTTCAGATTCTCGAACTCATTCTCGTCCAGAACACGTTCGCGGTATCTGGCCGGATCGTCGTCCCAACTGAACACAGCCTTATCCTTATATATACGTACGTAATTTTTGTCGTACGCATAGGCCCCGAGCATTTCAGCGTTGGTCGTCGCTTCTTTCCGCAGCCGTTTCTCTGCCTCTACAAATTCTCCGTCATCGCTAAACGTCGCGTATGAATATGTCTCCGCCGCAAAATATGGACTGACCGAGGCGAACAGCGCCGTCAGAAATGTTCCGGGCGCAGCGTTCAGCCCTTGCACCTCAAACGCGGTCGTCGCCCCGAGTATCTTTGCCTGATTCGGGTAAAGCGACAGCACCAGCGAACGTGCCTCCGGCGAATCTTCGCTTTCCAGATAACGCTCGGCCGCAACCGCAAGCATCCGGTTCGGGCTCTTCAAGAGCGGTGCGACCTTTTCGACCGGCAGCGGTGCGCGAATAAGCCGGGCACACGCCAGCGCAGCGGTCTTTGCCGCATCGGAACCGGTTGCGAGTATTCCGTCGAATGCGGCTGGCTCTTCCAGCAGACAGGCCGCAATGCCGATCGCCGGCTGGCCGCCAGTGCGAATGTCGGTCACGTCGGAAAGCTGCTTTTCGCGCAGTTCTTTTCTGATGCTGAGCAGCTTCAAAATGGCATCCGTGTCCAGTCTTCCTGCTTTCAGGTCGCGAAGCAGCAATGCATTAAGCGCCGTTCCCTTCCACCCGAGCATCACCTTTCTAAGCGACACAGCAAGCATCGGATCTTTCTTGTCGTGGATCGCGATCCTGTCCACCATCGCTCTGACCAGATCTTCCCCGACCTCGTTCGACCCTACCAATTCCGACCCGACGAGATACCGCAATTCGTTCATGTCGAGCGGTTTATCGGACGAAGCCTCCTCGTCATAATGCTCGCCTCTCACCGTAAACTTTTCATCTCTGCTCTCAGCGGTCGAGCCGACGCCCGAATATTCTTCAAACTCATCGTCCGCCGCATCGGTCTCTTCCGTAACCTGCGAGATCGTCGTCTGCTTTCCCGCTATCGCCGAACGCATCGCCATCTTCGCGCGGTCGTTGATCGTCGATCCTGTGTATCTGTTCGAGTTGGAGCTAAGGTCAATTTCGACATCGCCTGCGTTCTTTGCCAGGAACTCGATCGCCTCGACCTGCTCGTCCGTCGTAAAGTCATTGCACGCCAGCAGAGCCTTCACCGCCGCCGTGCGGTCATAATCCGGCACCTGCGGCAAAATCCGCCGCAACGGCGCCGCCGCCCGCATATCCGCCTGCTTACCTAATGCAGTGATCGCAAAACTGCGAAGCGGATAAGATACTTCGGCACGAACTGAAACGGGGCGATTTGACGCATAGTAATTGGTCGCATTCGCAGCATTATACGCAGCACTGTTGGCCGCATTCGCGACCGCATTTACAGCATTCGCGATCGCATTGGCCGCATTCGCCATCGCGTTAACCGAATATCGTGGCTCGGTGTTCATCTCCTTCTCATCCAAAGCCGCGATCAGCGCCGGAACGCTTTCAGGTACGTTTAAAGACTGCAATGCGCGGAT
>Ga0193752_1001963_pt1 | contig 16221 bp, 12 predicted proteins | sample H1c1metaG_FD_144924 | JGI IMG/M metagenome (GOLD analysis project Ga0193752, IMG submission 144924) | Soil microbial communities from a riparian zone of the East river system, Colorado, United States - H1c1 | ecosystem: Environmental > Terrestrial > Soil > Riparian zone | place: USA: East River... | reverse complement strand
CGCACAGGCCCAGCATTCTCTCGCCGAGGTCGTAAAAATTCTTAAAGAAGGCGGTACGGAAGTTAAATTTGCCATCCATCCCGTCGCCGGCCGCTTGCCCGGACACATGAACGTCCTGCTCGCCGAGGCAAACATTCCATACGACATCGTGTTCGAAATGGAAGAGGTCAACCACGAGTTCAATGGGACCGACGTGGCATGGGTGATCGGGGCAAACGACATCGTTAATCCGTCCGCGATGGACGACCCGACGTCACCCATCGCCGGTATGCCCGTCCTGCACGTCTGGGAAGCCCGCGACACCATAGTAATGAAACGCGGCATGGCAAGCGGCTACGCCGGCGTCGATAACCCTTTGTTCTATAAAGAAAATACGCTGATGTTGTTTGGCGATGCGAAGAAGGTTGTCGATGAGATATTGACGGCTATGCGGGGTTAGAGACATGCGAACGGCGAAAGACGAATCCGAACAAAAGACTCTAGATGACATCCGCAAACACGGACTGCATGTTATTAGTGTCGCAGAAGGTGATGAGGGACCACGATTTGCTTACTCGGTAGGCCTGTTCGAGAATTATGCCCACCCTGAAATTATCATCATCGGATTGAAGCCTGAACTCGCGCATCTGCTTTTGAACAATATGGCTTTCGACATAAAGGAAGGAAAGACCTTTGCAAGCGGTGAGTTTCATGAAGGTGTGCTTGATGACTTTCTGTGTTATTTCGGAGATGTTCCCAAATCCAAGTATAGGGAATTTGTCGGTTGGGCTACGTGGTTTTACCAAGGCGACGAGTTTCCATTGCTTCAGTGTGTTTACCCGACTGTTTCGGGGAAATTTCCATGGGCTCCGGACTTCCCCGAAGATGCACGATGGTTTTGCCAATTACTGACGCAGGCGCCAAAAGAACACTAGTCCCAAATAATACGACAAAATTTTTGGTTCGCGGCGTCCCATTCAGTGATATATTCCCGTCTAACCATAGTAGGAGGTTTTTTATGAACACAGCAGTTTCTCCGGAAATGGAGACTTTGAAATCGAAGTTGAAGACGACTTGGTCGGCGGGTGATTTTTCTGAGGTTGCGAAGCATATCGAGACGGTCGCGGAGCAGTTTGTCGAGCGGCTGAATATACAGCCCGGAATGAAGGTTTTGGATGTGGCGTGCGGCAGCGGAAATCTGGCGATCGTAGCTGCGCAAAAGGGTGCGGATGTTAAGGGCATAGACATCGCGGACAACCTGATCGAGGCAGCGATAAAGCGTGCAGCGGCGGCCGGTTTGAATATTGAGTTTCAGGTGGGCGACGCCGAGGCGATGCCATATGAGGACGGCGAGTTCGATCTGGTGATGACGATGTTCGGGGCGATGTTCGCTCCGCGGCCTGATGTTACAGCGTCGGAATTGCTTCGCGTCTGCAAACCGGGCGGCATTATCGCGATGGCAAACTGGACGCCCGAAGGCCACGCCGGTCAGATGTTCAAGGTATCAGGCAAATATCTACCGCCGCCGAATATGCCGCCGCCGGTGCAATGGGGCGTTCCTGAAATGGTAGCCGAACGGTTTGGCGACCGTGTAAGCGATCTGAAAACGACGCCGAGGCTTGCGGATATGACATTCGAATACGGCCCGGCAGAGGTTGTCGAGCATTTCAAAACATATTTTGGCCCGACCATAATGGCGTACAAACTGATCGCTCCTGAAAATCACGAAGCGTTCCGAAGCGATATGGAAGCTTTGTGGGCATTAAACAATACGGCTACAGATGGAACGACGCTCGTGAACAGTGAGTATTTAGAGGTTATTGCGACCAAGAAGTAACCTAAGCCGGAGTGGGGGCAAACCCACCTTCCGGACTGAGACAGGTTGCGTCAAATATGTTGTATAACGAGATCCAGATAATAAATGACAGTCAGGAAGGGCGGCTTGCCCCCGCTCTTACCTAACTTTTGCTCAATTCTATTAGAACTAATCTTTTTATAATATTTCCCTTTTCCAAATGTTCTTCCACGATCTCGGCCACATCATCGGCCGTGACCTGTCCATACATAACGCCGTCGGGATAGACCATCACAGCGGTGCCGACCGAGCAGAAGCCGATCGAGCCGCAATCGGTCAGGACGATCTCGCCCATTGGGTTTCTTCCCTTCGATTCCTTGCCTTGACGCAGGCCTTTCCCTTCCAGAATACGCACGAATTCAGCCTTCACATCCGCACTTCCGACGGCTGCGCACGATTTGCCGTTGCACACAAAAACCTGCCGTTTTATCGGAGCTTTCAGCATCGGGGCAAGCTTTTCAAGTTGTTCGCGGTCGGTTATAAAATTTGGTTTGCTCATTCTGTTCCTGAAAATACTGCCGAGCGTTATGCCCTTGCTGACGCGCGGGTCTCTGCATCACTTTATTTTGCCACGAATGACCCGCGAATTGCATCGAAAGGGTTTGTATTTATGCTAAAATGACCGATTGGCGAGTGGGCAAGCTCACAAAAAATGGCGACAGGCATTATCATCCACATCACGGTCGGTTCGGAAAAACGGACCGAGTTTTTTTCGGAAGAACGCATACGAATTGGCTCCGATGAAAGCTGCGACCTTCAGATCGAATCAAAGCAGACCGACGCGGGCAGCGTTTGGCTTGATCTGGAGAGATCCGAAGGTGTGTTCCGTGTCATCAACTTCGAACCAGCTCTCAAATTCTCGATAAACGACAAGCCGATCCGCCGTTTTATCGCGGTAGGCGATGGCGATGTCATCACCGCCGGCGACTCAGATATATCATTTTCCTTCTTCGCACTAGCCGGCCGCGGCTCGCTGATAAGGACAAACCGCGAGCCACGTCACGTAGCACAGTTCATCGAGGAAGCCGCACTCGACGCCGCCGCGTCGCCTCGTCCCGATGAGGCAAAGGCGTTCCTTCGCGAGTTCGTTCGTGAACTTTCACGCGAAATATCGTGGACGACAAAGCTGATCACGCTCGTCCTCGCTATCGGTTTCATCACCGGTGTTCTTTACTTGGGCTTTGCGGTAAATCAGGAGCTAAGGCAAACTCGTGTGCAGTCTCAGGCCCAGAGCGAGATCATCCAGCGGCTCGAAACGCAGCTCGGTAACACAAGTTCTCAGCTTGGAACATTGGAGAAAACCAATCGCGAACTGGTTGGTGTTCAGGGCCTGGCTCAGAACGTCCGCGTGAATTACGGATCGGGTGTTTGTCTCATAGTCGGCGTTTACGATCTGGTGGACAAACGGACCGGCAAGGTCCTTCGCTATGGCAATATGCAGGCGCAGGCGAATCCTTATGAACCGACGCAAAGCGAAGATCCCGGCCCGCAGGTTGCCAACCCTGCCATTGGCCTAACGACCGAAGGCACCGGCAGCCCGGTCGAATACGACTTCATCGGCACAGGCTTTCACGTCGGCGGCGGCTATATCATCACCAACCGGCACGTGATGCAGCCGTGGACGGAAGACGACATCGTCAAGACGATGATCCGCGATTCCAACGGGCGCGCACGCGTAAAGCGGTTGGTCATCTATTTTCCAAATTACCCGCAGCCTTATCCGATCAAGGTACGTGAACTAGGCGGCCGCGATGATGTGGCCGTTGCCTCATTCGATCCGGCTTCACTTCCGGTCGACCTCCCTTCCCTGCCACTTGAGACCGACTCTGACGCCTCGACTATCGGGAAAGCAGTGGTAACGATGGGATACCCGAGCGGGCCAGATCGCCTGCTTGCGATGGTCGATGACGACGAGGCGAAGTCGATAAATACGCGATTTGGAAATTCGCGTCAGAATCTGATCAATTTTCTCGCTCAGTCCAAGAAGATCGTTCCGCTGACGACCCAAGGTGCGATCACCGACCTCGACACGCGACGCATAGTTCACGATGCGAAGACGGCGGAAGGCGGCTCCGGTGCTCCGTTATTTGGGCAGACAGGCAAAGTCATTGGCGTTAATTTTGGCGTGTTCACCGAAAACACTGCGGCAAATATGGCCGTGCCGATCCGCTTTGCTATCGACCTGCTGCGAAAGGCCGGCTGGAAATCAGCCGAGGAAATTCAGCAGGAAAAGAGCGAACAGGCCGAATCGTCCAATACAAATTCAAACAGCGCCGCGACGCTTAAGCCTCAGCAATAAATGGATAGTCTTGTTTTTTCAAATATGTTTCACAGGCCGGCCCGTACGCTGGTCAGCGTGTTCGGCATTGCGATCGGTGTGTTGCTGATCGTCTTTACGGTCGGCCTTTCAAACGGCACGATGCGCGAACGCGGCAAGCGCGAAAGCAACGTCGGCGCTGAGATAATGTTTCTCGCCTCCGGCACGTTCGGCCCAAGCGGAACGGAGAGCTTTCGGCTTCCCCTCACGCTTCGCGATGAGATCGCCAGGGTCGAGGGCGTTCGTTTAATTGTGCCGCTCGGGCAAAACTCCGTTTCGGCCACCGACACCAACACCGGCAGTCGATTGATCGACGGCGTATCGTTTGACGATTATTCCGGCATTGTCGGGGTAAAGATCGTCGAAGGGCGAAAGCTTGCCGAACAAGGCGATGAAGCGATCGTCGATACCGGCTTTCAGCGTCAGAAAAAGATCAAGATCGGCGACAAGACAAAACTCTACGACCGCGAATTTACGATCGTCGGTGCTTACGAACCGGCCGCCGGAGCTCGAATGAAGATCCCGCTAGGCACGATGCAGGCCCAGCTCGGCGGGGAGGGAAGAGCTACCGCGTTTCTCATTAAGATCGAGCCTGGTACCGATCCGCGACAGATCGCCTCGCAGCTAGAAACACAATTCCCCGGCAATCAGATACTGCTTACCAGCGAACTCGAAGAACTTTATATGCAGGGCATTCCGGCGTTGAATGTATTTCTCAACGTCTTCATCGGTGTCGCCGCCGTCATCAGCGCGCTGGTTATTTTGCTGACGATGTACACCACCGTCACCGAACGCACGCGGCAGATCGGCATTATGAAATCGCTCGGGATGAGCAACGCCGGCATCGCATGGACGATCGCTCAGGAGGCAATGCTGTTAAGTTTTTGCGGCGTGATTCTCGGTATAATTTTGACGTTCGTTACGCGATTCCTGTTAACTCGCGTAACCACGCTCGAGGTAGAAATGAGCCCTCTCGTGCTTTTGCTCACGCTAGTCGTCGGCCTGATCGGCGGCGCTATTGGAGCCCTTTATCCGGCCTTAAGAGCGGCTCGCCTCGATGCGGTCGAGGCGTTGAGTTACGAATAGCCTGCATATGGATACGAAATTATCTTCATCCACAAAACTCACTTTCATCGGCTGCGGCGTGATGGCCGAATCGATGATCGCAGGGCTGCTGCGGCAAGAGATAGTGACGCCTGCACAGATCGTTGCGAGTCACCCGAGAGCAGATAGGCGTGCGGAATTGTTGGAAAAGTATGCGATCGAAACCTTTGAGCATAACGCGGATGCGGTGCGTGCGTTGCCGGATGATGGCGTCGTACTTCTTTGCGTAAAGCCGCAGCGCATTAACGGCGTGTTGAAAGAACTGAATGGCGTCGTAAAGCCAAAACAGCTTGTCATATCTATTGTCGCCGGTGCCCGACTGGAAACTATATCAGGAAATCTCGGTAACGATCTCGTCGTCCGCGCTATGCCGAATACGCCTTCGCAGATCGGTAAAGGCATGACGGCGTGGACCTGCTCCGAAACCGTCGATGAAAGCCATAAGGCTCAAGTGCGAATGATGTTTGCGGCCCTTGGTAAGGAGCTTTATGTCGAGACCGAGAACATGATCGACATGGCAACATCTCTGAGCGCGACCGGGCCGACATATATTTTCATGGTGATGGAGGCGATGACCGACGCTGGTGTGCATCTTGGGTTTTCACGCGAGGTTGCGAAAGAACTGGTGCAGCAAACGATGCTTGGATCCGTGTTATTCGCGATAGACTCGCACAAACATCCGGCCGAGCTGCGGAATATGGTCACCTCACCCGGCGGCACATCGGCAGAAGCGATCTATCAAATGGAAAAAGGTGCTCTGAGAACTGTGCTCTCCAAAGCGATCCACGGTGCGTATAAACGAGCGGTTGAGTTGGGGAAGAAAAGCTAATCCTTCATCCAGTCGCGATCTTTTTCGCCTAGCTCCGCGATCTTCGTCATCAGAAAATCCGAGATCTCTTTGTGAGTGCGCAGCGCATCGCGTTTTCCGTGAAATTGAGTGAAGTCGATCGATTCGCCAAACCATATCCGCACCTTTTCTCCGCCGGTCCAGTTTCCCAGAACCTGTTTCGGCAGATCGTTGCCAAGCCCGGCGATAAAGATCGGAATGACCTGCGGTCCGGCGTTGAGAATGACCTTTCCGATGCCGGGTTGAGCGGGCAGAAAATTGTAAGGATCATCGCTTATGTTTCGTTTCCCTTCCGGGTGAAATCCGATGATGTGGCCATCGCCTTCCGACGCGAGCCTTACAAGTTCGCGCATGGAAAATTTATCGAACTTTCGTTTCTCGCCCTCGCCTTCCTCGCGAAAAAATGGCGGATACATCGACCACCAACCCATCACTAGATTGACGAACCAGCCAACCGGATTATCATAAAAAAACTTTGCTCGCACCGGGAAATACAGCTTGACCGGCCGCGTCGTCCGGCGAAACATCACGCTGGAAACAGTGTACATATCGAAGAACGAGCGATGATTGGCAACTAGGATAAGAGGACGCGAGGGGTCGGAATTCTGGACATTCTCGATCCCGAAAACATTCATCAGATTGTACGTGGCGATAAAGATCCAGAGCGAACCTATGTGCCGCTGGCAAAATGTCCAAAACCGCTTCCACACGCCAAAGTTCATCTGCCGAACCAACCGAAATCCCACCTTCTCAATGAGTGCGAGAACGCCGATCTCTTCGGCACTTGGCATTAACATCGACTCCGGCGATTCGACCAAGACTTCATTCAATGGTTTTTCAAGTTCCTCCGACATAAAACGAAAGGCTATTCTAGCAAAGCGAGCGAGAACTTATTAACAAGTGATGCAATTTCCTTTCGGAATAAGTGATAGCTGATATGTGAAAAGTGATAGGTCAAAACATCTAACCTATCACTTATCAGTTATCACTTTTCACTTATTCCGGAAATTTTTTAGACGTCCACGATGATCGGTGGCTGCGTTGGGTTATACTGCTCGTCGCAATTCGAGGCATTAACGAATTTCACGCCGAATTCATCGTGCGTGCCGTATCCGCAATGGATGTGGCCGAAGATGTGCAGCTTTAGCCGACCTAAAGACGCGATCCTCGCAACTCGTTTTCGCAGTTCCTCACATCCTGAGTATTCGATGCCAAAGCTTCGCGGAACTTCGTCGAGAATGCCGTTCGGCGGGCCGTGCGTGATCAGGATGTCGATGTCGTCCGGGATCAGTTTCCACTTTTCAGCCATCTCCGGTCCGCGGTTGAGATTAAATGCCCAATCGAAAAATCTCGGCTGCCAAGGCGAACCGTAGATCTTCAAGCCTTCGATCTCTACCGACGAATCTTGCAAGTAAATTATATCCGCGTCTAGAAGCGACCTTGCGATACTCTTATTTTTCTCGAACAACCAATCGTGATTTCCCGCAACAAATATCTTGTGTTTGTGCGGCAATGCAGAAAACCATTTATTGAAGGCGGCGATCTGTTCGACATTTCCCACCTTCGTCGCATCGCCCGAGTGGATCAAAATATCGCCATCTGGAACTGCGATCTGCTCGTGGCAGTTGTGGGTATCGGAAATGCAGACGATTCGCGGCATAGGTCATTCGACGACGCACTGTTTCCTAACGGCCACCCACGTCCCGCCGCGTTTGGCACAGTCGCTCTCTTCAAAGATATTCGCGTTCCAAAGTGCGATAGCGATCGTTACAATTGAAACGGTAACCACGAAGATAACGAACAACATTCTTCTCTTCACAGTTATTCCTATTCGATGTTGAAGTACTTCGCATCCGGATGATGGATGACGATCGCGGATGTCGATTGTTCCGGTTCGAGCATAAATTCGTCGGTTAGCTCGACGTCGATGCGTTCGGGCCTTAATAATTCGAAGAGTTTGGTTTGGTCTTCGATGTGCGGGCATGCCGGGTAGCCAAAACTGTAACGTGAACCTTGATAGCCCTGATGAAAAAGCTTCGCCAGTTCCGGGGCATCGTTATCGGCAATGCCAAGTTCTTCGCGAATACGCTTGTGCCACATTTCGGCGAGGGCCTCGGCCGATTCGACCGATAGGCCGTGGAACAATAAGTAGTCTGTGTAATTATCGGCCTTGAACAGTTTTGCCGAATGTTCGCTCGCCCTGCGTCCCATCGTAACCAGGTCAAACGCCACGACGTCGATCTTGCCCGAATCGACCGAAGTAAAATAATCGGCCAGACACAGATTCTTTCCGCCGCGCTGTTCGACCGGCTGCCGCGGAAACGTGAACCGCATCTGCTCTGTCTTTTCATCGTCGTGATAAATGATCAGATCATTGCCGGACGACTGACACGGGAAATAGCCGTAAACCAATTTCGCCTCAAGCAGCTTTTCACGTATCGCCTGCGCCTTTATCTCGGCAAATTTCGGATAAACGGTTTCTTCGAGGATCGTTTTGTATTCCTCGGCGGATTTGCGGCCCTGTTTGTATTGCCATTGGCCTTTGAAAAGAGCCGTCTCATTAATGAACGCAAAAACCTTGCTGAGATCGGTTATTTCTACGACCTTTGAGCCGTAGAAAGGAGCTTTAGGAAGATCGGCCTGCTCGGCGATCTGTGATCGCGTCGTGTGTGTTGTGTCTCCGACTGAACGGGTGGAAACACGCGCCGCAGCTTTGCCAAGTTTTGCGTCTTCGCCTACCAGATCTTCTGCGTCGGAAACAGTCTCGATTGGTTCGTTCGTGCCATCCGCTAACGCAAGCGGTTCTGACAAGGCTCCCGCCGCGGCGACTTTTGACTTTGGACTTTGGACCTTGGACTCGCCCTGCGTCAGTTGGTCCATCGCGTGCAGGCCGTCGAACGCATCCCGGGCGTAGAACAATTTGCCGTCATAAAGCGGGATCAGGTCATTATCGACATAACGCCGATTGAGGGCGGCTCCGCCTAAAATAACGGGCACGTTGATGCCGCGTTCATTCATTATTTCCAGGTTGTCGCGCATTACCAGCGTCGATTTGACCAGAAGGCCGCTCATCCCGATCGCATCGCATTTCGTTTCATCCCACGCTCTAAGAATATCGTCGATCGGCTGTTTGATACCCAGATTTACGACACGATAACCATTGTTGGTGAGAATTATATCGACCAGATTCTTGCCGATGTCGTGTACATCACCCTTAACGGTTGCGAGCACTAACGTGCCTTTGTTTGACGAATCGGCCTTTTCCATAAAAGGCTCGAGAAATTTCACGGCCGACTTCATTGCCTCGGCAGACTGCAGCACGAACGGCAACTGCATCTGGCCGCTGCCAAACAGTTCGCCGACGGTTTTCATGCCGTCCAACAGGATCGTGTTTATGATCACAAGCGGCGGATATGTTTCCAGTGCCTGTTTCAACGAATCTTCGAGGCCGATCTTTTCGCCATCGATGATGTGGTGTTTCAGACGTTCTTCGACGGGCAGATTTGAGATGTCCTGTTTGATCGATTGGGCGGTCTTCCCTTCGAACAATGTCGTAAATTCGATCAGCGGATCGTAAGTGCAAATGTCTCCGCCGAATTCCCGCTTGTCATAGATCAGCTCGCGGGCGACATCGATCTCGTGTTCGCTGAAACGCATCAGCGGCAGGATCTTTGACGCATTTACAATGGCCGAATTCATTCCGGCCTCGACGCAGTCATGCAGAAACACCGAGTTCAAAACAACGCGCGAGGCCGGATTCAGCCCGAACGAGATATTCGAAACACCGAGGATAATATTCGCTTCCGGTAATTCGGCTCTGATCTGCTTGATAGCTTTTATCGTCTCGTCGGCGTTCTTGCGGTCTTCTTCGATACCGGTCGAGATCGGCAACGCCAGCGGGTCAAAGAAAATATCGTGCCCCGGAATTCCATGCTCGACGGTCTGTTTATATGCACGATGAGCTATCCGCAATTTGTCTTCGGCTTTGCGGGCCATTCCGTCTTCGTCGATCAAACCGACGACGACACCGGCCCCGTACTCCTTCGCCAGATCGATCACCTTCAGAAAACGCGGTTCGCCGTCTTCGTAGTTGGTCGAGTTGAGAAGGCATTTTCCGCCCGCGTGCTCCAAGCCCGCTTCCATCTTTTCCCACTCTGTCGAATCGAGCATTATCGGGATCTTTACGCTTGTCACCAGACGCGAAACGAGCGAATGCATATCCGCAACGCCGTCACGTCCGACAAAATCGACGTTTACGTCCAGAATGTGCGCGCCTTCTTTTTCCTGCGATTTGGCGAGATTTACGAGGCCGTCCCAATCTTCGGCATCGAGCAGGTCGCGCATCTTTTTGGAACCCGATGCGTTCACGCGTTCACCGACGATCAGGAACGACGCGTCCTGCGTGTAAGGCTGCTGAAAGTAGATCGACGTGGCGGACGGAACCAGTTTGGCGTCACGCTGTTTGGGCGAGAGTTTAGATACACGCTCAATGACAAGCTTGAGGTGATCCGTCGTCGTGCCGCAGCAACCCCCGACGATGTTTGCGCCAAAATCCCTGGCAAAATGCTCGACCTGTGCGGCAAAGCTTTCCGGCGTTTCGTCGTAATGCTGCTTGCCGTCTTTTACCTCGGGCAAGCCGGCGTTCGGCAAAACGGAAACCGGTATCGGCGAATTTTCGCAGAGATATTTCAGGCTCTCGGCCATTTGCTTCGGCCCGGTGCCACAGTTCATTCCGATGACATCGATCGGAAACGGTTCGAGCGCGGTCAATGCGGCTGCGATCTCCGTTCCGTTCAGCATCGTCCCGAAGGTCTCGATCGTGACCTGAGCGATCACTGGAATGCGGAACTTCTTATTTTCGAAATATTCGAATATAACAGCAAGCGCGGCCTTGGTCTGCAGCAGGTCCTGACACGTTTCGACGACGAGCACGTCGCTGCCGCCTTCGATCAGGCCGGCGATCTGCTGGCGATACGCTTCTTTCAGATCTTTATAAGTGATGTGCCCGAGCGTCGGCAGCTTTGTTCCCGGCCCGATCGAACCCGCGACAAAACGCGGCTGTTCCGGCGTCGAAAAATCGCGTGCAATACGTTTTGCCATTTCAGCGGCCTTAAAATTTACGTCGTAGGTTTTCTCAGCAATGCCAAACTCGGCCAACACGATCTCGCTGCCGCCGAAGCTGTTCGTCTCGATAACATCGCATCCGGCCTCGAGAAACTTGGTATGCACCTGCTCGATCGCATCCGGCCGCGTATAAAGCAAATTCTCAGAACAATTCTCAAAATTCGCTCCGCCCCATTCGTCGATCGACAAATTCAACGACTGAAGAAACGTCCCCATCGCACCGTCAAAAACGACGACCTTTTCTTTTAATAGATCTAGAAACTCTGCCATAAGAAAAAACTCTGTACCTAACAGCACAGAGTCTTCATAAATATTGATCTCTCTGCTGTTTAGCGGTTTATTTTACGTGGCCGCAAGTCGCAATAACTCACCACGGATCATGTTTAAAGTCTAACCGCTCTGTACCATTCCGTCAAACTACATGAAGCAGGCCTATTTCTTCAAAGCTGCCTTAAATTGCTGTTCGAAAAAATTCACGCCGCCGATCAGTTCCGGTTGATCCTTGAATTTCGCCTTCATCAGGTCAAATGCTTCCTGGCCGCGAGGGTCAGCTAGCTTAATAATGGCCTCGATGCCGTGGATCAGATCGTTAAAATCGTTGGCGTCGAGCGATTGCTTGAACTTTTCGAATATGAGCGGAAACGCCCGGGCATCGCCCTTTCCGGTTGAACCGACTACCGCCAAAGCCGCGAGACGCACGTTCAATGGCTTTGTTTTGTCTGATGCGAGCTTATATGCCGGCTCGAACGCCTTTTTATCGCTTAGTTCGGCAAGTCCGTTGAGTCCCGCGATCTCGATCCGTCCATGCCACGACGAACTATTCGTCAGCTTTGCGAGTTGGTCCAATGCTTTCGGGCTTTTGACACGTGCCAACGCTAGGGCTGCTTGGTCGATCACCGCATAGCTTTGGTCGCCCAACGCCGTGACGAACAGATCGGCATATTTAAGATCTTTCGTTTCGCCAACCAACGCGATAGCCTCGCTTCTAACAAGCGAGTTTGGATCTTTGGTCAACCGCAAAACTGCCTGTAATACTGGCTCATCGAGTTTTGCCGTCGGGCGGTCTGCTCCTGGCGGAGGCTCGGGTGAATAGATGTTTTTGACGACCGACAACGCCGCGCGACGAAGCCGCCAGAACTTGTCTTTTTCCATCACGGCGACCAGCGCCGGAACTATTTTCTGCTTGTCCGCCGGAACATTGACTTTCTTTTCCAGTTCTGCCATAGCCCAGCGTTTACCGAGCACATCCTTGTCATTCAGCATTTGATAGATGAGGTCATCGACGGATTTTTCAAACTTGATCTCCTTGATGAGCGTGCCTTCGAAATCGAAATTCACCAGCTTCGGTTTAGCGGCAGATTCGAACGTAAATACGTTCTCGGCCTGCGGCTTTAGCCAAACACGTTCTACTTTGTCATCGATCTCGACATCGACATACGACTGAAAAAACTCGACCTGCGGAAATTCATTATTCGGATCGATCTTTTGCGTTTGTTTCACATTCAGCGTCAATTTTTTGGTCGCGGCATCGTAAGAATCTGTGACGTCAAATATAGGATGGCCCATCTTGTACAGCCACTCGTCAAAGAACCAATCCATCGATTGTCCGGTCGTTTCTTCTATCGCGATACGCAGTTCCTCGGTCGATACGGGCTGATTCAAATTCGACGTGAGGTAATGGTTCAGAGACTTCCAGAACAGTTCGTCGCCCAGATGTTTGCGAAGCATATGCAGCACAGCGGCTCCGCGCGGATAGGCATACGAATCGAACATCGCATCCTTGTTCGCGTAATTCTTGGTTACTATCGGCCGTCTGTTTCCAGCGTTCCAGGTCGTAAAATACTGATTCTGGTTATCGCGAACATTGGCGTAGAGAAAATCGTCGTGGCCTTTGCTGTGCTCGTTGTACAAGGCGTCCATATAGGTCGCGAACGATTCGTTAAGCCATATCTGTCCCCAATCGCGGCACGTCACGAGATCGCCAAACCACTGGTGAGCCAGTTCGTGAGCCTGCAGCGAATCTGAATCTTCGTCCAGCATCTCACGCTCGTCGTGGATCATTTCCTCGATCTGCGTGGTCGCGGAAATGTTCTCCATTCCGCCGCCAAAATCCTCGACCATCGTCTGAGCGTATTTCGGATACGGGTATCGCACGCCGGTCTTTTCCGAAAAGAACTTGATCATATCCGGAAGATTCTTGACCGTAGCCACGACCTCTTTCGTTTCGTTCGTATAGCCAAAATTCAATACGGGAATTCCGTCGTAATTCTGTTCGACCGTCGTGAATTCTCCCACGACTATCGACGTCAGGTAGTTGGCATACGGCGTGTCCATTTTCCAATAAAATGTCCGCGTGCCGTCGGTATTTTCGGTCGTGGAGACGAGTTTGCCGTTTGACACAACAGTAAAAGGTTTCGCTACCGTCGCCTTTAACTCAGTCGTTCGGAAATCGTTTGGCGTATCGTAAGACGGAAACCAATAGCGGTTAAATTCTGTTTCGCCCTGCGACCAGATCTGCTTAGGTTTGTTCGGCTCGTCGGCGGTTGGTTTGATAAACCGAAGCCCGCGGCCAAAGCTGCCTATCGCCGTATCCGCATCGGCGGTGTTTACATAATTCGTTTTGTAATCAATCTTGACCGCCACGTCCTCGCCGCGTTTATAAAATTTATCCAGAAAGATCTCGAGATTATCGTTTTCCGCTTTTTCGTTGTAGTTAAATTTGAGCGCGGTGCCGTTGACAAGCGTAACGCTGCTGACAGTCATCGAGGCCGCATCGAGCGAGACCTTGTTCGTGGCTGCGAACGGCGAAAGCGTAACGGTCGTCGAACCGTATGCCGAGTCCTTGTCCCAATCGAACCGCAGATCGATGGCAATGTGCTTAATGTCTATGTCACGGCTGCGTATCCAATTTACGGGAGGCAGCTTGTGCTTTTCCTCGGTCTGGACAAGTGGGTTTTTAACCAGCGGCCGTGCGTTAACCAAACCGGAAAAGCCGAAGACGGCGATCATCAAAAGTGCTGCCGATTGGCGAATGTATAAGAGTACGGTCATATGTTTTCTTATTGAATTAGTGTTGATGTTATTGTTTCAAACAACACCGTCAAAAACAAAAACGGCCGTGGTTCAATACCCGCCGGCCGCTTAATGGAATTGTCTGATAGCTATTTCTTAGTCATATAATTCATCGCCATCGAGGCAATATCGTCGAGAGAACTGCCGTCGCGATCACTGTCGAGCATATTCGACGCCATATCGATCATTGCGTTGCCCGACGATTGCTGCTGCTGGGGCTGTGCTCCGCCAAGTAGCCCGCCGAGCAATCCGCCCAGCCCATCGGCACCTACACCTTGCTGCTGTTTCTGTTGGCCAAGGTAACTCATCACTATCGGGGCCAGCATCATCAGGATCTGAGCGACCTGCCCGAGGCCGAGGCCCGATTTATTACTGACCTCTTGCGCGACCTGGCCCTGATTGCTGCCGAGGATGTGCCCGAGGATTCCGCCCGCGTCGGCCTGACGAGGCGGCGGGGCCGCTTCCTGCTGACCGCCGAAGATCAAACTGCCGAGACCACCGAGGTTGCCCAATATGCTTCCATCGTGATCATTGGTCAGTGCTTGATCCAAACTCTCTGCACCCTGCGGAGTTGCCGCATTATTCGACAGCCCGCCAAGAATGGCCGGGAGTGCGTACTGGATCGCCGTGTTGACCATCGACGAATCGGCGCCGACCGTGTTGATGATCTGATCGACCGCCTCGCTGCCCTGCTGCTGGCCGAGCAAGTCCTGCAATGAAAACATAGTTTTTCTCCTTGTTGATAGATCGAAAGCTGTGTAGGAAGATAGTAACAGAGACAATCTCACATAATCAAAGCATTTTTATTCGCGTGACATTCATTCGTAAGCCAAAAATACCGGCGATTTATTTTCGATCGCTGCTCTTAATCCTAGGCGCGGTCATCATTTTTCTGTTCGTAAGCTGCGGCGATTCAGACACTTTCTCAAATTTCTCACGTGTACGAACGATCGCCGGGTCGAATGCCGAATTTGGCGAGCCGTTCGGAATCGCCGTGAAAGGCGGTGAAATTTATGTGTCGGATGGCGAAGCCGGCAAGATATTAAAGATCTCTGTGGAAAATGTCGTAAGTGATTTTGCCGCGGGCCTAAACACGCCTTCGGGCTTTGCATTCGACGGCAACGGCGATCTGATCGTCGCCGATTCAGGTTCGAATACGATCAAGAAAATAGATAAGAGTGGACATGTATCGCTTGTTGCTGGTGTCGAAAATCAGAGCGGGTTCGCCGATGGTGATGCGGCGACATCCATTTTCAATGCGCCTGTCGGCATCGCGATCACCAAAAACGGAAAGATCTACGTCGCTGACACCTATAACGACCGCATTCGCGTGATCGAAAACGGCAAGGTAACAACTGTTGTGGGCGGTTTTCGCGGATATGCGGACGGATCTGGGGCGGCGGCACAGTTCGACACGCCGTTGGGTATTGCTTTATGGCAAGATGACAAACTGTTGGTAGCCGATGCGGGTAACAGGCGGATACGCGTCGTCGAACCGGACAACCGCGTTTGGACATTGGCAGGCGGCGGTGGAGGCGATTTGTATGACGGCTTGCCCATGAATGCAAGCTTCGTGAGGCCAACTGCGATTGCAGTTTCGAACAATGGCGTTATTTACGTCGCTGACGGCAACGCTATCCGGGCTATTGGAAGGCGAATCCTTACCGTGGTCGAAACTATCTCAAACGACCGGCGCGGATCTCGCGACGGAAGCCCGATAGTTTCCCAATTCAACCGGCCTTCGGGTTTGGCTGTCACTGAGAACGGCGAACTGATGGTTGCGGACAGCGACAACCGTTTAATACGAAAATTCGAATTTTCAAGCATGTCTAAAGGCTCGTCGAAAAAGGAAGAGGTCGCTGTTTCCGCACCCAAACAACTCACCGCCGAAGAGTTTCGAAACCTCCAGCCGCCCCGCTGGCC
>Ga0193752_1001962_pt1 | contig 16223 bp, 10 predicted proteins | sample H1c1metaG_FD_144924 | JGI IMG/M metagenome (GOLD analysis project Ga0193752, IMG submission 144924) | Soil microbial communities from a riparian zone of the East river system, Colorado, United States - H1c1 | ecosystem: Environmental > Terrestrial > Soil > Riparian zone | place: USA: East River... | reverse complement strand
ATTCGGCTCGGGCGGCGGCGCCCCGAGCCGGGGCACGATATCCAGCGACGGCTCACGCACGGCGAGCGATACGACCTTGCGCACCTCTCCGATCGTAAGGCCCTTGCTGCGCAGCCCGCGCAGCACCTCCGGGGTGCGCTGCCAGGTCGCGTGCTCCCAGAGATCGACCGCGACCTCCTCGATCAACGCGGTCATATCTTCGACCAGCTCGACGTCGAACGCGGTCTTGCTCTCGAGCGCGCGCTCACCGAGCACGCGCTGGCAGAAACCATGGATCGTAAAGATCGCCGCCTCATCGAAGTCGCGCAGCGCGCGCATCAGCCGGGCGCGGTCGGACGAACGGCGCTCCCGTCGTTCGCCCCAGAGCGCGAGCAGCGCGGCGTCTTCCTTCGGCGCGCGGTCCTGCTCGATCGCGAATAGCAGCTCGGCGATCCGCGATCGAATCCGCTCGCGCAGCTCGGCGGTCGCGGCCTTGGTGTACGTAAGCACGAGGATCTCGCGCACGTCGAGCTCGTGATCGATCAAGAGCCGCAGCACGAGCGTGGTGATCGTGTGCGTCTTGCCCGTGCCGGCGCTGGCCTCGATCAGCGATAGGCCTTCGAGCGAAACGTGCGCGGGATCGAACGGGGTCATTCTGGACCTCCGCCTTCCGAGACATCGATCTCGCGGCGACTGCGCAGCATTGGCTGGATGATGTCGACCGCCTCGCGCTCGAATGCCGCGCGGCGCTCGCCCTCCAGCACTGCACCTGCGTCGCCCCATAGCAGCCGCTCTTCACGCAGGTAGAGCTTGCCTGCAGTCTTGAGCGCCGCTCGCGCCCGATCCAGCGCGGCCGCCGCGTCGCGGGTCTCTTCGAGCTTCTCTGCATACGCGTAGGCCGCGCCGTACTCGAACGAAAAGTTGCCGCGCCGCGCTTCGCGCGCGAACGCGACGTAGCGCTGGAGAATCGCGTAGGGGTCCTCGAGCTCCGCGAGCTCGATGATGTACGGCGTGTCACCCGCGCCGCGGCGCGCCACGACCGCGCTCCGCGCCGGCAAATGCGTCTTGCGGCTCTGCAAGCGGAGCGCACCCAGCACCACGTGGCGCACGAAGTGCTTGAGCTCGAAGGATTTACCTTCCTTGGACACGCTGACGTCGAGCTGGGCGAGCGGCCACAGCGCGCGCAACGCACCGACGATCCGGACGCCGTCGACCATCAAGTCCACCGGCTCGGGCGGCAGCAGATCACCGCGCCGGTACTCCACGGCGGCAGCCACCAGCGCGCGCATCGGCGCGATCAGATCATCGACCTCGACCGTGCCATTGGCGCCGAGCGGGATCACGCCGCGCGCGCGCATCCGCTCGATCAGCGCCTTATCACTGAGGCCCGGCTCCTCCAGCAGCATCCGGCTCAGCTCATCGCGCAGATCCCAGGCCTCGAGCCCGCCCAGCTGGGTCGGCTCGCGCTCCGAGATCACCACCACGTCATGCTCGACGCTCACGCCGAGATTGCTGAGCAGCGCGCGCGCGGGCTTGGTCACCCAGCGGATCAGATCGTCGAGGCGCAGCTCTTCGAGCGGCGTCCGGGTGAGCGGGCGCGACACGAACGCTGGATCGCTGCGCAGCCCGGTCGCGCGCTCGGCCAGCCCGATCGCGCGGGCTCCGGTCGAGTAGCTGGTCGCGTAGCTGAAGAACACGTCGTCGGCGGCGCTCGCGAAGTAGCGCGGGCTAAACGGATGCAGGCGATGACGGGTGACCAAGCGCTGCTCGTCCACCTCAAAGCCGCGCGCGATCGCGTCGAGCAGATCCGTCACCACGACCGCTGCGGGCTGCTCGCGGTCGTCGTGTGCGCTGCGCCCCACGTACGTGACGATAAAGTGCTCGCGCGCCCCGAGCAGCGCTTCGAGGAACACATGGCGGTCGTCGTCGCGCGCGATCCGGTCGCCCGGCCGCGGCTTGTGCTGCATGCGATCGAAACCGTGCACCGGACGCCGGCTCGGAAAGCGGTCGTCGCCCATGCCGACCAAGCACACCACCTTGAACGGCACGCTGCGCATCGGCACGAGCTGACAGAACGTCACGCCGCGCGCGAGATAGCCGCGCGCCGCGGTGCGCGCTTCGAGCGCGCTTTCGAGCGCCGGCAAGAGCGCGCGCAGCGCGATCGGCTCGTCAAAGCCCGCCGCCACCGCGTGCGCCACCAGATCCGCGAACGCCGCGCGGATCGCGACACGCTCCGATGCGTGCTCATCGCGCTCGCCGACCAAAAGCAAGAGCAAGCGTTCGATCAACGCGCCCCACTCCGCGACGGTATGCCGCGCGCGCACCGCCGCACGCTCTGCAAACAACGCTTCGCACAGCTCGGCGAACGCACCCGCCAGCACCGCGCGCGTGCCCTGCACGGCGTCCAGCGGCAGCCGGCCCTCGAACAGCGTGCGCCCGCGCCCTTCCAGCGCGTAGCCGAGCAACATGCGCTCGAGGCCGAAGCGGAACGTGCCCTCAACCAGCGGCGGTTGACCGGCCTCGCCGCGGTCGTGTTCGTCGACACCCCAGTGGATGCCCGCCTGCTCGACCCAGCCGCGTAGCGTCTCGAGATCCTCGGGCACCAGCCCGCGGTTGATATACACCGGCTCGCGGCTGAGCAAGTCGAGCACCGCGCTCGCGGTGACGCGCTGCGCCAAGATGTCGAGCGCAGCCTGCAGCGCGTCGAACGCGGCGCTCTCCGGCTTCAGGCCGCGGTGCGCGACGCTGTGCGGAATGAACGGCCGCGTGCCGCTGTCGCCTGCGGCCGCGTGCGCGAACACCGCTTCGATCACCGGCGCGTACGCCTCGATGTCCGGCGCCATCACCACGATCTCATGCGGCTCGAGCGAGCGGTCCTCGAGCAGGTGGCAGAGCTGGTCGTGCAGCACCTCGATCTCGCGCATCGGGCTGTGGCAGGCGTGGATCGAGATCGAGCGATCGGCGGCGGCGATCGCGAGCTTGGGAGCGTCGCTGCCGACACCGCCGCGATCGCGGAGCGCTAGCATGTCGCTCTGCAGGGCATGCAAGAGCGTGTCCTCACCCGGGTCCTCGAACAGGCTCTCGTACGGCTCGATGTGCTGGGTGTCGTTCAGGATGGTTTGGAAATCGCGGCCGAGCTTGCCCAGCGCCGCGATCAACGGGTGGCCTTCGTACGTGCCGTCGCGGCGCTCGCGCGCATCCTCCAGGAACTCGGAGGACGGCGTGAGCACGAAAAGGTGCGTCTCGACGTGCGCCGAGAGCGCCGACAACACGGTCACGTACAGCGGCGGCAGCGACGCGATACCGAACAAACACACGCGCTGCGGGAGCTCCGCGATCGCCGTCGTTTGCCCGCGCAGCGCCTTGAGAAAGCGCTCCGCGCGCGCCGCCTGGTAGAACGACCCGTGGCGCACGACCATCGCGCGAAACAGCTCCGCCTGCATGTCGCCCGGCTCTTCACCGCGCTCCCAACCGAGCAGCAGCTCCGGCCGGTACACCGCGTAATCGTCGATCGCCTGCGCCAGCCGCCGCGCGAGCTGCAAGCGCAGCACGCCGCTGTCGTCGCCTGCGATGTACGCGCGCGCATCGCTGAACGCGGCGTCATCGATCCGCTCGCCCAGGATCGATGCGACCGACCAGGTGAGCGACTCGCGCGCGAACGGCGCCGCTTTCTCTGCGGGCTCGCCCAACACGGCGTCGAATGCGCGCTCGATCAAATGCCGCGGGAACGGAAAGCTCAGGTTCGCGGCGATGCCGAGCCGTTGGCTGAGCTGCATCGACAGCCAGCGCTCCATGCCGCGGCTCTGCACGACGACGTGCTCCGGGGCGAGCGGGTCGGCGAGCGGCTCCCGAAGCACGCTCGCTAGCGCGTCGATCAGGCGCTCGGCGCGGTTGCTTCGATAGATCCGCATCGCGCGCTCACTGCGCCGCGGGTGCTTTGCCCTCCGCGGGCGGCGCGGGCGCGGCCGGCGCAGCAGGCACGGCCGGCGCAGCGGGCTCGGCCGGCGCAGCGGCCGCAGCCGGCACGAAGTCGGCGGGCCAGCCATCGGTCGCGATCGGCTCGTGGCACGGCTCGCGGAAGAAGCGATCCGTGTAGTCGTTCGTGGTGATCGCGAGCGCCAGCGTGATCGCGCGCGGCTTGGTAAAGGGACAGACCATCTGCGAAGGCGTGTGCGCGAACAGGATGGCGAGCGCTTCGGTGCGCATCGCGTCGATCTCCGCCGCCGTCTTGCCCTGCTTTATCAGCGCATCGCGCGCCTTGGGCGGCAGCTCCATGTCGCGCTCGAGCACCAGGCGCAGCACCTTGCACTCGTCACCGCTGCCGCGGGCATTGCGATAGCGAGCGCGCACCTTCTTGGTCGTCACGTAGCCGACCTCTTCAATCCCGTGCTCGAGCTCGGCCGGCTCGCAGCGATGAGCCATCACCACGAAACAGTCCGCGTCCTTGCCACAATCGACGACGCCGTCGGCGCGCTTCGGAAAAGTCCGCTTCAGGTCGATCTTCAAGCCGGCGATGCGCTGCTCGAGCTGAGCGAGCTCGGACACCTCGGGCTCGGCAGCCGATCCGGGCTTGCCGTCATCCGAATCGTCGCAGGCCTTGCAGCCGGTGGCGATCAGGGCCAAACCGACAGCGATGAATGAGACGTTTCTGCTCGAGCGCATCATGTGGCTGATCCCCTTGGTGCTCTCCCTCACCGTTCACGAGTGGGCGCATGCGTATAGCGCGTTTCGGCTCGGTGACGATACAGCTGCGCGCATGGGGCGCCTCACGCTCAACCCGATCCCGCACATCGACCCGATCGGCACGCTGCTCTTGCCGCTGATGGGGATTCCATTCGGCTGGGCTAAGCCGGTGCCGGTCAACCCGCGCAACTTCGATCGCAAGATCGCCATGCGGACGGGCAGCGTGATCGTGTCGGCGGCGGGGCCGTTCTCGAACCTCGTGCTGGCGACGATCTGCGTGACGGTGCTAGCTCTGCTCTACCGCTTCGCTCCCGAGCTGGTGTTCGAGCAGCAGCAAGGCATCGGCACGCTCCTCGAGCGCGGCTTCTTCGTCAACGTGATGCTCGCGCTCTTCAACATGCTGCCGGTGCCCCCGCTCGACGGCGGCCACGTCGCCGAGGGTCTGATGCCGAACCGGTTTCGCCCGCAGTGGGAGCGCTTCGCCGCCGTCGGGCCCGCGGTGCTCATGGCGATCGTATTCCTGCCGCAGCTGCTCAACGTCAGCCTGTTCTCCTGGCCGCTATTCTTTGCCCGGTCCGCCGCCTCGAGCGTCATCGGCGCGATCGTGAGTCTGTAGCAGCGCACCTGCGGTGCCGATCGCCTACATCGAGATGGCGCGGGCCGCTGTGCCAGAATTGCCCGGCTCATGAGCGCCGTACCTTCTGATCTGCTCGGCCGCCTCGCCGTGCACTACCGACTGATCAACATGGATCAGCTGGCTGCCGCGGTTAAGGAGCAGGTCCGCAACCCGAGCAAAAAGCTCGGCGCGATCATGGTCGAGCTCGAGATGATCGACGTCACGCAGCTCGCGCAGCTGCTCGAAGCACAGCGCCAATACATCGCGCGCCACGATCCCGATTCGGGCGACGCCGCCCCGCCCACGCGCACGTCGACGCCGCGCGCCGCCGCGATCGCGCCGCCACCGCCGCGCACCAACGATCGCCCCGGCGATGCGCCCGCTGCTGCAAAGCCGCCGCCGGCGAACAAAGCCAAGCCAGGCGCCGCTTCGCAGACGCAGGTGCCCGACGTCGGGGCCAACCCCGCCCGCCTCGAGTGGCTGCACCGCGTGCTCGAGCGCGCGCGTGAAGCCGACGCGAGCGACGTCCACATCCACGCCGGCGCTGCGATCAAGGCGCGCATCCACGGGATGCTCAGCGACATGACGCCCGAGGTCCTGCCCAGCAAAGAAGCCGAGAGCGTGCTGCTCTCGACGCTGAACCGCGCGCAGCGCGAGCGGGTCTACGAAGACGGGCAGATCGACTTCACGTACGTCGCGCCGAACATCGGTCGCTTCCGCGCGAACGTGTACCGCGAGGCACGCGGCTTGTGCGGCGTGTTCCACTACATCCCGACCGACCCACCGCTGCTCAGCGATCTCGGCCTGCCCAACGCCGCCGCCAAGCTGGTCAACCACAGCAACGGCATCGTCCTGATCACCGGGCCAGCGGGCAGCGGCAAGACGTCGACGATGGCCGCGCTGGTGAACCTGATCAACGAGGAGCGCACTGATCACGTGCTGTCGATCGAAGACCCGATCGAGTATCTGCACCCGAGCAAGCGCTGCATCGTCAATCAACGCCAGGTCAGCCGCGACACCCATTCGTTCTCGGCCGCGCTCAGGTCCGCGCTGCGCGAGGATCCGGACATCATCTGCATCGGTGAGCTGCGCGATCTCGAGACCATCTCGCTCGCGCTGTCGGCCGCCGAGACCGGCCACCTCGTGCTCGGCACGCTGCACACGCAAGGCGCCGTGCGGACCATCAACCGCATCGTCGGCGCGTATCCATCCGCGCAGCAGAGCCAAGTGCGCACCATGCTGTCCGAGTCGCTGCGCGCGATCATCTCGCAGAAGCTGGTGGTGCGCGCCGACGGCGCGGGCATGGCGCTCGCCTACGAGCTGCTCATGATCAACGTCGCGGCAGCGAACCTGATCCGTGAGAACCGTGCCTATCAGCTCAACTCCGTCATGCAGATCGGCCGCGGCAAGGGCATGCGGTCGATGGACGAGTCGCTCCAGGAGCTGGTCAAGCGCGGCATCATCAACCGGCACGACGCCGCGCAACACGCCGACGATCCGCGCACGTTCCTCGCCCGCGAAGGCGGCCCTTCGAACACATAATCACATGGCGCGCATCGATCCATTCTTGAAGCATCTTCGGGCCAGCGGCGGCTCCGACATGCACTTCGTGACGGGGCTCCCGCCGCGCATGCGCGTGCACGGCGCGCTCCTGCCGTTGGCCAACGTCGGCGCCGCGAGCGCGGACGAGCTGCGCGCGTTGCTCAAGGAGATCATTACCGAGGAGCAATGGCGCGCCTACCAGCGCGACCTCGAGCTGGACTTCGCGCACAACATCCCCGGCGTCGGTCGCTTCCGCGCAAACTACTTCGTGCAGGACTCCGGCGCGGCCGCCGTGTTTCGCATCATCCCGGAGACGATCCAGTCGCTGACCGACCTGCGCATGCCGAAGATCGTTGAGCGCTTCGCGCATCTGCGCAGCGGGTTGGTGCTGGTCACCGGGCCCACGGGCTCCGGCAAGTCGACCACGCTGGCCGCGATCATCGACGCGATCAACCAGAGCTACGCCAAGCACATCATCACGATCGAGGATCCGATCGAGTTCGTGCACACGAACAAGATGTCGGTGCTCTCGCAGCGCGAGGTCGGTACGCACTGCAAGGACTTCGCGTCCGCGCTGCGCGGCGCGATCCGTCAGAACGCCGACGTGATCTTGGTCGGCGAGCTCCGCGGCCGCGAGGTCGAGCTGGCGATCCTGGCCGCCGAGATGGGCGCGCTGGTATTCGGCACGCTGCACACCAACAGCGCGGTGAAGACGGTCGATCGCTTGGTCGACATCTTTCCGATCGATCAGCAGGAGCAGGTCCGGGTCGGCCTCGCCGAGGCGCTGGCCGGCGTCGTATCGCAAGTGCTCGTGCCATTGGCCAACGGTAAGGGGCGCGCCGCCGCGGTCGAGGTGCTGGCGAAGACCAGCGGCCTGGCCAACATCATTCGTGAGGGCAACACGCCTCAGCTCATGAACCTGATCCAGAGCGGCAAGGCCCACGGCATGCAGACCATGGACGACGCGCTCGACATCCTGGTCCAGCAGGGCGTGGTCCATCCCAAGGACGCGTACCAGCGCGCGCTCGACAAGAGCCGTTTCGAGGCGCTCCTGGAACCAGGTTCTCAGGAAGCTCCGCCAACATAGTTTGCGAGGACGCAAGCAATTGGGGGATGCGTGGCGCAGGTGGCTTATGCCGGGCCTAGGGCCAGGTGTGCAGGCCGGGATTGGTGTTGGGAAGCAAATGACTCTGCTACATACGGGAAAGCGCTGTGGGAGCGCGGTCTGGGCTTCGGTTGGTAACGAGGCCGCGACGCAGTTGGTGGCAAGGATGGAGGACGCGATGCGGAACGCGGTCTACGTGTTCATTGGAATGATGCTCGCGACGACGATCGCCTGCGGCGGCGACGACGAGGGTGGCGAGGGCGACAACATGTTCGATAACCCCGCCGCCGGTTCGGGCGGCTTCTCCGGCACGTTGGGCGGAGGCGGCACGAGCGGCGGCTTGAGCGGAGGCGGCACGAGCGGCGGCCTGTCGAGCGGATGCGCCGACGGCATCGTGCGCACCAGCCGCGTCACCCCGCGGGTGATCTTGCTGCTCGACGGCTCGTGCAGCATGTCGAGCAACTACCCGTCGGACGGCGAGTCGGCACGCGAGTGCGTGAACAACCCCAATAGCCGCTGGGCCGCGCTTCGCAACGCGCTGCTCGATCCGAACCAGGGCGTGGTCACGCGCCTAGCCGGCGCGGTCGAATTCGGCTTGGTGGTCTACGGCACGCAGCCCAATTGCCCGCTGACCGGCGATCCGATCATGGCGCAGCTCGACAACCTCGGCGCGATCCAGGGCGCGCTCGGCGATGTGCCGCCCGGCATGTTCACGCCGACCGGAGCCGCGCTCGACTACGTCTATCGAAACCTGATCGAGCCGGTGAGCCCGGACAGCGACATGGGCCCGCAGATCGTCGTGCTCGCGACCGATGGCGAGCCGAACTCGTGCGACAACGCGAATACCGACTACCAGCCCTCGCTGCAGGCCTCCGAGCTCGGCAAGTCGATGCGCATCAAGACGTACGTCGTGAGCCTGGCCGGCGCGCAGGGCGAGTTCCACGATCACCTGCAGCAGCTCGCCAACTTGGGCGCAGGCTTCGATGCGCAAGGCGGCCAGTCGGCGATGCTCTATGAGCCTTCGACACCCGAAGCGCTCGCCGCAGACCTCGAGCTGCTGATCGGCGGCGCCGTCGGCTGCGACGTCGCGCTGAACGGCGAGGTCAACGTGAACGCCGCCTGCCAAGGCTCGGTCACGCTCAACGATCAACCGGTGGCGTGCAACGACCCGAACGGCTGGATCTTGGTCGACCCGCGCCACATTCGCCTGCAAGGCGCGGCCTGCGAGCAGCTGAAGAACGACAACACGATCTCGCTCAAGGCCGACTTCCCCTGCTCCATTTTCGATCCTCAGTAGGCAACGATTAGCGGCGCTTGCGGGCGCGCGGATCGTTGCTCGGAGGCAAGCCGGTGTGCTGGGTGCGGAAGGCGCCCGCCGCCGGCTGTTTCTTTGAGCGCGAGTCCTTCTGCTGCGACTCGGGCGGTTGCCAGTTGGCGGGCTGCCGCGGCGGAATCAGCTGCTTCTTCGCGTAGCCGATCAAGTCTCTGCGGCCCATGCGCACGAGCGCTTCGCGCAAGAGCGGCCAGTTGTTCGGGTCGTGGTAGCGCAAGAACGCCTTGTGCAGTTTGCGCTGCGTCGGGCTCTTCGGGATCACCACCTCGCCGCTGTCGCGCCGCAGCCGGCGCAGCGGGTTCTTGCCCGTGTGGTACATCGCGGTCGCGCTGGCCATCGGCGAAGGCAAGAACGCCTGCACCTGATCGGCTCGGAAGCCGTGCTCCTTGAGCCACAGCGCAAGCGCCAGCATGTCCTCGTCCGTCGTGCCCGGATGCGCGGCGATGAAGTACGGGATCAAGTACTGCTCTTTGCCCGCTTGCTTACTGAACTTGTCGAACAGCTCTTTGAACTTCTCGTACGTGCCAATGCCCGGCTTCATCATCAACGAGAGCGGCCCTTGCCGGGTGTGCTCGGGCGCGATCTTCAAATAGCCGCCGACGTGATGGCTGGCGAGCTCTTTCACGTACTCGGGTGACTTCACCGCGAGGTCGTAGCGGATGCCCGACGCGATCAGGACCTTCTTGATGCCAGGTAGCGCGCGCGCCTTGCGGTACAGCTTGATCAGCGGCCCGTGATCGGTGCCGAGGTTCTCGCAGACGTCCGGATACACGCACGACGGCTTGCGGCATGCGGCTTCGATCTTCGGATCCTTGCACGCGAGCCGATACATGTTCGCGGTCGGCCCGCCGAGATCCGAGATCACACCGGTGAAGCCGGGCACGGTGTCGCGCACGCGCTCGACCTCGCGCAGCACGGAGTCCTCGGAGCGACTCTGGATGATCCGGCCCTCGTGCTCGGTGATCGAGCAGAACGAGCAACCGCCGAAGCAGCCGCGGTTGATCGTGATCGAGAAGCGGATCATCTCGTACGCGGGGATCTTGTGTCCCTGATGCGCCGGATGCGGCAGGCGCGAGTACGGCAGCTCGTACACGCGATCCATCTCCGCAGTGGTCAGCGGCAGCGCCGGCGGATGGATGAAGATGTCGATCGTGCCGTAGCGCTGCACCAGCGCGCGCGCGTTGTGCGGGTTGCTCTCGGTGTGGAGGATCCGCGAGGCGTGCGCGTACAGCACCGGGTCGCGCTTCACGTCCTCGTACGCCGGCATGCGCACTGCGGTCTTATTGCGCGGGTGGCGCTCCTTCTTGCGCAGGCTGATCAGCGGCTGTGCCGTGCCGACGTCGTCTTGCGGATACGCCGGCTGTGCGGTCTCGCAAGGGACGGTCTCGACGCCTTCCGGCTTCTCGGGCTCCATCGCGTACGGATCGCGATGCGGCTCGATCGGGCCGGGCGTATCGACGCTGCGCGAGTCGATGGTCAGAAAGCCTTCGGGCAGCTCGCGCACGCGCATCGCCGTGCCGCGCACGTTGTCGATGCTGGCGATCGGCTCGCGCCGGCCGAGCCGGTGCACGATCTCGACGATCTGGCGCTCGCCATTGCCGTAGACGAGCAGGTCTGCGCCCGAGTCGAGCAGCACCGAGCGCCGCACTTTGTCGGACCAATAGTCGTAGTGCGCGATGCGGCGCAGGCTCGCTTCGATGCCGCCGATCACGATTGGCACATCCGGATACGCTTCACGGCAGCGCTGCGCGTACACGATGCACGCGCGGTCGGGGCGCTTGCCCGCGACGCCGCCCGGCGTGTACGCGTCGTCGCTGCGCGGCTTCTTGTCGCTCGTGAAGTGATTGACGAGCGAGTCCATGTTGCCGGCGGTGACGCCGAACATCAGATTCGGCGCGCCCAGCGCCTTCATCGGCTCGGTCGTACGCCAGTCCGGCTGGTCGAGAATGCCGACCCGAAACCCCTGCGCCTCGAGCAGCCGCCCGACCAGCCCCGCACCGAACGACGGGTGATCGACGTACGCATCACCGCTCACGATGATGACGTCACAGCTATCCCACCCGAGCGCGTCCATCTCGGCTCGCGTCCGCGGCAACACCGGCGCCACGCCGAACCGCGCCGCCCAATATTTCCGCTGGCTAAACAGACCCGCATCCACGGCGCGAGGTGTAGCCGGGTCCCTCCCCCAGCGCACGTTCTAGAGGGGACGGACTACGGAAGTTCGGTTTTTACGAGGCTCACGGCTAGCCAGCCGCCGCCATCAAAAGCGTATTTCCGTAGTCCGTCCCCTCAAAAAGCGCCTGTTTGCGGCTCGGGAGTGGGGCCCGAGCCGCAAACAGGATGGGAGCCTTGAAGGAGGGGTGCGCGCCGCGACGCGCTGGAGTCGCCCCCCGGCGATGCCAACTGACGCCTGCACGTGGATTTTGCGCTTGTCGCTACGCTGGTCGTTCCCTCAGACCCCTACGAAGGAGCTTGAGGGCGACGCGTTTCGAGCCGTTTACGCCCCGATGAAATCGCGGCGAATTACCGCGGCGGCAAGGACGAACGCCGGGCCAGCAGGTGGGACTCGGCGGCCCGCTTGAGCGCGCGCTTGTCGAACTTCTCCGAAGCCACCCGGGGCAGCGGCTCGCGCTGCAGGAAGATGACCGACGGCACCTTAAAGGCCGCGAGCTTGCTCCGCACGTGCCCTTGCAGCGCCTCGATCGTGGTTTCGTGGCCGGTGCGCACCATCACCGTGACGGCCAGCGCCTCACCGAGCCGCTCGTCCGGAATGCCGAACGCCGCCGCCTCGAACACCGCGGGGTGCTCGTACAACGCGTTCTCGACCTCGCCACACGAGATGTTCTCGCCGCCACGGATCACGATGTCCTTGGCGCGACCGGTGATGAACAAGAACCCCTCGGCATCGATCCGGCCTAGGTCGCCGGTCTTAATGAAGCCGTCGACCAGCGTCTCGTTCGTGGCTTCATCACGGTTCCAGTAGCCGCGCATGTTGCCCAGGCTCTTGATGCCGATCTCGCCCTCTTGGTCGATGCCGAGCACGTTGCCCTTGGCATCCGTCACCTTGAGCTCGACGAGCGGCGGCAGCGCGCGCCCGACGCTCGCCGGACGGCTCAAGTAATCATCGCCGGTGATGCCGGTGCCGAGGCTCCCGGTCTCGGTCATGCCGTAGCCGATGCCGGGCTGCGCGTGCCCCGCTTTGTCCTTCAGCTTGCGCACCTGGTCGGGCGGACGCGCCGCGCCACCCGCGCTGAGCGACTGCAGCGTGCTAATGTCGCGCTTGCCGAAGTCGGGCGAGTTCACCAGCTCCCAGCTCATCGTCGGCACGCCGCTGAAGTCGGTGATCTTCTCTCGTTCGATCAGCTCGAGCGCGCGCTCCGGGTTCCACTTGCGCATCATCACCAGCTTGCGACCGGTGCGAAACGCCGGCAGGAACTGCACGTTGCTGCCGGTCACGTGAAAGAGCGGCAGCGTGATCAGCATCGAGCGCTGCGGAAAGTCGAACGGCGGCTTGCTCAGCGACTCGGCGCCCTTGCCGATCCATGCGCGTAAGATGTCGAGGATCTCCTTCGGCATCTCGGTCAAGAGCCGGGCGAGCCCGGCGAACTCCCACGCGAACACGCTCGAAGCGACCGCGAGGTGCGTGGAGACGACGCCCTTCGGATGCCCGGTCGAGCCCGACGTGTACATGATCGTCGCGTCGTCCTCGGGCGACACTGCGACCTGCGGCAACGGCTTACCGCTCTCGAGCAGCGGCTTCATGTCGAGCACGCCCGCCGGCAGCGCCTCGGTCGCCCTCGTCAGCACGACGCGCAAACCCAGCTCCGCCGCGAACGGCATCACTCGCGGCAACCGCTCGTTGTCGATCAACGCGACCTTGGCGCCGCAATCCTTAATGCCGTACTTGAGCTCTTCTTCGGTCCACCACGCGTTGAGCGGCACGATCACCGCGCCGATCGAGGTGGCCGCCATGTACGAGAAGCACCACTCCGGGTAGTTGCGCATCGCGAGCGCGACGCGGTCGCCCTTCTTCACGCCCAGGTCATGCGCCAGCGCATGCGCCAAGCTCGCCGCTCTCGCGCGCGCTTGGGCGAACGTGTAGACCTCGTCCTCGTACACGATGAAGGTGCGCGCATCGTGGCGCTCCGACATCGCGTAGATGACGGGCAGCGTGCGCGGCCCGTGCAGGAAGCTCGTGTGCTCGACGCCGTCGACCGTCTCGCGTGTGATCGCGTAGGGCGAAGGCTCGGTGCCGAGCAACGCGACGGCTTCATCGTTCGTGAGGATTTTTTCTACGGGAGGAGTGCTCATGTCGCTTTCGAAAGCCGCGCACCGAACCCTTCGCGGCGGGAAACCCCAGACACGGGTTTGAATAGCATGCAAGTCACGCGATTGGATCGCGGCAAATGGCCTTCAAACCTGTACAGTCCCGGTCCCTGACCCCATGACGACCCGTGAATCTGACCCGCTCGCGGATCTACTCGAGCGAATCGACCAAGCGCTCGACGATGGTGACATCGAGGACGCGCGCACGGCGCTCCAGCTGGCGCGTGAGCTCGAGGGCGATTCGCACCCCGAGGTGCTGTTCGCCGAGGCCGGCATCGCGTGGGAAGAGCACGGCCCGGACGCGGCCGAAGCGATCCTCAAGCGGATCGAAAAGGACCATCCGAGTCACGCTGACGCGCTGTACGCGCTGGCTCGCATCGCCGAAGAGCGCGACGACGCCCAGGCGATGGTCGACTACCACTTGCGCGTGCTCGAGCTCGACGCGAGCGCGGACAAGAACGCGCGCATCGGTACGCCCCAGGAGCTCGATTACATCGAGGCCGTAGCCCGCGACATGCTCGAAGAGCTACCCGCGCCGTTCGGTGAGCGTCTCGAGCACGTTCCGGTGGTGCTCGAGCAGCGGCCTAGCCGCGACATCGTGCTGGAGGGCTTCGATCCGCGCGCGCTTGGCCTATTCGAGGGGCCGACCGACGGCGACTCGCACACGCCGGCGCCCACCCGCATCGTTCTTTTCACCAGCAACCTGCTCGTGGATTTCGTGGAAGAAGAAGACTTGCGAGAACAAATCGAGGTCACGCTGCTCCACGAGATCGGTCACTTCTTCAACCTCGATGAAGATGACCTCAAAAGACTAGGACTTGAGTAATTGGGTCAATCGTTGAGGCGCGATCGCGGGGGCTTTCCCCGATTTTGTGGGTATCGCGCGACGCACTTCTGAATTAGGGTCACGCCTTGATTGCGTCGGGCGTGGGGCAACCGCGTAGCTCTCAGCGAGCTCGCAGGTGCACCTCTGCCACAGCACGTGAGCGGTCTGAGCCAGGTGGCTCGCCCCACGGGTCGGAGGACGGCGCAAGAGTCATTCGTTAGGAGGACATCATGTCTGGACTCAAGGTATCGGCAGCTCTCGTTTGTGGCCTCGTACTTGCGCTGGGTGGTTGCGCCGACAGCTCGCAAGCCCCTGCCGAAGAGCAAGTGGCACCAGCCCCAACTGCGGGTGGTGAGACCACTGTGGTAGCGACGATCGATCCCTCGGCAGCGCAGCCTGCGCCCGCCTCGGGTGACCCCGCGGCACCGGCGCCCGCGCCGGCCGCTGGCTCGAGCGAGCCCGCACCGGCCCCGGCCACCGTGGCAGCGGCGGCACCGACCGGCGATCCGCTCGTCGACGCGAAGGCCGAGCTGACCGCAGCCGAGCAGAACGCGGCGAACGCGGACGCGGCGGCGACGACGGCCAAGACGACCGCGGCCACTGCGAAGACGCAGAGCGACGACGCTGCGAAGTACGAAGCGGCCGCGAAGAAGAACGCCGCCAAGGCGAAGACCGCGCTCAAGGCCGCGCAGACCAAGGTCGACGCGGAGCAGAAGCGCGCCGATGCGTCCGCCAAGAAGAAGGAGCGCGACGACAAGCTCGCCGCTGCCAAGGCCGAGAAGGAAGCTGCCAAGGCAGCGGCCGCGCAAGCGAAGGCTGCTCCGGCTCCGGCTGCGGCGCCTGCTCCCGCGCCGGCCGCAGCGCCCGCGCCCGTCGCGCCGGCTCCCGCGAAGTGATGCACACGATCGCGTGAGCACACGCGATCGAGACGTCACTGTTTGAGAGCACGAATATAGGGGCGAGCGCCAACGCGCTCGCCCCTTTTGTTTGTGGCGCGCGCACTGCGCAGCGCGAGCACGGCCCGAGGTGAATCAGAGCTTCAGCTTGCGATGCCGCGTAAGTCGCGGTCATAGTCCGCGCGGGTGGTGGTGTGATCCTTCTCGAGGAGATTGGGCAATGAACCGTCGCATGTCGCAAAGCACGTTCACCCTCGCGGTGCTAATCGGCGTTCTCGCTGGTGCGTGCAGCGAAGATAAAAACGATCCGATCGCTGCCGCCGGCGGTGCTGCGATGGGCACCGCCGCAACCAGCGGCGCGAGCGGTGAAGGCGGCGGCGGCGGAACCGGCGGCGCAGCTGGCGATCCGATCGGCGGTGCCGGCGGCGTGGGCGCAGGCACGGGCGGCACCGCCGGTGATCCGCCCGTCGGCGGCGTGGGCGGCGTCGGTGGCGCGGGCGGCACAGGCGGCTTGCCGATGCTCGATCCCGAGACGCCATGGAGCGACGTGCCCGCCGACTGCAAAGGCTTCGAGCTCGTCGGCCTCACCGAGAGCCCCGGCGGCAACGTGCTGCCGAACAAGTGCGCGCCGTTCGACGGCACGTTCAACAACCCGTACGCGATCCGTTGCGTCGACGCGGACCCTGCGTTCGACACCGGCTTCCTCGGTGACGAGTGGTGCATCTTGCCGCCGCCCGCGGATCTCGGCACGCAAATACACGTCGGCCCGGACAGCTACGACAGCGTCGACCCGACCTTCCTGCTCGCCGGCGGCGACGAGATCAACGACTACTACTATCTCAACGCGCCGAACGACGAAGAGCACTTTTACTACCGCACCAACTGGCGCATGCGCTCGGGCTCGCACCACATGATCA
>Ga0193752_1001961_pt1 | contig 16226 bp, 10 predicted proteins | sample H1c1metaG_FD_144924 | JGI IMG/M metagenome (GOLD analysis project Ga0193752, IMG submission 144924) | Soil microbial communities from a riparian zone of the East river system, Colorado, United States - H1c1 | ecosystem: Environmental > Terrestrial > Soil > Riparian zone | place: USA: East River... | reverse complement strand
AAACCGGTAGATCATACTCGCTGCCATTGAAGGTTGCGGATCAGCATCAGCAAAATTTATAAAATAATCTTCACCAATCTGTGCACGATAAATGAATCGCGCCATGTTCTTAATTTTTGGATCATCGTATAGATATTTGAACGAGTTATTGCTTGCCAGGTTGAGCAAAGAGATGTTATCATACAGTGATGCTGCTGCTGCACCCCAGTAACCGGGCCCCTCATCACAGCCACCATCTGCAGGATATGGATTTACAAATTCATCCAGTACTTTCAATATCTTTTCAACCATTGCAACACGTTTCGCTTCATCTTTTTCGACCAATAAGGCAATATTCAGCCAATTGGAACATATCCAGGGATTCCAGTTATTAGGCGGACGACCATTTGCATTCGACGTCATCCATCCATGCGGTTTTGTCATTAATGGTTCAAAAAGGCGTTTATTGGTTTCAAAATAGATACGTTTGCGCACCTGAGGCGAAACGGCATCCAGTTTATCACCTACGAAATAATCAACCCAGGCCAAAAATGTTCCCGTCTCTGCCGCAAACAGATCAACAAAAGGAGCTGAAACATCCATCAAACCGGAATATTCTTTTCGTTGGGGCAGATGTGCCGGAACACCCCACCATGACTCTTCACAAATCGACCAGACTCCATTGATAATGGCGTCTACAAACCTTCCTTTGTTTTCGTAAACTTCAGCAATAAGCAATGTACCCAGCACATTCCGTTTTTGAAAACTTACTTCCTGATACTCATTGCGATCGCCCGTACGCTCAATTAATAAAGATTTCGTTGCGGGTATATACGGCCATACGTAATTAATAAGCGAATCTGCCTGTTTTAACGTGCTCTGTAACATCTGTTGGTCTGCTTTTGACCAGCCTGCGCGATCAGTGATCTTTGGAAACGGAACCCAGGCTGAAGCTGGTATCAGAACACCTTTCAATTGATCGCCGCTATATTTACCACTTAGTAAATTCTGTGACTGGCTCAGTGAATGAGAAACCAGAAACAGGTTTAAAACAACCAGCAGTAACAAGTATTTTTTCATATGTGCAAGTATTGGAGTTCCCGATTTTAATCGGAATAAATCATTTGATAATTTATTTGATATTTTATTTAATATTTTATTTAATATTTCCTTTAACCTGCTTTGGATTTTCGAAATCCGCAGTCATGTTATATGGCAGTTCATAGACCGTACCTTGTGCATTCGAAAAAAATAATTTAGAAATAGAAAATGTGTCTGCATTTCCATCTGCCCAAAATGCCTGAAATCCAGGATGCATGACGGAAGGCCGCCTTGCGTAAGAATGATTTCGGGTACTGTTAGACGTTAGCGAGTGTTTCTTTTTCCAAAGCTTCCCGGCATCCAGGCTTTCCCAAAGAGCCATTTCGCCTCCGGTGCCATTCGGTTGAGGGCCCGGTTCCGTTGGTCCGATGATCTGCCAGGTATTTTTGTCAATATAAAGCGATCCCATATCGTAATTATGAGATGACTCGCAAACTTTATTGAATTGCCATTTGCCATCAATCCAGTGAATTATAACCCAATCACGCATCGATCCCGGAGGACCTGGCTGGTAGTTATTACTTATAACAGCCAGGATAACCGGGTTCCCCTTTGCATCAAAATTAAGATCGTTAATATAGACAAGTTTGCCTTCGGATTCGTAATCCTTTACGATCGTTTCAGACGATTTATTTGTTACAGGTGTTTGGATTTGTTTTCCAGTCACCGTTGTCCAGGTTTTTCCCATGTCGGTAGTTTGAAGAAGATAAATATTTGTCCTTTTATCTACATTACCTCCGGGATGATAATTGAAAACGGTAACAACTTTATTGTTCCACCTGTTTGAAACCTGGTAATGCCCCCCCATTCCGGCTATCTTTTGATCACCTGACCAGGTTTTTCCATCAGGGCTGGTTGACCAGTATAACTCTCGGCCATTTGTATATTTTGTAAACAGATACAAAAACCCCTTGTCTTTAAACCACCATGGCTGCGGGTAAGTCATTTCGGCGACGCGGATCTGCTGAAAACCGTTAATGTCGAATGGTCTGAGACTTTTGAACAATAATCCCGGGCGCGTAGTATTTCTTCCGCTGACAAACACCCATATATATCCTTTCTCATCGATTGAAATTGAAGCATTATTATGCGGATCGTTCACACCCGTTTTATCATATACTATAACGGGACGGGGTACCCGATTCTTTGAATGATCATAATAGGAAATCATGATCAGCAGATGTTTTTCATCTTGCCTGGTGGTTCCACCATAAACAAAAAACGTTTTGTTAGCAGCCGGAGCATAAATTGCAACCGGTATATGACTGGATGTATAAGTACCGAGGCCGCCCGAGTACTTGTCGCCATATGCTGAAAACTGGCCAAGGGTGAACCATATTCCTTTATATCCATCTGCTTTGGGCGCCTGGGCAGGCGTGTCTAATGTATTTAACAGCAACAGAAAAAACAATAGTGATTTTTGGAGTTTCAATGCAATCGTTTGGATGAGTGAAATTATTTCCACGACATTAGAGCCGGAGTTTTCTTTATTGGTTTTATTAGTGTTTTTTGAGGAGTTAATGTTACTTCCAGTGTGTTGTCGGAGTTGGGCGGTAAAGTAACCTCAAACCCAACCATAATTGTACCTGGATTTGGGGCATCATAATCATGCGGAGGGTCTGTTGACCAAGTCTTCATAGTAATCTTTCCGGGACCATTTACCTGCATCAGTAACTTTTTACCGTTGGCAGTAAGCTCGGCAGTCTTATCGCCGGTGATTGTAACCCTGGCCGGCGTCAGCATTGTCCACCTGACAATTGCAGGTTTTGCTAATGTTTTTATTTCATCTTTAACAACAACATACGATTTGTCTATGATCGCCACTCCTCTTACTGATTTTGAAAGGGAGCCCTCATAGACCTGGGACATGTCTGTAACAGCATTCATGTTGTCCGGAGTGTTTACAGAACTGACGATCGGTGCATACCCGATCACCCGTTGATGCTGACTATCGATGGTCAGCGTATTATGTACCAGGTTCGTATACCTGAAAACTGTCCAGCGTTGTGCATCTTGGGTTCTTCCAAACAATTGAATGCCTTTTGATTCTAGTGATTCATAATCTTGCATACCGAAATCCATTGCCCATCTCACACCATCAGCTTCCATTACAAAGGAGCCGATGTCCATATGAGCATGGTTAACGGAAACTGAGCCGCCTTTCAGTCCGACAAAAATGGCGTTGGAATCGGTCCACGAAGTTCGCATAAGCGCCACAGGATTTTTCCCCTTTCCAACCCACATGGTCGTTTTTGGTGGTGAGATTTTGTTTATGGAGACGCCCTTACTCCATAACATAACACCCGGTAAAAGCCTGTTACCAACCATATCTGCAGCGGGTGTGGATATCAGGCGATTCCGTTCATCCCATAATAAAGACGGATCGTTAAGTTTGCTGGCAAACCAGAACATTGCCGGTTGGAGCCCTCCGTTACCCCCAGCATCAGAATAGTTAAATGGTTTGCCCGAAGGACCGGTCATATTTTCAAGGTATCCGGCAGTTTTAAGAAATCCCGGTTTGGCGCTGAGTCCAAAATCTTTTCCAAATAGCTTGTCAATGGCACTAATGAACATGACATTGAAACTGGTGCCATAACCCCAGTAACCATAACCTTCCGGGTAAGCACCGTCCGGACCAAAATCGGACATTGATATAACAATCGTTTCAAGCGCCCGGTTGATTATTTTTTTAGCAAGTTCGGGATGATCTTCATAAATAGCCATCGCACCATAGGTCATTCCGGCATTGCAAACCTGGTTCCAATTATGCTCAGCCTTCAGCCATGAATTATTTTTTGAATCAAGTGATGGCTCAATGCCTTTTTTTAAGATAGCTCCCTTTATCAGCGTCCTTGATTGTTCGGATAGTGAGGCATACAGCCAGTCGTAACCTATGGCAACAGCCATGGTCATTTCAGCCACATCAAGGAAATGCGATGGATTCCAGTCGCTGAATGCCGAAACAGCCAATAGTTCCTTTTCTGTTCTTTTAAGAATGGCTGGATCGTTTGTCATCCGCCATGCATATGAAAGGAGGAATATTCTTCTCAATGCTTCACGGGAAGTACTAAGTAGTCTGCGCCCTATCTGAATGCGCTCCAGGGGGGGCTGGTCAATCAGTTTGTTACACTCAGAAAGAATGGCGTCCTGCATATTCTGCCAGATTCTGTCGCCAGAAATTGTTTTTTTTATTTTGTTTTCTTCGTCTTTAAAGAGAAGAATGCGGGGATGTCCGGGCAATTTAAAAGTCGTACCAATGACGTCAGTTTGACCAACAACACTATTTAACAGAGAGAAAATAGCAATGCAAGACACAACAGCTGTGCGGATTTTTTTCATATAGCAATGGGTTTCTTCAGTTGAAAGAAGCAATCAGAAAACAAAAAAGAGCCTTAACCGAGGCAGAAAAATGATAAAATGTTCCCTAAAAAAAGAAAATTAGGTATTAAGAACCATAATTCTTTTACATCCTCGGATTTTAATCAGAAATTTTCTACGAAAACGTTTTCAGATATTTTCCCCAAGTTTGAACCTGCTATATTACTGACCTTCAAAACAGATTGCTTATGCCTATTCCCGCTCGATGCACATCATCCTCTTCATGTGCTTACAATAATTTTAAATTTATATATTTCCGTAGGGTCATCTACTGGAAACGATTTCAGGGCATGTTCCTGAATGAGATCCAAATGATTTGCTTATAATCTGGCGTGAAACCATTGGTATTTCATCTAAAGTTTTGCGATCTTACCTCATAATACTTGTATCATACAAGGGACCACCAATTGAAGCATGAAAAAAAAATCTGCAAAAAAAAATGGCATTCAGGATATAGCGGAGGCTCTGCAACTCTCGCCGGCGACAATTTCACGTGTATTAAATAAACATCCTCATGTTCATGAGTCTACCAGAACAAAAGTGATGGCTATGGTAGAGCAGATAGGTTACCGGAGAAACATAATGGCTTCCGGCCTGCGTACAAACAAGACGCATACAATTGGTTTGATCGTACCGCGGATATCAATGTTTGTGCATGCCGAAATAATAACAACAATCCAGAACGGTTTACATACACATGGTTATAATCTTATTATATGTCAGTCGAATGACTCAGTTGAGATGGAAAAAGACCTTGCTGAAACGCTTTATGCGAGCCGGGTTGATGCTGTTATAGTGGCCTGTACATTATATACAACCGATTTTAGCCATTTTGATGTTTTGATGCAGCATAATATTCCGGTGATATTTTATGACCGCGTGCCTGTAAAACCTTATCCCGGTTGTATAATCAAGGGAGACGATTTTCGGGGAGCATATCTCGGGGCGTCACATCTTATCGAATTAGGCTGCAAACGCATTGCATATATTTCAGGCCCGGTAGTTTGCAGCATTTATATCGACCGGTTTGCAGGCTTTAAAAAAGCAATGACCCAACATGATATTGCGATCGATAAGAACCTTGTATTTTACCAGGAATTAAATGCAGACAATGCCAGGAAGGCAATGCATAAATTGTTTGCGAAGAAACCATATCCTGAAGCCATTTTTGCGGCCAATGATGTTACAGCTCTGGCGGCCCTCGGGTTTGCAAAAGAAATCGGAATACAGGTGCCGAAAGAATTAAAAATTGTTGGGTATTCAAATGATCCGCGTTCTGCAATTGTGTCGCCATCGATAACAACCATTGAGCAGTTTCCCACACAGATTGGGAAGATCATTGTGGGTGAACTTTTAAAAATCCTGAAAAACGGCGGTGGTGCGATCGGAATAGATCCAAGCCCGATTGTAACGCCGGTTGAATTAATAAGGAGGATGTCGACGTAAAACATAGCTGCCCTCCTGCGAAGGAGGGCGGCGAGCGGAGCGAGTGGGTGGTTGTTCTTTGGACTCCGCAAGTAGTCAGAACACGGTTACCAAAAACAACCACCCCTGTCGTCTTCGACGCCTTCCCCTCCTTCGCAGGAGGGGAGTAAAAAATAATATATGAAAAAAATAATTTTTAGCTGTCTCGTATTAGTAAGTATTACATCTGTAGCACAGACTTCGAAAAAAGTCATGAAACAGCTCATCGATGAAAACATGAAATTTGCTGCCCAGCAGTATAAGGTGCTAATGAAAAATACACCTGATACTGTTATGCCGAGATCATTCGATGCTTCGAAACAAAAACTGATAACGAGCAATACCCAATGGTGGTGCAGCGGTTTTTACCCAGGCACTTTATGGATGATCTATGATGAAACCAAAGATCTTTCCATACGTACGGAGGCTCTGAAAAGACTTGCCCTGCTGGAACCCACAAAAAACTATACCGGCAATCACGATCTTGGCTTTATGATGTATTGCAGTTTTGGAACTGCCTATGCTATTACAAAAGATCCTGCGTATAAGGATGTAATTTTTACGGCTGCGGGATCCCTTGCAACCAGATACCGCCCTTCAATCAAATCCATTCAAAGCTGGAATTCAAGCAAAACATTCAAATGTCCGGTGATCATCGACAATATGATGAATCTGGAACTGCTCGAATGGGTTACTCAAAATGGAGGAGATAAACGATTTCATGAAATCGCCGTGAATCATGCTAATACGACAATCAAAAATCATTTCCGACCCGATTTCAGCTCGTATCATGTTATAGATTACGATCTTGAAACAGGGCAGGTTTATAAAAAACTTACACACCAGGGATACGCGGATGAATCGGCCTGGGCCCGCGGACAAGTCTGGGGATTTTACGGCTTTGTTGTGATGTATCGTTTTACTAAAGATCCTGCATACCTGACACAGGCCAGAAATATTGCGAAGTTTCTTTTGAATCATCCAAATCTTCCTTCTGATAAAATTCCATATTGGGATTTCAATGCGCCTGATATTCCAAATGCAAAGCGGGACGTTTCTGCCGGTTCCATTATGGCATCAGGACTTCTTGAACTTGCCCGTTATACCAAAGGAAAAGAAAGTAAGGATTATGTAACTGTATCGGAAAAGATTTTGAAAGCCTTATCATCTCCGGCATACCGTGCAAAAGCAGGCACCAATGGTGGTTTTATATTAGAACACAGTGTAGGTCATTTGCCAGGCAAATCTGAAATCGATGTTCCACTAACTTATGCGGATTATTATTTTATTGAGGCGCTACAGAGATATAAGAAGTGGTACCTATAAACTGCCCTCCTGCGAAGGAGGGCTGCGAGCGCAGCGAGTGGGTGGTTGTTTTTTGGTCTTACATCAGTTTTAAGGATGCGGTTACCAAAAACAACCACCCCTGTCGTCTTCGACGCCTTCCCCTCCTTCGCAGGAGGGGAGCTTTAAGACGTGGAATCCCTTTTTACCAGCTTCGACTGCAGCACAATATCTTCATCTTTCAATTCAAACATTTTTTTATCCAGGGCCTTGAAAAGCATGGTGGCTGCTAGTTTGCCCATTTCAAAAGCGGGTTGTGTAATTGTTGAAAGAGACGGATTCAAAAAATCAGCAGTCTCCAGATTTGAAAATCCTATTACTTTCACGTCCGCCGGGATATTTAAACCAAGTTCACGACAAACCTCATAAGTTGTAATTGCATATTTTTCCACCGAAGCAAATATTCCATCCGGATGCTGTTTATTAAACAGATTTCTGACTAGATTTAAATCAGCTTCATGGTCATTGACACATTCAACTATCAGCGAATTATCAATTTGTATACTATGGTCTTCTAACGCTTTCAGATATCCACGCAATCTCTTATTGCCAATCGAAAGGTTTTTAGACATACACAAATGAGCGATCTTTTGACAATTTTGATCAATCAAATGTTTTGTAGCAAGATATCCGCTTTCATAATCATCAGTGGTTACTTTTACTGTATCGAAATCCTCGCAAACCCTGTCAAAAAAAATAATAGGCAGCCCTTTTTTCCTAAGATCATGAAGATGCAAAAAATCCTTGTCCGTGTGGGCAACCGAAATAATAACACCATCTACCCTGCCACTGTTTAAATGCCTTGTAAATGCAATCTCGTTTGCAAAATCCTCATGAGTAAGATATATCAATACATGATAACCTTTTTCCCTTGCAACAGACTCAATGCCATTTATTGCTAAAGCGAAATAATTGTTGGCTATCTCCGGAATGATGACTGCAATTGTTTTACTCTTATGTTTTCTTAAACTGCTGGCATGAGGATTAGGCTGATAATTCAATTCTGTGGCTAGCTTCAAAACCTTTTCCTTGGTATCTTTCCCAATATCGTGACTGTCCCGCAAAGCTTTGGAGACAGTTGAGATTGACAAGCCAAGAAGTTGTGCAAGTTTTTTAATATTAACTGATTCCATAATGAGCCTATAGTGGCTTCAATATAATTGAAAATTCAGGCACTGGGAAATGTTTTTGTATCCACTTGGTTACAGACATTATTTTTGCATAATGAATTATTTCAAAAAGCTGGATGAATTACTAAAAATCGAGAAGCAGGAAGATCAGCAACAATTCAGCAGGCAATCGCAAACGCTTTCCGTCGCAGACAAACGGGCAAATGGCGTCGCCTGGTTCCCCATAGCTATCCGCGACACTGAAATCGGACGTGGGGACTATCTCACCGTTGAGGTTGAGCGTACAACTCACCAGGAATTGCCACACCAGTTGCGGTTTGGAGCCGCTGCCGTATTGTTTTCAAATCACAATAAATCTGAATACATTCTCGAAGGTGTTATCACATTCCAGGGAGGAAATAAATTAAAAATCTCTTTGCGTACCGACGAATTGCCTGACTGGACCCGCGATGGAAAACTCGGAATAGAGTTGTTGTTTGATAATAACAGCTACGAAGAAATGCAACAGGCAATTAAACAGGCAGCTGCACGGCTTGAAAAAAATGACGATGCAACGCTCATCCGTATTCTCACCGGTGAAAAAAAACCGGAATTTCATGATCTCAACGCAATAGTTACAGCAAAAAACCTCAATGATTCACAAAATGGCGCGGTAACCAAGATAATTCAGGCCAATGAACTCGCCATTGTTCATGGCCCGCCCGGAACCGGAAAAACCACAACACTTGTACAAGCCATAAAGGGCATGTATCACCAGGATCATAAACAAATTCTGGTTACAGCGCCCAGTAACACTGCTGTCGATCTGCTAAGTCAAAAGCTTTCGGAAGAAGGATTGAATGTATTGCGAGTTGGCAACCCCGCACGGGTTTCAGAGCAATTAATGTCTCTTACCCTCGATAGTAAAATGCAGGCTCATGGCAGCATGAAGGAAATGAAAAAGCTGAAAAAACAAGCAAATGAGTTCCGGAATATGGCGCACAAATACAAAAGGAATTTTGGAAAAGCAGAACGTGATCAAAGAAAAGCGCTTTTCGATGAAGCCAGGAATATCATGAAGACTGTTGAGCGAACGGAACAGTACATAGTTGATGATCTGCTTGCCAAAGCAGAGATCATTACCGCAACACTGGTGGGAACAAATCATTACACGGTTAAAAAACTGGTGTACCATACCGTTGTTATCGATGAAGCCGGACAGGCCCTCGAACCCGCGTGTTGGATACCTGTACTTAAAGCAAAAAAACTTGTTTTAGCAGGAGATCACTTTCAACTCTCTCCCACGATCAAATCTGATGAAGCAGCAAACAAGGGTCTCAGATCAACACTGTTTGAGAAAAACATTAATCTGCACTCTGAAGCTGTGACCCTGCTGGATGTACAATATCGCATGCATCGAAAGATTATGGGATATTCGTCTCAGGTGTTTTATGAAAACAAGTTAAGAGCCGATCAGTCCGTGGCAAATCATTTGTTGTTCGCGGAAGATCAGCCTTTTCTGTTCATCGATACGGCTGGCTGTGGTTTCGATGAAAAAGCAGCAGGAACAAGCGTAACAAATCCAGAAGAAGCTGCTTTTTTACTAAATCATCTTCTACAGCTGGTAATAAAGCTCAAAGATTTTTATCCGTTTGATGTTTTTCCCACAATCGCGGTTATCTCCCCCTATAAACAACAGATTGAAATATTGAAAGAACAATTACTACATATTGCCGACCTGAAAGTATTTCTTTCAAAAATCGCAGTCAATACCATTGATAGTTTCCAGGGACAGGAACGCGATATCGTATACATAAGCATGACCAGAAGCAACACTGACAATATCATCGGATTTTTAAATGATATCAGAAGAATGAACGTTGCTATGACCAGGGCACGAAAAAAACTTGTGGTAATAGGAGATGGCGGCACGCTCGGACATTCTCCATTTTATGCCGGCATGATTGATTATGCAGAAAAGTTAAACAGTCATCTGAGCGCCTGGGAATTTATGGAACTATGATAAGATTTTAGTAGTCCGGGTTATCAGTTCGCATGGTTATTGCAGGTTAAAATGCTGGAACACACTAGCATTAGAATCAGCACTTTATAATTATTTAAGATTTCCATGATAATATTTAATCCTGATGCCGGCAAAATACTACCTGGTAAAGAAACCTGGCTGCTTTGGCTTACCGGCATTTTCCTTTTTACTTTTTTTATTCCGGGAGCGCCTGTTATAAACAACCTGGCTATACTTTTCCTGGTCATCTGTTGCCTGACTTATAACAGCTGGAAAGAGAAATATGAACTCTTAAAGCAAAGACCAGCGATTCTGTTTATCATCTTGTTTTACATCCTGCAGTTGATCAGTGCAATTATTTCCGATGATGAAAGCCGTGGCTTTTCCAGTTTACGCGTGCGGATTCCACTATTACTGTTTCCAATATCACTTGGCCTTATCTATATCGGGAAGGCCCTTAAAATAAGAGTGTACATGATGTTCGCAGGCATTGTCACACTGGCAGCGATATTCTGTCTTCTTAGTGCAATGTTCATTTACTACCGGACAGGCGATTCAGGTTTTATTTATAACGATAGCCTTACTGACGCAATTGGGAAACAATCAGTCTACTTCGCATTAATGGTTAATCTGGCTATATTCTCATTCACTTACCTGTTGATTAAAAATTATATTTTTCGGGCATTCAGAAAGTACATCATTATATCCATAGCTTTTTTAATGATCATCCATTTTCTGCTTGCAAGCAGAATGGAGATAACATTTTTATATTCTTCAGCGACAATCTTTGCTCTTTATTATTTCTTTGTAAAGAAGAAAAATAAAAAAACTGGCTTTATGATGATCGGTGGCCTGATTGTTTGCGGATTTATTTTCGTACAACTTTTTCCAAAAACAATTAACCGATTTAATGAACTACTTTATCCTGAGTATAATTTTAAAAGCCAGGCCGTTGAAGCACATTATAACATGCAGCTAACGCCAGATCAGTGGAATGGATTTAATATCAGGCTTGCTATCTGGAACTGCGGCTGGGAGATATTTAAAGAACACCCAGTTATCGGGGTTAAACTTGGCGACAAGGACCAGGCTTTACTAAATAAGTACACCGAAAAAGGATTTTCTTTCGGGATACGAACGAATAAAAATATGCACAGCACCTATCTGGACATTCTGGCAAGCATGGGTATCACCGGGTTTCTCGTTTTTGCCATTGGTTTCCTGATACTTCCCTTAATGTATTGCAAGTCTGCTAACGATGTTTTGGGGACGCTTGTAATTATCGATTTCATGCTATCTTTTATAACTGAAACATATCCCGACAGAAGTATGGGAAGTGTAATTTTTGGGTTCTTCATATCATTTATCATCAGCTATAAGGGCAAGTGGCTGAAAGCTGATTCCTGATCCATCAGGCGTTGTCGTTCTTATAATGTTCGATCGCTTCCGATGTATTTCCAAAAAAAACCAATCTGCCCTGTTTCATGTAGGCCGTTTTGGGACAATATTTCTGAACCACATCCAGGGTATGGCTAACCAGTATAACGGTCTTGCCATTAATCCAGCTTGACTCAAATACATTGATCGCTTTCTGTTGGAACTTCATATCCCCCACCGCAAATATTTCGTCAAGGAACATTATGTCAGCTCCGCCATTTACGGCAATGGAAAATCCAAGACGCGCCACCATGCCTGATGAAAAATATTTGATTTTAGTGTCCACGAATTCACGGACCTCTGCAAAATCGATGATCTTATCAAAGATCTCATCGATTTCTTTGATTTTCAATCCTAATATAGAAGCTGAAACATATACATTTTCCCTTGCGGTCAATTGATGACTCATACCGATTCCAAGATTCATCAGTAATGTTGAACCGTAAATTTCAATGGTACCTGTATCTACAGGATAAACACCTGCAAGTAATCGTATTAGTGACGATTTGCCGCTCCCGTTTCTCCCAATCAAGCCAATACACTCCCCTTTATACACATCAAAATCCATAGTCTTGATGGCCTCGACTTTCTTAGCTCTTGGAGGATTAAATAAGTTAAACAACCTGTGCTTTACCGTATTATGGCTATCCTCCGCGATGGTAAACGTCTTACTTATATTCCTGGCCTTAATTGCCAACGTTTTTTCGATCATAATTTTTCCGCTGCTTTGGCTCCTAATTTATTTAATAATAAAAGACCTATTATCAAAAACACCACACTATATAAAAGATCAAAACCGAGCAAACCCATATCGGGTCCTTTACGTTCCATCATCACCCGTCTTACATTTATAATAATTCCCGCAATTGGATTTAGATAATCAAAAAATGGAAGAGCTTCCTTAAACGTACTCAGTTTATAAAAAATTGGTGAAAGGAAAAACAAAAATGCCGTGAATACCTGCCAGATCTGCGTGATATCCTTTGCAACAGTATAGATAGTTGACAGCAATAGGGAAAATGCCAGTGAAAGAATAAAAAGATTAATAAACAACGGAACGATCCATAAGTTATACAATGATAAACCGGCAGAGTCTTTTTCAACAAGGTTGTAAAATACTACAAACATTACGAAATTAAAAAAGAAACCAATCGAATTACTCATTAGGGTGGAAATGTAGATTTCCAGTTTATTCATATTACTGTACTCATACAGGTATTTTTTTGTTTGAAGGATCTGTACCGTACCTGATGTCGATTCCAAAAAAAAGTTCCAGCAGATAAGTCCCGTAAACAAATAGGACGCAAATGCGGGAATATTTTGGTTCAGGATCACTTTGAAGGCGATATAATAAATGCAGATATCCAATACCGGCTTAAGGAGTGCCCATAGCAACCCCAATCTGTTTTCATAATAACGCATTTTAAACTCAATCTTGGCTAAAAGCCAAAGGCGCTCTAGTTTATTAGATCTATTGCTCCAGTCTCCAAAAAGAATTTTTAACATACGGGGTTATATTATCATAATTTCATCATGGCCTTCGCCTGCAACAGGACTTTTTTTAACGTCGGGTTTCTTTTAACAAACATTTTCAGGTTATTGACCAGTCCATTGTTTCCTACAACGCTGCTGGTAACCCGCATACCAAAGGAAGGATTATCATAAGCAAAGGACGGGCCATTTGCATTCATCAGGCTAAAGATATCGACCGCATACAGACGGTACAGATCAGGAAATTTTGATGCAAGATACTGATGCGAATACATTGCCTTGTGCCTGGTGAGCGATCTGTACATGGAATCAGGCCTTATCCGGTATTTAAATAACAGCTCAGGCAGCACCACTCCCCGGTAACCCGCCGCCAACAGGCCTATGACGCTTCCATAATCTTCCAGTCCATAATCGACCAATCTATCATTCAGCCCGGCATTTCTGAAGGCGTCCATTTTATAAACCAGTCCGCTGCTGTTCATAGTATTGTGTAAAAGAATATAAGGTGGCTCAGGATTCCAGGTCGGCCAGATATCCTCTTTTGATCCAAAGTACTGTACCCATGCGCCTGCAAAACATACGTTATCATACTGATTTAAAACGTCAATCGCCCTGCTATAATAATCGGGTAACACACAATCGTCCGCATCAAGAAAAGCCAGGTATTCCCCGAAAGCTTTTAAAGCCCCGTAATTTCGGGTCAGGGCCAATCCCTCATTTTTTTTGTTTTCAATTCTAATTTGTCTGTGATCACTCCATTTTTCTAATGCTTCTTTACTCTCCTGCTCAGTACTCCCATCGTTGACAATTATAATTTCAATATTGTTGTATTTGTTATTCAGAACTGATTCCACACATTCATCTATATAAGCGCCCATATTATAATACGGAATAACAACAGACAACAATCCTCCGGAGTCACCGCTCTTTACCAGGCGGTCGGGTACTGCCAGCGGCCTGGTAAATGGAAAATTCCTGTTATGACGGTTTTTGGAAATACCACGCAGAGTTTCAAGTTTGATTTGATAGATATGTTCATAATCAAGTTCTGTTCTGACGGCCGCCGCAGCTTCATTTCCTGTTGCCCTTATTTGTGCATCATCGAGGGCAAGCACCTCCTTAAGTTTTGTTACAAAATCCGCTGGCAGATTATGATCGAACAAAAATCCATTCTTTTTATGTGATATCAATTCGGCCTGACCACCTTGTATGGAACCCAGAACTACCTTACCTAATCCCATCGCTTCAATGGCAGCATACGGCAGGTTATCATTCAGGCTTGGTATAAGCACTACATGAGCATCAGACAGAACCTCGTCTTTTTCAGATGGTGAAACTTTACCTTTAAATTGAACAAGGCCTTTCTTAATATATCGGGCATAACGTTTTTCAATCAATTGACCCATCGTTTTCATTTCAGGATAATATACTTTCTCACTGCCGCCCACAACATGTAAAACGTACTCATCGCCTGCATCCCAGATAGCTTTGAAATATTCAAACAATTCAAAAACACCTTTTTGAGGTGACAGTTTTCCATAAAACACAATCCGGTTCCTTTTGATCGATCGTGAATCTTCATTAACTTCCTTAAACTGATAGGGATTACGAATCACGCTATAATTTACACCTGTCAGAGAAATATGCTTTTTTATTTCGTTCAGAATATATTGTGACGGAGCAATTACGTGATCAGCGGCCCGGATACAACTAATCTCCAACTCACCGGTCCAGTAATTTGGGAACTCATAAATGCCTTCACGGTTATAGTACAGATACAGGAAGGCAGGTGAATGCAAAACAAGTATTACAGGAACGCTTTCAAAAGCCGGTTCACCCAATAGTTTAAATTGCAGCGTATAATACGCAATTGCAAGATACTCCTGAGCTTCGATGAAATCCGGCCTTCCATATTTCTCTATAAATTGTTTTAATATTGTAGCAAATTCAAAACTAACTCTTGGAATATGCCCCATATAGTTAGCAAGCTTACTTCGGTTCGAATTAAATGCGATCACCCTTATATCTTCTAATGTTCTGATCTCAAAATCGGCTACTTTGTCATCAGGAATAAAAACGGTTACCTTATCACCACGAAGCGCATGCATCCGGGCGGCATGGTAGCAATAGGTACTTATGCCTCCACCAAATAAGGGGGGATATTCCGTGGTAAGTATCCAGTAATTCACGATTTGTATTTTTTTACGTCATCAGAAAATAGCGAACGGAACGATCTTTTCCCCATAATCACCTTTAAAATATGACCAAAGCGTTTATACCATAATGGCAGGATTTCATATTCATTGTGATACCATTTAAAAAGATTTTCATAGTCATCTTTATACTTGGTCTTTATGACTCCAATGGTTTTTTCAGCACCCGCAATTTGTTGCTGAAGATTTTCATTTTGGGCATTTAAAAATCCTGCTGTTTCCTCAAGTGCTATATAGTCACGCAATCCAGGCGAAAGCTGAGGATTACTATGAAGATAAGTTTCACAGGCAGCCTTTATAGATTGTTCGCTTATTACTGCACCATCAACATTACCAAAATTGAAAATCACATAGTTGGTGAGTGATTGAAAATCCTTCAGCAAATGTTCCTTTACCCATTCAGGTTCCGCTTTTAGATCTGGTGTGATGATCAATGGCTGCAATGTTTTGTCAGGACTGATCTGCTTTTCATCAGTGAGCCACTCGATGATTCCATGATATCCCTGCAAGTCCAGACATCCTCTCAGCCTGGTTAAGAATTCGGTTATACCGTCGTGCTGTGATCGGGGCGAAGTGTTGATCATTACTACCGGCCTGTTCGCGATAAACAAATAATTCGGGCAAAATAAACAATGAACCAAAATTTCCTGCAGTTTGTCTGACCATTCAGGGTGATCGAGAAAGACG
>Ga0193752_1001960_pt1 | contig 16241 bp, 13 predicted proteins | sample H1c1metaG_FD_144924 | JGI IMG/M metagenome (GOLD analysis project Ga0193752, IMG submission 144924) | Soil microbial communities from a riparian zone of the East river system, Colorado, United States - H1c1 | ecosystem: Environmental > Terrestrial > Soil > Riparian zone | place: USA: East River... | reverse complement strand
AGTGATGGTGATCAAGGTCGGGGAGCCGCTTGGCAGCTTCTACGGACTGCGCACGAACGGCCTCTATCAGACCGGCGACGCGTGCCCGTTGACGACGAAGCGTGCGACGCTCGATTGCATTCCCGGCGAGTATCGCTACGTCGACACCAGCGGCGACGGCAAGATCGACGCGAACGATCGCGTCATCCTCGGCAACGGACAGCCCGATTGGTACGGCGGATTCACGAATGACCTGTCGGCGGGGCCGTTCAACCTGAACGTGTTCTTCCAGGGCTCGTTCGGAAACGAGATCCTCAACGGACCGGCGATCAACACGCGCAACGTCAGCAACCTGTCGAACCAGACGGCTGACGCGCTGAACCGCTGGACGCCGACGAACACCAACACGAACGTCCCGCGCGCAAACGTGAACCGGCCGCGCGAGTTGTACGACGTGCACGTCGAGGATGGCTCGTACATCCGGCTGCAGAGTCTCTCGCTCGGGTATCGTCTGCCAGCGCGTTTTGTCGGCGGCGCGGAGAACACACGGCTCATCGTCACCGGCCAGAACCTGCACGTCTGGACCAAGTACACTGGCTTCGATCCGGAAGTGAACAGCTTCGGCGGCGACGCCCGCGCACGTGGCATCGATCTCGGCTCGTATCCGCGCGCCCGGATCTGGAATGTTGGCATAAGCGCGACCTACTAATCGGCCCAATCAATGACCACACATATCGCACCACGGGCCAGACTGCTGGCTCTCACGCTACTGCTCGTCGTTGCGCCGACGGCCTGCAACGACCTGTTGACGGAGCAGCCGAAGGACCGCATCAGCACCGATGCGTTCTACCAGACGGCGGCCGATGCGAAGGCGGCGATCGCCGCGACGTATCGTCCCCTTTCGACGGGCTCACTCTGGGGCACGAATCTCCAATGGGCACTCAACGCGGCGACGGATGAGTCGCGTGTCGGGCCGGAGGAAGAGAACCCGAACATCGTCGCGCTCACGCAACTCACGTGGACGACGACGAATCCCTACATCGCCGGCTCGACAGCATCGGGCGGCGTGTGGGCGGGACTCTACCAGATGATCACGCGCGCCAACCTGGTGATCGAGAAGGTGCCGGGCATCGCGATGGATGAGACCCAGAAGAACCAGATCGTCGCCGAGGCGAAGTTTCTTCGCGCGCTCGGCTACTTCTATCTCGTGCGTCTCTACGGCGACGTCCCGCTCGTGCTGACGTCCGAGGAGCAGCTTGCCCTCGGTGCACGGACGCCGAGTGCCGACGTCTTTACGCAGATCGTGAAGGACGCCACGGAAGCAGAGGGCGTGCTGCCCGCGACGTGGGCTACCGCGGACAAGGGACGCGCCACGAAGGCCTCGGCAGAAGCGTTGCTCACCGAGCAGTACATCTGGCGGAAGGACTGGGGCAATGCGGCGACGAATGCCAAGAAGATCATCGACAGTGGTATCTACGGTCTTCAGGCGAACTACATCAACGCGTTCCTCCCGAACTCGCAGAACCGGAATGAGGAAGTCTTCGCCGCGCAGTCGTCGAGCGTGACTGGCGCTCCGGCGATCGACATCGCGGCGTGGGAATATCCGCGCAACATGAACCCGAACTCGAATGGCGGTTGGGGCACGTGGCAGCCGCTGCAGTCGTTCATCGATACCTATCCGGTTGGCGACTACCGCAAGGACGTCAGCTTCTTCACCAGCGGGCTCGACCCGTCGGGTGCCCTCGTGACGTTCCTGCCCCACGTGTACAAGTTCCGCCCGACGGCGCGGCCTGGACAGCAGGACGTCAACTGGCCGATCTACCGTTACGCCGATGTGCTGTTGATGTATGCGGAGGCGCTGAATGAGCAGGGGCAGACTGCCGCGGCGCTCCCCTACGTCAACATGATCCGCGCGCGCGCGCGCAATGGCACGGGGGCGCAGAACCGCGCTGCTCCGGCGGACCTCGCGGGACTCGATCAGGCCGGACTGCGCACGGCGCTCTTCAGCGAGCGTCAGTGGGAGCTCGCGTACGAGGGCAAGCGCTGGTTCGACCTCGTGCGTCAGGGCTTCGCGGTGTTCCAGGCGGCGGTGTCGAAGGACCCGACGGCGACGAACATCCAGGCCACGCGCATGCTCTGGCCAATTCCGCAGGCGCAGATCGATCTCAATCCATTGCTGACACAGAATCCCGGCTACTGATCGCAATGTCATCCCGCAGGAGCGAGCACCGCGAGCGAGTGTCGGGACCTACTTTCTGTGCGACTATGACTGGCTATGATTGGCACGAGAGTAGGTCCCGACACGAGCTTCGCTCGTGCGGGATGCCCTTCCCCTCACGGTCATCCCGCAGGCGTGAGCACCGCGAGCGAGTGTCGGGACACCAACGGGCAGCGCGATGGTTGCGTACCCTGTGTACGACGCTCGTGCTCGTCGTTGCACCGAGCTGTGCGACGAGCGGGGCAGGGACCTCGAGCGCAGCGCACGATCCCGATGCGAAGGAATGGATCGAGCTGTTCAACGGCAAGAATCTCGACGGCTGGATCGCGAAGATCGCCAAGCACGTCGTGGGCGACAACTTCGCGAACACCTTTCGCGTCGCTGACGGGATGATCCTCGCCCGCTACGACGGCTATGGTGGCAACTACGACGCTCAGTTCGGGCACCTGTACTACGAAATGCCCTACTCGTACTACATCATCGCGACGGAATATCGCTTCGTTGGCGATCTCTATCCGGGCGCACCGAGTTACACGCTGCGCAACAGCGGCATCATGGTGCACTCGCAGGATCCACGCACGATGCCGCGCGACCAGAACTTCCCGATCTCCATCGAGGACCAGCTCCTCGGCGGACTCGGTGACGGCAAGGCACGGACGACCGGCAACATGTGCTCGCCGGGCACGGCGGTCGAGTTCAACGGCAAGTTCGATCCACGGCACTGCATCAACTCGAACTCGAAGACATACGACGGAGACCAGTGGGTGCGAGCGGAGGCGCTCGTCCTGGGAGACTCCATCGTGAAGCACATCATCAACGGCGACACGGTGCTGACGTACACACGCCCACGAATTACGGCGGGGGTCGTCACCGGGTTCGATCCGGCGCAACTGCAGGAAGGCAAGCCATCCACGTCGGGCTTCATCGCGCTGCAGGCGGAAGGTCATCCTGTCGACTTTCGCAACGTGCGCCTGTTGAACCTCGAGGGATGCATGGATCCGCGCGCGTCGAACTACAAGCGGTACTACGTCAAGTCGAATCCGGCCGCGTGTCGCTAACGCGTCCGGCGTCTCTTCACACTGCATTCTCCTAGCATTCTCATGACATCAGTCGAGCTGTTTCGTACGCGCACGCTGGCGGCACTCGCATTCGTGCTCTCCATGACGCCCGCAGCGGCGAGAGCGCAGTTCCCGGCGCAAAGCACGGCGCGTCCGCCGGCGATCGCGAAGAGTGGAACCGTTCCGCTCGAGCCAACGGTCGAACAGAAGCTACAGGCCGACTTCAAGGCGCCGGCCGGCTTCAAGGTGACGCTGTTCGCTGGGCCGCCCGTGGCGATGTATCCCACCTGTGTGAGCGAATCGCCCGACGGTGCCGTGTTCGTCTGCGTGGATCCCAACCTCTCGCTCTCGACCCTCAAGAATGTGGGCCGAGTGATGCGGTTGGTGGACACGGATGGCGATGGGCACGCGGACAAGTACACGACGTTCGCGGAGATGGACAGCCCGCGCGGCGTGGTGTCCGACGGAAAGACTGTGTACGTGATGCATCCGCCGAACCTCACGGCGTATCGCGACACGAATGGCGACGGCATCTCCGACGAGTCGACCGACATCGTCACTGGTCTTGGCTTCGACCTCGACTTCCGCGGCGCCGACCACACGACGAACAACATCCAGCTTGGCCCCGACGGCTGGCTGTACGTCGCGGTGGGTGACTACGGCTTCATCAAGGCGGCGGGCACGGATGGCCGTCAGATCCAGCATCGCGGCGGAGCGGTGGTTCGTGTGCGTCCCGACGGCACCAACCTCGAGATCGTCACCGTCGGCACGCGCAACATCTATGACGTCGCCATCGATCCGTTCGCGCACGTGTTCGCGCGCGACAACACAAACGACGGCGACGGCTGGGATACGCGACTGCACTACCTGGCACCCGGCGCCAACATGGGTTACCCGATTCTCTACCAGAATTTCAAGACGGAGCACTTCCCGTCGCTCGCCGACTACGGGTCGGGATCGGGAGTCGGCGCCGTCTGGCTACAGGATCCGGCATGGCCCGAAGGATTCAACAACACGCTGTTCACGGGTGACTGGACGATACAGAAGATCTTTCGCCATACGCTGACGCCGAAAGGTTCGATCTACGAGATCAAGCAGGAGGATTTCATCAGTGTGCTGCGTCCGTCAGACATCGTGCTCGACGGAAGCTCCAACCTCTACGTCTCGAGTCTCGCCGGCGGACAGTTCACGTACAACAGCGACACAGTCGGCTACGTGGTGCAGGTGCGGTCGAGCGCCGGTGCTCCGTCGCGCGAAGCGTCCGTTTTCAAGGCCACCGACGCTGCGCTGCTCACGGCACTCGGCTCCGGCAACGCGTTGCATCGTCTCCATGCGCAGCAGGAGCTGCTGCGTCGTCCGGTGACGGATGCGACGGTGAAGAGCCTTCGGCAGGCGATTGCCGACGACAAGCGCAGCGCCGACGCACGCGCTGCGGCGATCTTCACGCTGAAGCAACTCGTCGGCATCACGGCGAACGACGCACTCACTGCTGCCGCGTCTGCTGGCGACGCCCGTGTTCGCGAGACCGCGTTGCGCGCGCTGGCCGATCGGACGGACGAGCTCCGCGGCGTGTCGTCAGCGATCTTCGTCAAGGCGTTGAACGACCCCGATCCGCAGGTGCAGATCCAGGCGATTCACGGCATCGTGCGCTTGGGCGCGCGCGACGCCGCAAGCGCGCTGCTTCCGCTCGTGGGCAGCAGTGATCAGGGCATGTCGCACCTGGCGGCGAATGCGCTCGCGACGCTCGGTGCGAGCGACGCTGCATTGAAGGGGCTCGACGCCTCTCCCGAAGTGCGCGCCGGTGCACTCCGTGCCATCGCGCTCATGCATGAACCCGCAACGGTCACTGCACTGATCGACCGGCTCGGCCGCACCTCCGATGCGTCGTCGCGGGCGGCGATTCTTCACACGCTCGCGCGTCTGCACAACCGCGAGGGCTACTGGCGCGGTGATTGGTGGACGACCAAGCCGCAGCATCTCGGTCCGTATTTCGATCCGGCGCCGTGGGAGGAGAGTCCGCGCATTCGTGCGGCGCTCGTCCACGCGGTGGTCGCCGCGAATGGCGATGACTTCACGAACCTCGTCGCCGATCTCGCGCTCAATCAGGTGCTTCCGCGCGGTGCTCCTGCGTTGCTCGCGGCAGTGACGTCCGCACGCGATCCGCTGCGCACGCCGGTCATCGCGTCGATGGTGGGACGCACCCAGCTCGATCCGACAACGCTGGCCGTGGCCGCGCAACTCGACGCGAAGAGCCCTGCGCTGCATGCCGCGGTTGCACAGCTTCTCGCTGGTGAGAGCACGCTGAGCCCCAGCGCGCTCACGCTTGCCCGCGCCGCGGCGCTCGACACCAACCTCGAGCCTCGCATTCGCGGCTCCCTGCTGGTGGGCATGGCTCAGGTGCCCGGACAACCCGCGCTCGAAGCGTCGAGCGACGTGTTCGCCCGCTTGATTCCCGCTCCGAGCGCCGCGCCTGCAGCGGCACCGGCGACGCCGATGGGTGGGACGGCAGCGGCTGGGGACCCCGTCGAGACCGCGTGGCGTCGCTTCGTCGGTGATCGCCGGCGTATGGGTGAGCTGGACTACTTCATCACCATGGCGAAGACGGGACAGCCGTCGCAGCGCACGCTTGCGTACGCCGTGCTGATCCAGAGTATCAGGACGCCGAGGACCCCGGCGCCGGTTCGCGAGAAGGTTGCGCCGGTGATCGACGCGGCGTGGGCCGATCCAGTATCCGCGCCGAGCCTCGTCCAGGCGATCGGGGTGATGCGCATGGAGACGCAGTACACGGACAAACTCGCCGCCTATACGGCAAGCAAGGGCGGCAAGTAGTCGCGACCGACATTCACGTCGACCCATCGAGGAGGATCAGTGGCACAGCGCGACGAACGAAAGGGAGTAACTCGGCGGACGTTCCTGTATGAGATGGCGGCGATCGGCGTCGGAACGGGCGTCATGTCCGCATGTGCGAGCGCCATGGCGCGCGGCGGTGCTGCGACGCCGGGTGCGAACAACATCGGACTCCAGCTCTACACGGTGCGCGACCTGCTCGCGAAGGATTTCGACGGGACGCTCGCGAAGGTGGCGCAGATCGGCTACACGAACATGGAGTTCGCCGGATATTACGAGCGCACTCCCGAGCAGGTGCGCGCGACCCTCGACCGGCTCGGCATGGTCTCGCGCAGTTCACACATCGGCGCGAACCTCATGCGTCAGGACGCCGCCCTGCAGATTCGCACGGCGAAGATCATTGGGCAGGAGTACATCACGTTGCCGTCGTATCCGTTCGCGCGAGATGGCGGTATCGACGCATGGAAGAAAGGCGCCGCCGAGTTCAATCAGTGGGGCGCGATGTGTCGCGACGCAGGGATTCGTCTCGCCTATCACAACCACGCGCCCGAATTCGCGAAGGTCGAAGGCGGGCCAACGGGGTACGACGTCCTCGTGCGCGAGACAGATCCCGCGCTCGTCGACTTCGAGATGGATCTCTACTGGACGGCGTTCGCCGATCAGGACCCGCTCGCGCTGTTCGCCAAGTACCCGGGGCGATTCGCGCTGTGGCATGTGAAGGATCTGCAGGTCACCGGCGGAACGAAGGGGATGACTCCCGTCGGACTCGGCACGTTGAATTTCAAGAGCTACTTCGCGCACGCCAAAGAGGCGGGGCTCAAGCATTTCTTCGTCGAGCATGATTCCGCCGCCAACTATGCTGGCGGATCACTCGCGAGTATCCAGGCGAGCTACACAAACCTTCACACTCTTCTCGCATGAGCGCGTTCGGCAATTTCGGTATGCGCGTCATCGCGGTCGGGTCACTCGCGATGACCGTCGCGTGTGCGACCGGGAGCGGCGGAGTGGGCCCGAGCCAGCCCGCGCCCGCGAGCGTCAGCGTGAGCAGCGCGCCGCACTCGGACTGGGTCCAGATGTTCAACGGGCGCGACCTGTCGAACTGGGACATCAAGTTCGCGAAGCACGAGCTGGGCGACAATTTCAACGACACGTTCCGCGTCGAAGACGGGTTGATGAAGGTGCGCTACGACAAATGGACGGCGTGGAATGGCGAGTTCGGCCACATCTTCTACAAGCAGCCGTACTCGTACTACCTCGTTGCCGCGGAGTATCGTTTCGTCGGCGGACAGGTGACCGGCGCAGGAGCGCCGCTCGCATGGGCGATTCGCAACAATGGCATCATGGTGATGGGCCAGAGCGCCGAGAGCATGGGGCTCAATCAGGACTTCCCCATCTCGCTCGAAGTCCAGCTGCTCGGTGGACTCGACAAGGGCCCACGCTCGACGGCCAACCTCTGCACGCCGGGCACCAACGTTCACTTCGGCGATTCGCTCATCACGCGTCATTGCACGAACTCGACGTCCAAGACGTACGACGGCGACCAGTGGGTGCGCGTCGAGGCCCTCGTGCTCGGCGACTCGATCATCAAGCATATCGCGAACGGCGACACGGTTATGGTGTATCGCAAGCCGGAGATGGGCGGCGGATCCGCGAACAACACCAAGCCGGGTGTGCTCGTGCCGGGTAAGCCGATCACGGAAGGCTCGATTTCACTCCAGGCCGAGACGGCCGAGATCGACTTCCGGAAAGTGGAGATACTCAACCTGAAGGGATGCATGGATCCAAAGGCGTCGACCTACAAGCCGTACTACATCAAGTCCGATCCCGCAGCGTGCCGATGATGCGACTACTCCGAGTTGCCGCGCTCGTCGGCGCTGGGGTGTTGAGCGCGTTCTCTGTCGTGAATGCGCAGACGACCGCCAAGAAGGGTGCAACAGCGAAGCCAGCGGCCGTCGACGGCAGCAAGATCTTCGCGACGACATGCGTCGTCTGCCACCAGTTGGACGGGTTGGGGAAGGAACAGCTCTATCCCCCGCTCGCGGCCAGCGAATGGGTGCTGGGCGACGAGAACAAGCTCATACGCATCATTCTCGGCGGACTCACCGGGCCAGTGGAGGTCGCCGGCGAGACGTTCAATAGCGCCATGCCTGGTTGGGGTCCCGTGCTCGAGGACAAGGACATTGCCGCCGTGGCGACGTACATCCGTGGCTCGTGGGGCAACAAGGCCGGGCCGATCTCGGCGGCCAAGGTGAAAGCGATTCGCTCGGCAACGGCGTCACGCACAGTGCCGTGGACGGTGGCCGAGCTCGCAGGCGTGAAGTAGGCGTAGCGAGCAAGTGTCGGGTTCAATTGTCGGCTATGATCGCAGCGACCGTAGGTCCCGACAGCCGCTGCGCGGCTGCGGGATGACATTCGTAGCGAGAACCTGTCATCCCGCAGGAGCGAGCGTAGCGAGCGAGTGTCGGGACCTACTGTGCGTACTCAATAGCCGGCTATGATCGCAGCGACAGTAGGTCCCGACAGCCGCTTCGCGGCTGCGGGATGACACGCGTCGCGAGCAAAGAGTAACCTGTCATCCCGCAGGAGCGAGCCTAGCGAGCGAGTGTCGGGACCCACTGTGCGTGCTCAATTGCCGGCTACAATCGCAGCGACAGTAGGTCCCGACAGCCGCTTCGCGGCTGCGGGATGACACTCGTAGCGAGCGAGTGTCGGGACCTACTGTGCGTACTCAATTGCCGGCTATGATCGCAACTACAGCTTATCTCGAGGTCGTCCGCAGCAGCGCCACGCCCATCCACAGATAGACGAGCGCGAACACGAAGCCGAGCGACGGCTCAAGGTCGAGCCAGTCGAACGGCTTCGCTATCAAGACAACCAGTGTCAGCGCCGAGACGGCAAACTGCGCGATGGACAGGGCTCGCCAGCCGGGTGTGCGACGAAGCGCGATCCCAGTGATGGTGAGCCACAACGAGAGCAGCAGGTAGGACAACAGCCGCAGGTGCAGCGCGAATGACCCGGCGAGCTCGCTGATCAGGAGCACGTTCGGCAGGAGCGCCGGTGGATTGTTCACCGCAGCCCTGCCGAGTGCGGGGGCGGTCGCCGCGATGACCATTGCAGCGGCCATGCCGACGACCGCTCCGGAGACACCCGCCGTCGTTGCGACACGAATGCTGGCGCGTCGCGAGCCCGCGACAATCGCGAGAGCCGCCGGCAGCGGCAACAGCAAGACCAGGTGCGTCGTGAAGATCCACCACAGCTCCACCCACGCGAGAGTGTTGGCGTTGATCCACGGCAGCAACTGCGCGGGGACGTTGAGCAGGTCGGTGGTGAGTCCGCGCGCGGCGAGAAAGCCGAACGTGTAGGCGATCGTGATGAGGAACACGACGCCGGACGCCAGCGCCGCGCGCGCGCCCAGTCGAACGACGCGCGCGTCTGCTTCCGCCTGCGACGCTACCACCCCGACTCGAGACCGATGCTCAGCACGCGCCCCGCCGCAGGGAAGTAGTAGATGAGCGGGCTGCCGGCGGGATCGGGGAATCCCGTCGAGTTGAACTGCGTGCCGAACAGGTTACGCACGTCGATGGAAAGTCGCGCATGGCCGACCGGATACGACGCGCGCGCATCGACCTGCGTATGACCGGCCAGCGTCAGCGTGTTCGCGTCGTCGAGAAACGAGTCGCCGACGTTCGTCACCGAGAGCGACGCCGACAGCCCGTGCGTCATCGACCGGCCGATGCCACCGGCGAGCACGCGCTGCGGAATGGCCTTGAGCAGGTGGCCACTGTCCTCGGGCGCGCGCGACGTGACACGTTGCAGCGTGACGTTGGCGAATGCCGTGAGCGACGACGGGCCGTCGAGCGTGAGACCTGTCTCGATCCCACGATGACGGCTCCGTCCCAGATTTACGTAGCGAAATTGCTCGAGGTCGAAGTCGAGCTCATTGCGCATGTCCGTCTGGTACGCCGACACGCTGAGCCGAGCGTCGAGCTTTTCCGGGATGAAGCTGACCTGGTGATACGCGCCCACCTCGGCACTCTTGCCGTACTGCGCCTCGAGCGCGGAGTTGGACGTGGAGATCGCGTACGGCGGAAACGGAACGGGCGTGCGACGCTGATCGAACAGCTGATCCATCGTCGGGGCTTTGAACGACTGTCCTGCAGTGACGTATACGCTGCCGCTCTGCCGCTCCGACTGCAGGTACCGAAGGTTGATGCCGGCGCGCGGACTGAACGCCGAACGGAAGACGCTCGTCGTCGCGCCGGTGCTCGGCGACAGCGGCTCGTAGCGATCGGTGATCCAGTCCATGCGTCCGCCGAGCGAGAGACGGAGGACGTCGGCGAAGGTGCCCTCCCAGTGCGTGAACGCCGCTGCCATGCTGCGACGCCCCTTGCCCTTCGAGTCGACGAAGCTCGCAGTGCCAGTGGCTGACGCATAGTCCGACGGATCGCCGGTGACGACGTTCCGGTACTCCGACGACAGGCGTCCGATGCCCGCGTCGGTGCCGACGACGAGCCTGTGCTGCGCACCGCCGAGCTGGCCATGGAATTCGGTCTGGAGCGAACCGACGAGACGGTCGGTGTTGAGGAGACGATCCTTCGTGTCGGCGAACTCCGGCGCGAGCGGCAAGGTACGAACGGCATCGGTGCGCGCCGCTTCGCCGGTGAGATAGCCAGTCACGCGGGCGTGCGCACTCACGACCGACGCACCGTCGAGCGACAGGCGGTGAACGCGCTCCTTCGTGTTGTCGAAGCGATAGAAGGGCGAAGCACCGCGTGTCGAACGCGCGGCGGTGGAATCAGCGAGTGCGCCCGGTTCGTCGAATGCGCGCCAATGATTGAGCGTCGAGAGTGTCAGCGAATGCGCCGGCCCCTCGGCAACAGCGAACGATCCGCCGAGGCTCCCGACTTCGCGCTTCTCGTGCGCGCGGAAACCTGTCGAGCGACGCGCGTCGCCGAAGAGGCTCGCCTGATGCGCGCCGAGCTTTCCGCCGAGCACGCCACTGCCCTGTGCCTGGCCGAACTCGCCGCCGCCGAGCTTCCAGCGCGCGACGGGCATGTCGCGTCGCGTGATGAGATTCACCACGCCGCCGACCGCAGCATCGCCATATAGCGGCGACGCGCCACCGCGCACGATCTCGATCGACTCGATGGCCTGTAGCGGAACGAGATCCCAATTGACCTGTCCCGTCGCCAGCTCGGTAGCTGGAACGCCATCGATGAGCACCGTGGCGTAGTCCGTCTCGCCGCCGCCGTAGAAACCACGGACGACCAACCGCGGCGCGAGGCCGAGTCCGTCGCCCTGTAGCACGAGCATTCCCGGCACCTGCTGCAGCGCATCGGCGACGGTCTGCACTGGCAGTCGGCGAAGTGCGTCGCCGGAGAGGTGCGTCACCGCCGCGGCGGAGCTGGTGAGCGGAGCGTCGACGCGCGACGCCGTGACCACCACGGGATCGAGCCGATGCGTACGCGCGCTGTCGGCCTTCGCGACGGAATCAGCGCTGCGGCGAGGAAGCTGCGCGTCGAGAGCGGGTGCGGCGAGGACGAGCAGAAGTCCGATCGAGCGACACCGGACGAGAACATCCTTCATCGTCATTCACGGGAAAAGGCGGAATCGAAGGCGGCACCTGCAGGAGCGAAGTCGACCGAACGAACGAAGGCGCATGCTTCACGCGCGCCGTGCTCGCGATCCATTCCGATGTCCTCCCACTCGACCGACAGCGGACCGTCATAGCGAGCGGAGTTGAGCCGGCGAATGACGTCTTCGAACGAGATACGGCCTCGGCCGAGTGAGCGGAATTCCCACGAGCGTTCGGGGTGACCGAAGGCCAGGTGTCCACCAAACACGCCGGACGGCTTCGGAGTTTCCGACCACCACACGTCCTTCATGTGGACGTGGTAAATGCGCTCGGCAAAGCGATCGATGAACGCTAAATAGTCTACGCCCTGGTAGCCGAAATGGCTGGGGTCGTAGTTGAAGCCGAACGCCTTGCGATTGCCGATCGCCGACAGGGCGCGCTGCGCCGATGAGACGTCGAAGGCGATCTCCGTCGGATGGACCTCGAGCGCGAATCGGACGCCGACTTCGTCGAACACGTCGAGGATGGGGTTCCACCGCTTGGCGAAGTCGTCGTAGCCCGCGTCGATCATGCTGTCGGGGACGGGCGGAAAGCTGTAGAGCAGGTGCCAGATCGACGATCCGGTGAATCCAGCCACGGTCTTCACGCCGAGCTTCGCGGCAGCGCGCGCAGTGTCCTGCATTTCCTTCGCGGCGCGTGTGCGCACGCCCTCGGGGTTACCATCACCCCAAACGTGAGAAGGGAGGATCGCCTTGTGGCGCTCGTCGATGAGGTCGCACACAGCTTGGCCAACGAGGTGGTTGCTGATGGCGAACAGCTTGAGCCCGTGCTTGGCGAGCAGGTCGCGGCGCCCCTGACAGTAGCCGTCCTCGGAAAGCGCGCGGGCGACGTCGAAGTGATCGCCCCAGCAGGCCAGCTCGAGGCCGTCGAAGCCGAACTCCTTCGCCTTGCTCGCGACCGTTTCGAGAGGAAGGTCGGCCCACTGGCCGGTGAACAGCGTGACTGGTCTCGTCATGGGTGTGCGGAGCGCAGCTAGGGTTCAAGAGGTGATTGACATGCCGAACTAGGACCAACTGCAGAACTGACGGCTAGGATTCCTTAAATCCTAGCCTTGTTCTTGGTGTTCGCGGTTCTTGCGGGTCAGCGGCCCGGCGCTTCATACGTAGCGTCCACCCAATCTCCCTCTTTCCCGCTGCGAAGCGCTGTTTGGATGAAGTGCACACCGACCGCGCCGTCGCGCACATCGGGGTAGTCGAGATCGAGTGGATCGGGCTCCACACCGTCTTGCCGCGCCTTCATCACCCGAATGGCGCTCCCATAGAGATTCGCGAATGCCTCGTGCAGCCCTTCCGGATGACCGGCCGGCATGCGTGTGCCGCGCTGCGCCGCAGGGACGAGATAGCCGTGTCCAGGCTTGTACGTCTCCGTCGGCCCGTCGGCGTGACGCACGTAGAGGAAGTTAGGATCCTCCTGATGCCATTCGAGCGAGGCTTCGGTGCCGTATACGCGAATCGCCAACCGGTTCTCCTCGCCCACCGAGATCTGCGAGCAGAAAAGAATTCCACGTGCACCGCCCTGATAGTGCACGAGCATGTTCGCGTCGTCGTCGATGCGGCGACCGGGCACCACGCTGGCCACGTCGGCGAACAGCCGCTCCATCTCCAACCCGGTGACGTACCGCGCGAGATGCTCGGCGTGCGTGCCGATGTCGCCGATGGCGCCAGCACCGGCGCGCGCCGGATCGGTTCGCCAATCGGCCTGCTTCGAACCCGTTTGCTCCAGCGCTGTTGCCAACCACCCCTGCGAATATTCGACGACGACCTTGCGTACGGTGCCGAGTGATCCGTTGTGCACAAGCGCGCGCGCCTGCTTCACCATCGGGTACGCGACGTACGCGTGCGTCAGCGCGAAGACGACGTTGTGCTTCTTCACCAACCGGCAGAGCTCTTCCGCGTCTTCCAGCGTCGTGGTGAGCGGCTTGTCGCACACCACGTGAATGCCGCGCTCGATGAACGCCTTCGCGACGGGGAAGTGCAGGTGGTTCGGCGTGACGATGGCGACGAACTCGATGCGCTCGTCCGCGGGAAGCGCAGCTTCTCGCTCGGCCATCGCTTCGAAGCTCGCGTACACGCGACTCGGCGCGAGCCCGTACACCTCGCCCTGGATGCGCGACTTGGCAGCGTCCGACGAGAACGCGCCGGCGACGAGCACCGCCAGGCCGTCCAACGTTGCTGCACGATTGTGCACGGCACCGATGAAGGCGCCGGGACCGCCTCCGACCATTCCGAAACGCAGCGCCCGATGTTGAGCCATGAGATCAGGGAGGAGGCGCGCGCACCATGAAAAACGGCGGCGCTGGTATGTCCAGAATCGGACGCTAAGGTTACCGTTACGCCCGTATTGTCTCAAGGTCGTTCGCGACTCAAAGTCGAGGAGATTTTCCGTGCGCAGAACCGCTCTTCTCCTTCTCTCATTCGCACTGGCGCTCGCTTCGGCGTGCAGCCATCCGCGCCGCGCCGACGGTGCGCCGCGTTCGGGTGCCGACGTCATCACGGCCCAGGACATTCGCGCAACTTCGTTCACGAATGTCTACGATCTCATCGCGCAGCTGAGGTTCCGATGGCTGCAGGCGCGCGGTACCGACACGGTGAATCTCCAGGCGGGCAACGTGATGGTCCGCCTCGACGACAACGAGCTGGGCACGGTACAGGCACTGCGCACCCTTTCGCCCGTCGGCATCACGTCGATCCGCTTTGTCGATCCCGTGTCGGCGGGCGGCAGGTGGGGATTGGGCTACGCGCACGGTGCCATCGTGATCTCGACGCACGTGGAGCGGTAGTGAGACCTCTCGGAGTCATCCCGAGCGTAGCGAGGGACCTGCTCTTGCTTTTCACGCTGGTGATGCTCGGCCATACAGAGGCAGCCGCGCAACGCTTCTCCGCGCCGCCCGGTTACGAGCTGGCGTGGTCGGACGAATTCGATCGCGACGGATGGCCCGACCCGCGCAACTGGACGTATGAGCGCGGGTTCGTCCGCAACAACGAACACCAGTGGTACCAGGCGGACAACGCCATCGTGAACAACGGGCAGCTCGTCATCGAAGCGAGGCGAGAGTCGAAGCCCAACCCGACCTTCCAGCAGGGCAGCACCGACTGGCGACGGAGCCGAGAGCGCGTCGAGTACACCTCGTCGAGTCTGTCCACGCGTGGGCTGCACAGCTTTCGCTATGGTCGTTTCGAGATGCGCGCTCGCATCGACGTTCGACCGGGCATGTGGCCAGCCTTCTAGACACTCGGTGACGTCGGACGTTGGCCCGCGAACGGCGAGATCGACATCATGGAGTACTATCGCGACAGCCTGCTTGCGAATGTCGCATGGGGTTCGGCCGTCGCCGATAAGGCCGTGTGGGACGATTCGCGCAAGGCGCTCACCGCGCTGGGCGACGCGAGCTGGTCGACCAACTTCCACGTGTGGCGCATGGACTGGGACGAAAACGAGATTCGTCTCTACGTCGACGACGTGTTGCTCAACACGACCGACCTGCACACGACGATCAATGCCGATGGGTCAGGAAAGAATCCGCTGCAGCAGCCGCACTACATCATCCTCAACCTGGCCATCGGTGGCAACAACGGTGGCGATCCGAGCGCAACAAAGCTTCCGGCACGCTTCGAGATCGACTACGTGCGAGTCTACCAGCGAAGTCGAACATCCTCCGGTGTCGTCCCGACAGGAGCACCCAGCGCGACCGAGGGACCTGCTTTGTCAGGGCATCCGCGCGCTAGCGTGACTTCACACTGAAGTCGGCTGGCAGACGCCCCGCAGCGATGCGGATGCCCTGGAGCACGCTGGTGAAGTAGTCGTCGCGCTTCCACGTGTCACCGAAGTGGCCGAGCACGTTGACGTACACGCGTCCCTTGCCGTATTGGCGAAGGAAGATCAGCGGGTGATCGGTGCGCGTCGTGTCGCCCACGCTCGTCAGGTCGAGCGACGCGAGCACGTGGCTGGTCGGCCGCGGGTTGTGGTCGAGGTAGTAGTACTCCTCCTTGAAGTTGACGGCGTTTCCCAAGTGGGACACCGACGGATCCGCCGGGTCTTCGATCGTCACGCGCGCGTCGCGGGTGAAGGGATGACTCGTGAAGAGACCTCCGCCGACCATCTCGCGGTACTCGGGCCATCCGTAGAAGGCGTCGATGCCGGAGTGGACGACCATCAGTCCTTTGCCCTCGCGCACGAACGCCGCGATGGCCTCCTGCTGCTCGCGCGTCACGGCATTCGCGATGCCCTTGGCCGGCCAATGCACCGCCGCCAGGGAGGCCGAATCGCTCGGCTCCGGCGGTGCGATGCGGAGTGTCGAGTTGTCGAGAAAGAGTACGTCGTACTGCGCAAGGCCGGTCGCGTTCAGCGCAGTGGGATCCTCAGTGAAGTCGAAGCTGAAGCCGGCCGATGCGTCGAGTTGTTGAAGTCGCGCCTTCGAGGCGTCGATGGCTTCGGTATGCCGAAAGCCTTGCGTTGCCGTGATGACCAGCACGCGGATGGCTGGGGCCGGCACGTTCGGCGCCTG
>Ga0193752_1001959_pt1 | contig 16257 bp, 8 predicted proteins | sample H1c1metaG_FD_144924 | JGI IMG/M metagenome (GOLD analysis project Ga0193752, IMG submission 144924) | Soil microbial communities from a riparian zone of the East river system, Colorado, United States - H1c1 | ecosystem: Environmental > Terrestrial > Soil > Riparian zone | place: USA: East River... | reverse complement strand
TCTTTAAGATGAATATCCAGGGCATGAAAAGGGTAATGGATATTAACCTTTGGGGAACTATTATTCCTACACAGGTCTTTGGAGAAGAGATCGCAAAATCCGGGAAGGGCAGCATCGTTAATATTTCATCGATGAATTCCAAAAGGGCCATCACAAAAGTGCTGGGCTATAATATGGGTAAGGCATCTGTGGATTGCTATACTCAATGGTTTGCTGTAGAACTGGCTAATCGTTATGGAGACAAGATCCGAATGAACGCCATTGCGCCCGGTTTCTTCCTGACAGAGCAGAATCGTTACCTTCTAACGAAGCAAGAAGGTGGTTACACGGAAAGAGGGGCAAAGGCTATCAGGCAAACTCCTTTCAAACGTTTTGGGCATCCTGATGAATTGAAGGGGGCCCTGACATGGCTGTTGAGTGATGCCTCTCAATTTGTGACCGGCGCGATGATTTGTGTAGATGGAGGCTTTTCAATTTTCGGGGGAGTATAAAAATATTTCTGATCTCAGGTATTTTTCTTATTTCAAAACTCGACTTCATTTCCCAACAAAAATCAATGATTCAGGGCTTCCTGAATGACGGATTCTCGAGCCTGGTCGTGGAGTTTCTTTTGATCAATTCCGACTTGATTACAATATGTTCATTGGACAACCCAGTCCCCTCTTTATCCAAGGCTTGAAAGAGCGCAAGTGCCGCTTTCTGTCCAATCTCGTAAGCCGGTTGCGTAATGGTTGTCAACGATGGGTTGAGCAGCGCGGCCGTCTCCAGGTTCGAAAAGCTGACAATCTGCACATCGCCTGGTATTGACAATTTAAGTTCTTCACACACCTGGTAGCAGAGTATGGCCAGGTTTTCAAAAGAAGAAAAGATTGCCTCCGGTCTGTTTGCCTTCGTTAAATGTCGTTTGATAAGTTGATAGTTCTCGTGATTGTTGCTGCTACAGCCAACAAGATATCGTTTCTGAAAAGTAAGTTTGTAATCTTTTAGAGCCTGCAGGTAACCTTTCATTCTATTATTGACGATGGACAGGTCTTTTGAATAATAGAAGTGAGCGATTTTAGAGCAACCCAGCTCGATTAAGTACCTGGTAGCATTATAGCTGCTTTCATAATCGTCAGTTGTGATTTTTGTGGCCTTCATACCATCATAAATACGATCAAAAAATACAATAGGTATATCCTTGTTACGCAAATTATTCAAATGAGTGACGCTCCTCGCACTATCGGACAGGGAAATTATTACGCCATCAGCTCTCCCACTCTGCAGGTGTTGGATGAATGATACTTCATTCGCATAGTCTTCATGCGTGAGGTAGATCAATACATGGTATCCCTTTTCCCGGGCAACGGATTCAATGCCATTTATAGCTAATGCAAAAAAGTTATTGGTTATCTCAGGGATCACTACAGCAATCGTCCTGCTTTTTTGCGTTCGCAGGTTACTGGCAAATGTATTTGGCTGGTAGTTCAACTGTTTTGCCAGCTTCAGGATTCGTTTTTTAGTCTCCGGACTTATATCATAATTATCATGAAATGCTTTAGAAACGGTCGAAACAGAGAGGTTCAACCGCAATGCGAGTCTTTTAAGATTTATGTTATTCATACAATACCTGCAAGTTCTTTAAATTTTTTCGAAAAGTTCGGAAAACGATTTCGACATCGTTTACGTAAAAAAATATTTTGATTCTTAAAGTAAGATGAAAAAAAAACTCAACTTAGAAATTGATATAGGCTTTGTCACTATGACATTGTATCTAAAAACATCCTTGCAAATCTAATTTATTTGCAACTCACGATTACAATCTAACGCGGTGCATTTTTACGGGTACTAGTACATTACTTGTTGGGGTATACTAAACTAATTGCTATATGAAAAAAAAACACAACCCGTTTGTTTCTGTACTGACAAATAAGTCCAATTTACATTTCTTCTTTCTTTCTCTTTTTCTTTTTGCCGCATCAATTTCAACCAGCGCCCAGATCAAAGTAGACGGTTCTGTTAAAGACGCCACCGGGAAAAGTATCGCAGGTGCTACGGTAACTGTGAAGGGAACAGGCACCAGCGTTGCCACGAACAATGCAGGGGAATTCTCGATCGGTGTGCCAGGGCCGGGTGCAGTACTCGTGTTCAGTTTTGTAGGCTATGATGCGAAAGAGGAAAGAATTGGCACCAGAAAAACCATTAACACAAGTCTCAGCACCACCATTTCAGATCTGGACCAGGTAATCGTAGTTGGCTATGGTACCCAGAAAAAGCGGGACGTAACAGGAGCCATCAATTCAATCTCCGCACAAACTATCGAAAGGAAACAACCGGTTTCGATATTTGACGCGATCCAGGGTACGGCACCTGGCGTGCGCGTAATGAGTACATCAGGCGCTCCCGGCGAAGAATCCGATATTTCTATAAGAGGTTTGTCAACGCTTTCAGATGCAGGAGTACGACCGCTGTACGTTGTTGATGGAGTGCCCATGGATAATATTAACTCCATTAATCCCAGGGATGTGCAATCCATAGAAATCCTGAAAGACGCCGCCTCTGCGGCAATCTACGGGTCACGCTCCGCAAATGGCGTAGTGATTGTCACCACAAAGCGCGGATCGGAAGGAAAGCCCCAAATCGATGTAGGTTATTTAAGAAGTTACAGCTTCCTGTCGAACAGGATTTCACAGGCCAATCGGGGAGAAAGGGTGATTTATGACCGCAGAAATGCGCTCGGTCTTGACGAAAAGCGCGATGACTCCACTTCTTTCAGTAGAAATTCAGACAATGATTACCAGGCGCTGATCACCCAAACGGCGGTGCGCAACCAGCTGGACGTTGGTATAAGAGGAGGCACAGGAAAATTAAATTATTATAATAGCGTCCAGTACCTGGATGAAACAGGAATTGTTATCAGCAGTTATAATAAGCGGCTTACGCTTCGCACCAATGTGGAGTACAAGCCTTCAAAAAAGTTTAGTCTGTACACGCGTCTGAATTTCAGCTATCAGGCCAAAAATAATATCAATGAAGGAAACGTGATACAACAGTCTTTGCAGCGGCCCCCCGGCATGGCGCTTTTTTTTCCCAACGGCGAATACATCTATTTTAACGGTGGAAGAAGAAACCCACTGGCCGAAGCCTACTTGCGAAAAGATGTTTCAAAGATTTTTAAAGGGGTGCTTTACGAAGGATTTGATTTCAATATCTTAAAGTCTCTTACTTTTCACGCCGACGCTTCCGCAGACGTGGCCCTGGAGAGAGGTTCGTACTTCAGCTCGAGATTCCTTACCAGCGATCAATCGACTGCCACCGGCAGAGATCGAACGAGTATTCCGGTAAGGCTGCAGGGAAATGCATTTCTCAGCTATCATAAGGCCTTTAACAATGCACATCATATAACGGCGCTGGCGGGGCTGAACATCGAGAAGAACAGGTGGGAAAGAACAAACATCGAAGGAACAGAATTTGTGTCGGAATCGGTGACCACGCTCAATGCGGCGGGCTTGTTCAGCCAATCCGACCTCTACTCAAGAGACAGCGCTTCTGCCCTGGTAGGTTTTTATGGCCGGTTGGGATACGACTATAAGGGAAAATATTTATTGAATGCGACCATCAGGAGAGACGGATCGTCCGTATTCGGTGTTGAAAACCGTTGGGGTAATTTTCCATCCGTTTCCGTGGGATGGAGGTTTAGCGATGAGCAATTCATGAAATGGTCTAATGGCGTGTTAACGGACGGTAAGATCCGCGCAAGCTGGGGCGTTACAGGTAACCAGGAAATCGGCTATTATGATTCCTACCAGCAATTTGAATTCGGATCCTATTTCTATAATGGCACCAGCGGCGTGCGTACAAGCCCCCGGCTGGGTAACCCCGCGTTGAAATGGGAATCGACAATCCAATCCAATATCGGGTTAGACCTGACCTTCCTAAATGGTAAAATTAGTTTCATAGGCGACTATTACGAGAAGAATACGACCGACCTTTTATATGATTTCCCTCTTCCAAATGAAGTAGGCTTCTCGGGTAAAGCACGCACTAACATCGGGTCTATTCAAAATGTTGGCGTAGAATTAATGGTTACCGCCTATCCTATTCGCACCAGGAATTTTGAATGGCAAACCTCAGTGAACTGGTCGATGGTGAGAAACGAGATCACGAGCATTCCATCGGATTATACAGACGATATATGGAGCATACAGCAGGGACAGGAAGCCGGTAATTTTTACGGATACAAGTTTTTAGGAATCTATCAATACGACCAGTCGAATGCTTATACGGAAGATTACCGCACGCGGCTCACTCCGCAGTTTCAGAGAGATGAGCAGGGAAATGTGATTATTGAAAAGAACATGCAGCCAATTTTGACGGGATATACAATGCCAGATGGAACGCCATACACCGGCGAAGTGAGGCAGCTGTCTACCGGTGGTATTGTAGCAAAAGGTGGAGACGTTATCTGGCAAAATGTTCCTGACGAGAAAGGGGTGCTAAATGGCGATATCGGAGATGAAGACAGACAGTTCCTGGGACACGGACAACCGAGATGGAGTATTGCCTGGAGTAATAATTTCTCCTACAAAGGGTTTTCGCTTTCCTTCAATTTTTATGGAAATTTTGGTGGAAGTGTTTACAATGACAACAGGAGAAACCTGGCTTCTTTTTCAAACAGCAACACCACGCCCGATGCCTATTTTATTTACAACATGTGGAAGTATCCCGGCCAGATCACCGATACCTACAGAGGGGGTGATAAAACCGCCGACAACATGCGCCGTGGTGGGAGTGAATATCTGGAGAATGGCTCTTTCGTTCGCCTGCAAAGCGTTCGTCTTGGATACCAGCTTCCTGGCAAATTGAGCAAGAAGGCCGCTATGCAAAACTTCGGCATTTATGTTTACGGCACCAACCTGCTGACATGGACCGAGTATACGGGTTTTGACCCCGAAGTAGGTCAGAACAGCGTACTGAAGCCAGGAAATGACCCCGGAAGATATCCACGCAGGCGTGAACTCGGAGTGGGACTTAATATAACATTTTAACTAAATGGTTTTATGAAAACAATAAGGCTTGTTACCATTCTATTGTGTGCAGTGGGTTTGCTTGGAGGTATAAGCTGTAGTAAGTTTCTCGACGAGGAGCCAATATCTACGCTAGCACCCGAAACATTTTGGAAAAGTTCAACTGATGCCACCACATGGATGGCCGGCATTTATAATTCTCTCCAAACAACGCTTAGTACAAATTGGTTCGACTGGGGAGAAGTACGGTCGGACAATGTGCAGATAGGCGGTACGGGAAACGCCCAGCTGACAATGGTGACCAACACGCTCTCTGCCAACGACGCCGAGATAAACGGCGTTACCAGGTGGACGGATCTGTATACAACCATCTCTCAATGCAATTATGGAATAAAGTATCTGCAGGAAATGATCGATCAGGACATAGAAGGAAAGTCCGAAGATTACAAGAACTTCCTGGGCCAGTGTTACGGGCTCCGGGCGCTGATGTATTTTTACGGACTCAGGGTGTGGGGCAGAATGCCCATTCTTACCGAACCCGTTCAGTCTCTGGAACAACCTACCGAACTACCGCGTTCTTCCATAGATGAAATCAAACAGCGCATCCTGGATGACATCAACTCATCTTTAAGCACTATCGGGAGCAGCACAGACGAGAAATATTATATGCAGATTGGCGCCGTATATGCATTGCAGACAGACGTATACATGTGGTTCCAACAGTATGACGAGGCATTGACGGCTTCCGATAATTTCATCGCGGTCAGTGGAGCAGATTGGGTGAATTCAATAGACGAGTGGAAGGATATTTTTATCGATCCGCTAAGTTCCCCCGAAACGGTATTTAATCTCTACTGGTCGGCCCCCGAAAGAGGCTCGGCCATAGGGGTTTGCCAAAAACTGGGCTCCGCTTCCAATACCAACCAATACGAGATCGCAACCAATATCTGGCAGGAACTCAAGGACAGGGTTGACACCGCAACCAATCAGTCGAGTGACGGAAGGTTTTGGGCGCTTTGGGATACCGTGACTTATACCGATGCCACTTTATATGAAGAGGCAGTGGCGCAGATGGGCAAATTCTTTCCTTGGAGTGGCGAACCGGGCGAGGGTTTTACACTGCAGGGAAACAGCGACTGCGATGTAAAACTACCGATTTACCGTTTCGCGGATATTATGCTTCTAAGGGCCGAGGCGCTCACCCATAAAGGAATGTACCAGGAAGCATTGGATATTGTGAATAAAGTGCGAAGCAGGGTCGGATATCCCGTTGAAGCAAACCTATCCGATTATTCAGGTGACATCACCACCGGCATCGAACGCACTGTGCTTAAAGAACGTCAGCTGGAATTGCTCGGGGAAGGAAAACGATGGTTCGACATGTGCCGGATAGGAAAGATTTACGATTACACTGATGCAGGCTACCAGTATCTGCGCGGAATCCTTAATCCTATTCTTGCCACAAGGGAGGGCGCGATCCAGTATGAGGGAGCGAATACGGCAAGGATATTATACCCTATTAATTCTGATATATTCAATGCCAACTCTAAACTGGTTGGCGATCAGAATCCACCCTATGATGAATAATGAACATTGATTCAGATAAATGATCTTTATGAAAAATAGCAAACAGTTTGTATTACCTCTCGTCGTGTTTTGCTTTCTTGCGTTTTCCGGGTGCAGCAAATTACAGAACGGTTACGATTACCAGTCGTCTTTCTATGGTACCCAGGTAGATATGACCGTAATGGATTTTATGAAATCACGCACAGATATATTTTCCGACATGTTAGCAGCGATAGATTACGTTGGCCAGGATTCTGCCTATAAAGACGTGTTGGAAATGTATTCCTCTACCGGGAACACCTTTCTCCTGCTTCATAACAATGCACTCACCAATCTTGAGGACGTAAATAGCTATTGGTCGTTGAATCCCGTTATGGGGCCGGATCCCAATGATCCCTCGCAAATGATAACAATGAAAGGATCTGCCTGGTCGCAATACAGCAGGGATACGATTGCAAACCTGCTTAAGTATCATGTGTTGAAGGGAACACAGACTTACAGTACGCTCAACTCAACGCCAAAGTGGGTGGATACTTATGCCTTGAGCGAAACGAATGATTCGGCGAAAGTGTACATATACCTTGAAAACGTACGCGAAGCAAACCTGAGATTGAATAATTATACGGACGTACCTACAACCTATAAGGGAACAACAATCAGCTGGATAGACATTGCGCCACGTACACCGGACCTGCATGCCACCAACGGAGTCATACATGTGATGAACAAATGGTTGTTTGAGCCAACAAGGGAATCCATAAGGAATAATTAATCCTCAATTCAAAGTTTATGTGGAAAATATATAAACACTTTTTATTTATTGGAATATGTGCTGTTACATTTTCCTGCAAAAAGAAAATGGACGTTCAGATCCAGAGCCTGAGTAAATCAGGCGGGGAATTTTACTTTGGGGAAAAGGTTCCGGTTTGGGCGGAAACTGAAGGCGACAAGCAGGAAATAAGTTATGAATGGTCGACAACAGGTGGCAGCTTTGATGGCTGGCGAACACAAAATTTATTTGAAAACCTTTGGATCGCACCGAATGTAGCGGGAGAATATACGGTTACCGCAACGGCTAAAAACGAGGGTACCACGTCAACGCGATCCACCAATATGAAAGTGACGAGGTATTTTTTTGATGAATTCCAAAGCGCATATACTTTAACCGGTAACGGATGGACCACGAGTAATACCACAAATGCGCTGGAAAATGATACCGACCCTACCCTATCCACCCTGGAGCTTACTGCCAGTTCTTCAAGCAAACCGAACATCAGGAGATCGCTTAATCTTGCAGACTTAAAAATTCCATTCTCTGTCAGAACACAGCTGGGATGGAAGGATGAATTCCTGGCGGATTCGAGTATTACGGTCAGTTTATTCTTCGTTCAGCCAACAGATCCTACCATCCCCTATCTGCGAGAGATCCGGTGGGATGTATGGCCTACAGTAGACACGGCTTCGGATAATAATTACCGGATAGGTTATGAAACTTTTATTCCAGCCACCAATACTTCAAAGTTTAGTACTTATGGAAATGCCGTTCCCGATCCGCTGCCGCTGACCGACTCTGTGAATGGGAAGAGAGCCGATCTTACCATGGCCGACGGGCAGACGAAGAATTTGAGCTTTTCTGTTGATGCCGATAATGTATTTCACGCATATATTGATGGAACGCTGTGGTTTTCAAGCAATGGGATCAGAGACTGGCTTACTTATGCCAAAGCAACTTACACAGGGTTCGAGGACCCGCTAGCAAAAGAATACCGGGTTGCCTTTCCGACTAAAAAGGGCACAGCAAGCACAATTTTCCTGAAAAGCGTTTACATCAATAATGATGGGGAAATTTTAAAGTAACAATACGGATAAAATCAAGTGGGTGCAGCAGATGAGATTGATAATTCTTTTCCTTGGGACGGTTTTAATCAGCGGTTCAATATTTGCCCAGCAAAAGATCCGGCTAAATGACAACTGGCAATTCTTAAGACAGGATATTGGTGGTATCTGGGAAGCCGTTCGACCGGTAAAACAAGGCAATCCGGAAGATATGCCGGTATGGACGAATGTTACTCTACCCCACTGCGTAAACGCAAGGGATGCCGTCGATCCTGATGTAAATTATTATCAGGGGCCTGCATGGTACAGAACGCAATTAAACATTCAAAATCCTTATCAGAACGGAAGAATCCTTTTGCATTTCGAAGGCGCGGGGCAAAAGACAAGCGTGTACGTGTACACAACAAAGGTAGGTTCGCATATTGGTGGATATGATGAATGGACCATCGACATCACAGAAGCCGTAGAAGCATTCAAAAAAGCGGCTGTCTTTCAAACGCAATTCAAAGGAAAGGTTCCGATTTCCATTCGCACAGATAATTCGCGCGATTTGGAACTGATCCCTTCCAACCTGGCTGATTTTAATGTATACGGTGGTATCTATCGATACCTCAACCTCGTTTACACTCCAACGCTATCTATCGACAAAATATTTGCCGAAGCGGAAGTTGCCAGGTCTGGAAAACAGGGAAAACTGCATGTTAAAGCCAGGTTTTATAACCCTGCAATGCTAAAGAATGGGACAGTGTCTGTCCGGCTCATCGATCCGAATGGAAAACCGGTTCAAAAACAGGAAAAAGAATTGACAGAACTAAGCGGCGATATAGCGCTTACAGATTTTCAGGTAAAAAGCCTCTGGATATGGACAACTGATAAACCTAATCTGTACACGGTTGAAACAACGGTCACAACAGGCTATGGCACAGCGATACAGACTGAAAAAGTCGGCTTCCGTCGTTTTGAGTTTGTTACGAAAGGTCCCTTTTTGCTGAATGGCAAGCGACTTTTGTTGCGCGGAACACATCGGCATGAAGATGGTGCGGGCGTTGCGGCTGCCATGACGGAAAATATGATGCGCAGTGAGATGATCCTGATGAAGCAAATGGGCGTCAACTTTGTCAGGCTAGGTCATTACCAGCAATCCCGGATCATACTCAATCTGTGTGATAGCCTCGGTATTATCGTTTGGGAAGAAATTCCGTGGTGCCGTGGTGGTCTGGGCGGGGATGCGTATAAGGATCAGGCCCGCTCCATGCTCACCAATATGATTGAACAACATTTCAATCATCCGTCTGTTATCATCTGGGGCCTCGGAAATGAAAATGACTGGGCTGGAGATTTTCCGGATTTTGATAAAGAAAAGATCAGGGCCTTTATGAAAGAACAAAATGATTTAGCACATCATCTTGACTCCTCACGTAAAACCGCTATCCGCCGTTGCGAATTTTGTAAAGACATAGTTGATGTGTACTCACCTTCTATTTGGGCCGGGTGGTATCGTGGCACTTACACCCAGTACAAGGAGATCACAAAAACGGAGTTTGAAAAAGTGGATCATTTTTTACACGCCGAATGGGGTGGGGACAGCCATGCCGGCCGTCATTCCGAAAATCCTGATAAGGCCTTGCAACAAATTAAGACTTCCACCAGCGCCGATGAACGCGCAGGCGATGCGTCTTTATTTGGCGGGGCGGCAAGGGTTTCAAAAGATGGCGACTGGAGCGAATCCTATATCTGCAATTTAGTGGATTGGCATTTGAAAGAACAGGAAACCATGCCGTGGCTTACAGGCAGCGCGCAATGGGCATTTAAGGATTTTTCCACACCAGTCCGGCCCGGGAACCCGATTCCATATATGAATCAGAAAGGAGTTGTGGAACGGGATCTGACGAAGAAAGAAGCCTATTATGTTTTTCAATCTTATTGGACCACTAAGCCGATGGCGCATATTTATGGCCATTCCTGGCCCGTCCGCTGGGGCGATGAAGGGGAAGAAAAAATGATCAAGGTGTATAGCAATTGTGATGAAGCGGAATTATTCGTAAACGGTAAAAGCGCCGGAAGCAAAAAAAGAAACAGCCAGGATTTTCCGGCTGCAGCCTTGCACTGGAATATAAAATTGAACAGAGGTAAAAATGAGGTGAGGGTAATGGCAAAAAAGGGCAAAGTACAGGTGCAGGATTCCATCAGCTTTGAATATCAGACAGAAAAATGGGGTAAACCGGCAAAGACTGTCATCGAAAAGATACATGAAGAGCAGACGGACAGCAAGGGAATAGCAACCCTACAGTTAAAGCTGGTTGACGATAAAAATATTCAGTGCCTGGATGCAACTAATTGGGTCCGTTTTGGAATAGCTGGCGAGGGAGAGTTGATAGATGACCTGGGGACTTCATCGGGTTCAAGATATGTTCAACTTTATAATGGACGCGCCATTATTCGGGTTAACACAAAAAACGGAAAATCTGTTGTCAGCGCCAAAGTGGATGGCGTGCCAGTGGTTTTTATTAATCTCTAATGCATGAAAGTCAGCAGCCTGTTTCTTTTTGCCTTCATTGTTCTATGTTGTCCGGCACGTGGCCAGGAAAAAGATAACCAGAACCTTAAATTATGGTATGATAAGCCCGCCGGCATTTGGGAAGAAGCTTTACCGCTTGGCAATGCCAAAACGGGCGCCATGGCATTCGGCGGCATAACAACAGAACGCTTTCAGTTAAACGATAATACACTCTGGTCTGGTTATCCTGATGCAGGCAATAATCCAGACGGCCCGAAAATTTTGCCGCAGGTACGCGCGCAGATTTTTGCGGGCAACTGGGACAGCGCAACTTCACTATGGAAAAAAATGCAGGGACCCTACTCGGCGCGTTACCTTCCATTGGCCGATCTATGGATAAAAAGTAATTCTGAAGATTCAATTGCCAGCTTTTATTACCGGGATCTTGACTTAAACAAAGCCACCGCAACCGTAAAGTACACGATCGGTGGAATCACCTATCATCGTGAATCTTTTATAAGCCATCCGGGGCGGATATTGGCAGTGCGGATTACGGCCAGTAAACCAGGTGCACTGAACTTCAATGCTGCGCTTACGAGTAGGCTGAAATATAAGGCAGGTCCTGCTGGTGATGATTACCTCGTGCTGAAAGGGAAGGCGCCCAAATATGTCGCCAACCGCGACTATGATCCGAGGCAGATAGAATACGACGACTGGAACGGAGAGGGAATGAATTTCGAGGTGCATATGAAAGTGGTTGCGGAAAATGGCTCAGTAATGAGGGCAGGTAATGATTTAAAGATAGCAGGTGCAGATGCTGTTACCATTTACCTTTCCGAAGCGACCAGTTTTAACGGGTTCAATAAATCTCCGGGGTTGGAGGGCAAAGATCCTTCTATTGAAGCCAAAACGAATCTGCAAAAAGCACTCACAAAATCCTTCGATCAGTTAAGAAGTGAACATATTGCAGACTATCGATCCCTATTCAACCGCGTACAATTTGGTTTGGATGACGACACCGTCATTGAGGCGCAACCAACAGACCAGCGATTGAGAAACTTTGCGGCGCACCATGATAACCGGCTCGTTGTTTTGTATTACCAGTTCGGGCGGTACTTGATGATTGCCGGATCGAGGCCTGGCTCGCGTCCCACCAATTTGCAGGGGATCTGGAACGACCACGTGCAACCACCATGGGGCAGTAACTATACCACCAATATCAACACGGAAATGAACTATTGGGCCGCAGAAAATACCAACCTTTCCGAATGTCATCAACCCTTGTTCGACTTCATGAGAGAACTGGCGGTAAACGGAGCGCAAACAGCCAAAACAAACTACAACATTGATCAGGGCTGGGTGGTGCACCATAATTCAGACCTGTGGGCCAAGACCTCCCCGCCCGGAGGATGGGACAAGGATCCAAAAGCAATGCCTCGTTGGTCAGCATGGCCAATGGCCGGCGCCTGGTTCACCAAACATTTATGGGAACATTATTTATTTACCGGAGACCGGGATTTTTTAGAAAAGGAAGCCTATCCATTAATGAAAGGCGCTGCGCAATTTATGCTCCAATGGCTGGTTACTGACCCCAAGACGGGCTATCTGGTAACAAATCCTTCCACATCGCCTGAGAATACGATTAAAATAGATGGGAAGGAATACCAGCTGACCATGGCTTCCACGATGGATATGTCTATCATTCGTGAGTTGTTCACTGAAACCATCCGGGCAACGGAGGGTTTAAATGTTGATACCGCTTTCCGTATCCAGATGATCAGGGCAAGAAAAAAACTGTACCCTTTTCATATAGGTCGATATGGACAATTGCAGGAATGGTTCAAAGATTGGGACGACCCTAATGATAAACACCGTCACATCTCCCATTTATTCGGATTATTCCCCGGCAATGAGATAACTGCTACCGCGACGCCTGAATTGGCAAGCGCAGCTAAGCAATCACTCATTCAACGCGGCGACGTAAGTACGGGCTGGTCAATGGCCTGGAAAATAAACTGGTGGGCAAGATTGCGCGATGCAGGTCATGCCTATAAAATTCTAAGTTCTGCCTTCACCTATATTAATCCGGAAGAGAAACGTGAGGTCATGGGTGGAGGGGGAACCTATCCAAACCTATTTGATGCGCACCCGCCCTTTCAGATCGACGGCAACTTCGGCGCGACAGCGGGTATTACCGAAATGCTATTACAAAGTCATGATGGAAGGCTTTCTCTTCTGCCTGCGCTACCCGATGCATGGAAGAAGGGCTCGATCTCGGGCATAAAAGCAAGAGGTAATTTCACTGTCGGTCTGAACTGGGAAAACGGCCAGTTGACAGAGGGGAAAATTTATTCAGCCCTGGGTGGTAATTGCCGTATCAGCACAACACTACCGGTTAAAGTGATTGAAGAAAAAGCGTCGAAAGCCGCCGGAGAAAATTCAAACCGGTTAAATACCAGTTATGGTAAGCCTCCATATGAAAAAAACCCCTCTGTTAAACTGGTCGCGCTGGACCTGAAGCAACAATATGTAATTGACTTCAAAACAGAGAAAGGAAAAACCTATACAATTGTTCCACTTAAAAATACGCATGCGAGTAAATAATAAAATATATACAACAGCATTATTGAAAGCACTCTTAATTTTTCAATTGTTCTGCTGCATTTCTAATTCGAATGCTCAGGAAATTCAATGGAATGAAGTGGCTCCCGGAGTATGGAAAGGAATAGTAGGGAAACCGGAAGCATACGACCTGTTAAAAGCCTCAGGAGCCAAACCCTACATTGAAGGGCTGGAGCAGATCGCCAAAGCAGCCTTTCCTTTTCCTCAGAAGAATATTTTGGGAAATATGCTGGATGGTAAAACCTACCTGCGCTTCCCGCTTGAAAGAGAAGAACAGCTATACGGATTTGGTTTAAATTTTCAGGCTGTTCATCAGCGCAGGAAAATTTTTCAGCTCCATGTAGACCATTATGGAGGAGAAGACAACGGCCGTACCCATGCGCCTACACCTTTCTATGTATCCTCCAACGGGTATGGTGTGTTCGTGAATTCCGCGCGGTACATAACGGTATATGCCGGTACCGGTGTTCTAAGGGAGAGCAAAAATCCACCGGTAGAAAAAGACCGCAATACCGATAAAACCTGGAGCGCACGGCCATATTCCGATGCTGTCGAGATCTTGGTGCCCGCAGCAGGTGCAGAGATATACATATTTGCAGGGCCTACGGCATTGGATGCGGTACGCAGATTTAATTTATTCAATGGTGGCGGAGTACTGCCTCCCCGTTGGGGATTAGGCTTTACACAGAGGGTAAAGTCATTGTACACGTCGGAAGAAGTTGAAAAAGAGGCAGACGCTTTCAGAGAGAAAGGATATCCCCTGGATTTTATCGGCCTGGAACCCGGCTGGCAGAGCAAGGCGTATCCGGGAACTTTTGAGTGGGACAGTACGCGTTATCCCCAACCAGAGAAATTTGTAAAAGAAATGCTGGACAAGGACATTCGGCTGAACCTCTGGATCAATCCCTACGTTTCAAAACGCGCCTCTTTTTATAAAGCCATTGAACCTTATACAGGATCACATACTGTGTGGACAGGCGCTGTTCCGGGTTTTAATACTGAGCAGGCAAGAAATATTTTCTTTAGCCAATTGGAAAAGGACCAGGTGGCTATTGGCGTCAGCGGGTATAAAATTGATGAAGTAGATGGATATGATTACTACCTATGGCCGGACGTAGCGAGCTTTCCTTCGGGCATTCATGCAGAACAAATGCGACAGACCTACGGGTTACTGACGCAACGCTATACTGCGGAGATCTTCCATAAAAGAAATCAACGCACCTATGGACTGGTACGCGCATCAAATGCCGGTGGCGTATCTATGCCTTATGTTATCTACAATGATTATTACAACCATGAAGACTTTATCACGGCCCTGATAAACAGCGGCTTTGCAGGTGTATTGTGGACACCGGAGGTAAGGGCGTCCAAAACAGCTGAGGAATGGTTGCGCCGTTTTCAGTCAAATGTCTTTTCACCCATGGCCATGATCAATGCCTGGTCAAGTGGCACCAAGCCCTGGTCATACCCCGAAGTGGAACCACAGGTAAAACAAATGGCATTGCTGCGCATGCAATTGATGCCTTACTGGTACACCACCTTTGCCAGATACCATTTTGAGGGAATTCCTCCTTTTCGCGGCATGGCGCTGGAAGAAGGATTTAAGCAGGATGTGAAAAAGGAATTGGCCAACAGCAATCTTGAAGAGAATCCCTATGCAGAAGCCACCGCCAAAGAAATAAAAGATCAGTATATGGCGGGTGAATATTTGCTGGTAGCTCCTATGTTCACCGGGCAAAAAACGCGTAAAGTGATTCTGCCGAAAGGAAACTGGTATGACTTCTATACCGGGGAATATGTTGGCAGCGGCCAAATCATTACCGTTACTCCTGGTCTCGAAAAAATACCGGTGTACGCGAAGGATGGGGCCATTATCCCAATGATGCCGCCGAGGCTACATGCACCAAAAGCCGGAGAAAAGGTTGACCTGGAGATAAGACACTATGGGACAAAAACCGGCAGATATTTATTGTATGATGATGACGGTGAAACATTTAATTACGAAAAAGGTGACTACATCTGGAGGGAAATAAAAGTTGAGAAAGATAAGAAAGGAAGGCTGAAAGGAAGTATGTCCGCCCCTGGAAAAAATAAGCCCAATACAGTTGGAAAACTGGCCTGGAAGTTCATGACATCAATAACTCCGGAAATTAAATAGGTTCACTATGCGAATATTTATTTTATCCTGTTTTCTTTTTCTGGGCTGTTCCTCTCAACAGAAATCCGGGCAGACTTCTTCGTCGTCATTTAAAGATGAAATATTAGAAACCTTGCGTACCCAGGATATGGAGGAAGCAGTTTGGGCCATGCAACAGGAACCAGTTACGGTAACAGCCCAAACCTCACCGAGAAGCGCGGGTGGCCCGCACGATTTCTTTTCGGAGGGTGACTACTGGTGGCCGGATCCAAAAAATGTTGACAGCCCATATATTCAGAAAGACGGGATGAGCAATCCCGACAACTTCGTTGCACATCGCCAGGCAATGATCCGTCTAAGCAAAATTGTCGGCGCCCTGGCCTCTGCCTATAAAATAACAGGAGACGAAAAATACGTCAGACAGGCATTGAAACATTGCAGCGCGTGGTTTGCAGATACGGCTACTATGATGAATCCGCACCTATTGTATGGGCAGGCCATTAAGGCTCGCTTCACCGGCCGGGGTATCGGCATAATTGACACCATTCAGCTGGTGGAAGTGGTGCAGGGGCTAATGGCTATGCTTCAGGCCA
>Ga0193752_1001957_pt1 | contig 16268 bp, 16 predicted proteins | sample H1c1metaG_FD_144924 | JGI IMG/M metagenome (GOLD analysis project Ga0193752, IMG submission 144924) | Soil microbial communities from a riparian zone of the East river system, Colorado, United States - H1c1 | ecosystem: Environmental > Terrestrial > Soil > Riparian zone | place: USA: East River... | reverse complement strand
CGAGGCGCTCGACCGAAAGGACTGGCTCGAGAAGCCGGAATGGCAGACCGGCCATGGCCGCTCCAAGGACCGCGCCACCATCAATGAGGCGATCGCGGCGGTAACGCGCGAGAAGCCGCGCCTGCATTGGATCGAGGTGCTCGACGATGCGGGCATTCCGTGCGGTGCCATCAACACGATCGACGAGGTCTTCGCCGATCCGCAGGTGGCTCATCTCGACATGGCCAAGCCCGTGGATCATCCGCGCCTCGGCAAGCAGCATATTGTCGGCTCGGCCATCAACATGACCGGGATCGACGATTCGCCGCGCACCGCCACGGCCGATGCCGGCGCGCATACCGAGGAAGTGCTTGCCTGGCTCGGCTATCCGCAGGATGCCATCGCTGCCCTGCGCGCCAAGCACGTGGTGTGAACGCATGATCCGGCGGTCTTTCATCGCTGGCGGCCTTGTCGCCGCCGGTATCCGCGAAGCATCGGCGGCCGATCTCTATCCGACCAAGCCGGTGAAATGGGTGGTGCCCTATCCGGCCGGCGCCTTCACCGATGCCGCTGCGCGCGTGATCGGCCAGCGGCTGGCCGCACGCATGGGCCAGCAGTTCATCGTCGACAACAAGACCGGGGCAGGTGCCATCATCGGCACCGAGGCGGTCGTGAACGCTCCGCCCGACGGCTATACGCTGCTGTTCGTCAGCACCGCCAACGTGATCAATATCACGCTCTACAAGAAGCTGCCCTTCGATTTTCGCAAGGACATCGTGCCGGTGGCGGGCCTCGTGCTGATGCCGCAGCTCATCGTGGTGAATCCGGCGGTACCGGTCAGGACCGTCGCCGAGTTCATCGCCTACTGCAAAGCCAATCCGGGCAAGGTCAACATGGCCTCGGCCGGCATTGGTACCGGCAATCATCTGGCGGGCGAGATCTTCCAGTCGATGACCGGCGTGAAACTCACCCACGTGCCCTACCGCGGCACGGCGCCGGCCATGGCCGACCTGATCAGCGGCCAGGTCCAGGTGATCTTCGACAATGTCGCGACCTCGATCGACCAGATCAGGGCCGGCAAGATCCGCGCGATCGCCACCACGACCAGAGAGCGCCTGCCGCTGCTGCCCGACGTGCCGCCGGTCGCCGACACCGTGCCGGGCTACGAGGCGGTGTCCTTTTATGGCATCGGTGCGCCCAGGGGCACGCCGCCGGAAATCGTCGACAGGCTCAATCGCGAGGTCAATCTCGCCATGGCGGATCCGGAGATCGCGGCGTTTTTCACCAAGCTGGGGACCATCATCTCACTTGGCACTCCAGCCGATTTTGGCGCGCTGATGGATCGCGAAGGAGCCAAATGGGCCACTGCGGTCAAATCGTCAGGCACCTCACTCGAATGATGGGATTGATAATCATTCGCGCTTTAATTAGACATACGTTTCTGTCGACCGGAAGGAACGCATGTCCCGGCCCAAGCTCTATCGCCTGATGACGCTCGCTGCGGCGCTGTTCGCAACACCGGCTTACGCCCACCAGATCTGGCTGGAGCAGGACGGCGACAAGGCTGTGCTCTATTTCGGCGAGTTCCACGAAAATCTGCGCGAGGTCTCACCCGGTTTGCTCGACCGCATCGAGCCCAAGGCGCAAGTGGTCTCTGCCAAGGGCGACCGCGCGATCGACACGGCCAAGGGTGCCGGCGCCTTCGCGCTTGCGACGGGCGCGGCGGTGGGCGAGAGCCTGCTGGTCGAGGACACGCACTTCGCCATTCTCGAACGCAAGACGGGTGACAAGATCACCCGCACGGCGCGGACCATGGGCGCGCGCCATGCGCTCGATTTCGAGGCGCGCGAGCCCAAGCTCGCCCTGGACATCGTGCCGGCCGGCAAGCCGGGCGCCTTCAAGGTGTTCTTCAAGGGAAAGCCGCTGGCCAAGGCCAAGGTCGAGGTGATCGCGGCCTCGGGCTGGACACGCGAAGTGCGCACCGATGCGCAGGGTGCGATCGACGTTACGCTGCCGTGGCAGGGCCGTTACGTCGTCGAGGTCGAGCATACCGATCCGACGGCGGGCGAACGGGCCGGCGCGCCTTACGACATGGCGTCCTATGTCAGCACCTTGTCCTTCGTGACCAGGGACGGCGTGGCTTCGCCGCCACCGCCGCCGGCCGCGACCCCGCACAAATTGTCTGCTACCCCATGATGGTTTGAAGGCGGGTGGTGAACGTCCGACCTGTCGGAGTCAGACGCACCAGCTTGCGGCGGCGCTCGGCGGGGTCCTCGTAGGCTTCCACAAGGTTGTGTCCATCCTTGCCGAGGCGGTGGACTTTCGACAGTGCCGCGACGTTGCGCGACACAGAGGACGAGGCCAGACCCGTTGCAGTGATGATCTCCTGCATCGAGATGTCCTCGGCGGCAGAAGCGATGGTGATGAACACGGACATCGTTTGCGCCTGCATTTCGGGATCGAGGTCGCGGAACAGGTTAATCGCTTGATTGAATGTCCGAAGTCCCTTGCTCACGGGTCTCATCCTACTCTCTGGTTTGTTTCCCGGTTTCTTGGGCAACTATGAAGCGATTAGCTCCACAGTCCCGACGTAAGCCGTGACACTGTTGCGTGTAGGGAACAAATCCGCAAGTGGAGAAGATGCTACCTTAATAGCAGGGTAAGAACGCGACGGTTTCGGATCGGTTTCGCTGCCGTGCCGTTTGCGGCATGATCGGGCCATGCCGACAGTCAAGCGTCTCTCCTTCACCGGGCTGGAATATGCCTTCGCGCCCGAAAAGGCCTACGGCATGTCGCGCGGCGGCGGCTTTCGCCGCCAGGGCGGTTTTGTCGAGGTCGAGACCGACGGTGGCGTGATCGGCATCGGCGAGGTCTTCGGCAATCCGTTCGTCAGTCGCGAATACTTCAGGATGGTCGAGCCGTTCTTCGCCCGCCGCAGCGTCTTCGACTTCGATCATGTCGAGGCGCGGCTCCGCAATGCCCTGTACCATCTCGGCGTCCAGAACCAACTGACTTCCTGCCTCGCCGGCATCAACGTGGCCCTGCACGACGCCATCGCTCGCGGCTTCGGCGTGCGGGTCTGCGACCTGATCGGCGGCTGCGCCACCACGCGCATCCCGGCCTATGCCTCGACCGGCTTCTTCTCCGACGATCCCGAGCGCCAGCTCCATCACATGATGGCTGAAGCGGCCGGCCATCCCTATGCCGGCGCCAAGATCAAGATCGGCCGCGGCGTGAAGAGCGACGTTGCCCGCGTCCGTCTCGCGCGCGAGATGCTGGGCGACGAAAAATTGCTGATCGTCGACATCAACGGCGCCTACACGCCCGACGTCGCGCTGGAGGCTGCGCGGGCGATCGAGCCTTTCGGCATCCACTGGATCGAGGAGCCGCTGCCACCGAGCGACCTGCGCGGCTATGCCGAGCTGCGCGCCCGTTCGCCGATTCCGATCGCGGCGGGCGAGGCGCATTACAGCGTGCGTGACTTCAAGGCGCTGGTCGACGGGCGCTGCATCGACATCGTCCAGCCCTCGATTCCGACCACCGGCGGCCTGACGGAGGCCAAGCGCATCGCCACCCTGGCCCAGACGGCGAACCTGCGGGTGGCGCCGCATGTCTGGGGTGGCGCCATCGGCCTCGCGGCGGCCTGCCATTTCATCGCCGCGCTGCCGGCGACGCCGCACACCGACCATCCGCCTCATCCGCTGATGCTCGAATACGACATGAGCGACAATGCGCTGCGCACGCAGCTCCTCAAGACGCCGCTCAAGCTCGAGGCCGGACACGTGCTGCTGCCGGAGGGGCCGGGGCTCGGCATCGAGCTCGATCCCGAAGCCGTCGCGCGCTATCGCGTGTGCTGATGGCTCCCGTGCGCTTCGGCCTCGCGGCCAAGCTTTTCGCGGTCCTGCTGCTGCTGGGCGCGGTGGGCGTCCTGCTCACCGGCGTGCTGGGATATGTCCGCGCGCGCGATGCGCTGGAAGCCACGATCTACAATCAGCTGACGGCGGCGCGGCAAACCAAGTCTCGTCAGGTCGAGAATTATTTCCGTGTCATCAGCAACGAATTGCGCCTGCTCGGCAGCACGACGATGGTGCTCGATGCGGCGCGCGGCTTTGCCGGCGCGGTCGACAAGCTCGACCATACCGCCGTGCCGCCGGAGATGCGCAAAGGCGTCACCGATTGGTATGCCGACACCTACTTGCCGCTGCTGAAGCGAAACATCGGCGGCAATCCGGCCTTGGCCGATTATCTGCCGACCGCGGATGCCACCTTCCACCTGCAAGACCGCTATCTGGTCAACAATCCCTTTCCCGAAGGACGGCGTGCGCTGTTCGACGATGCGCGCGACGACAGCGACTATGGCCGGCTGCATGCCGTGTATCAGCCGATCTTCCGCCGCGTGGCGGCGACGGTCGGATTCTTCGACATGATGCTGGCCGATCCGAGGCAGAGTCGGATCGTCTATGCCGTGGCCAAGGAGACCGATTTCGGCGCGTCGCTCAATACCGGCTTCCTGCGCCAGTCGAACCTCGCCAGTGCCGTTGCGCGCTGCAGCACGCTCACCGACGGCGCGTCGACCTGCCTCGAGGATTTCGCGCCCTACGCCCCTTCGCTCGGCGCGCCGATCGCCTTCATGAGCACGCCGGTGACCGACCAGGGTGTCGTCATCGGGGTGCTGGTCGCGCAATTGTCGATCGACGAGATCAACCGGGTCACGACGGGCGACCGCAACTGGCGCCGCGAGGGATTCGGCGCCACCGGCGAGACCTACATCGTCGGCCCCGACCATCGCTTGCGGTCGGCCTCGCGCTTTTTCCTCGAGGATCGCGAGGCCCATCTCGCTTCGCTGAAGGCAGCCGGCATGCCCGCCGACCGGATAGACGCCATCCGGCGCTACGGTACGCTGGTCCTGCAGCAGCAGGTCGATAATGCCGCCGTAACCTCAGGTCTCGCGGGCCTGGAGGGCACCGGCGAAGTCGTCGGATATCGCGGCGTGCCGACTCTTGCTTCCTGGGGGCCGCTGCGCATTCCCGGCGTAAATTGGGTGCTGATCTCCAAGATCGACGCGGCGGAAGCCTTCGCGCCGATCGAGCGGCTGCGGCACGATCTCGAAATCGTCGGGGCTGCGGCGCTGGCCGTGGTGCTGCTGGTGGGCGCGTGGTTTGCCCGTTCGCTGTCGGCGCCGCTGCGCGAGCTGACCGCGGGCGTCAACCGCTTCGCCGCCGGCGACTACACTGCCAAGGTGGCGGTGAGGACGCGCGACGAGATCGGCAGGCTGTGCCAGGCCTTCAACGGCATGGTCGAGGAACTGAGCGAGAAGAACCGCGTCATCGAGGGCAAGAACCGCGAAAACGAGGAACTGCTCCTCAATGTCCTGCCCGGGCCGATCGCAACCCGTCTGCGCGGAGGCGAGGAGCGCATCGCCGATGGCTTTGCCGAAGTCACCGTACTGTTCGCCGATCTGGTCGGCTTCACGGCGATGTCGTCCGAGATGCCGCCGGGCGAGGTGGTGAGGTTGCTCAATGGGCTCTTCAGCCGCTTCGACGATGCCGCGCACGAGCTCGGCATCGAGAAGATCAAGACGGTCGGCGATGCCTATATGGCAGTGTGCGGCATGCCGGTGCCGGTGGCCAATCATGCCGAGCGTGCGGTGCGCATGGCGATTCGCATGATCCACATCACCCGCGAGCACAGCATCGAGCATCACGTGTCGATGAAGATGCGGATCGGCATCAATAGCGGGCCGGTGGTGGCCGGCGTCATCGGCAAGAGCAAATACATCTACGATTTATGGGGCGACACCGTGAACCTCGCGAGCCGGATGGAGTCCGGCGGCCTTCCCGACAGCATCCAGGTGACCCGCCCGGTCTATGAGACCCTGAAGGATATCTTCAGCTTCGAGCCGCGCGGCACGATCGAGGTCAAAGGCAAAGGCAACGTCGAGGCGTGGCTGCTGCGGCTGTGATCTGGCGCACGGCATTTATTCCGGCAGAATTGTCATCCTGAGCGAAGCGAAGGATCCTTCGCTTCGCTCCAGCGCGGAGGTTCTCCGCGCGAGATGACAGCGGTTTCTGCATCGACGCTTCGAGTCCTGACGGCCGTCATGAACACGTCATACCGCGTCGTCTTGCCGACGATCTGATGGGACGGCTGGCGCAGGCCCGCCAGCGGCGGGGCGCGCAGCGGCCATTTCAGCACCACCCTCTTGCGGGCGGCGGCGAGTGCCGCCTGCATCAGCTCCAGCGCATCGGGATCGGTGCCCACCAGTTCGCGCAACAGGCGCATCTCCTTCTTGACCAGCGCGGTATTCCCGCGCGGTGGATGCATGGGGTCGACCAGCACGACATCCGCCTCCAGGCCGGGCAGAAGCCGGCGGGCGTCCCCGAGGCGCAGGGTCATGCGTGCGGCGATGGCGGAGAGTTCCGGACTGGCCTGGCTTGCCCGCGCGATGCCATCGGCCAGGAGCGCATGGACCTCCGGCGACCGCTCGAGCAGCGTTACCTCGGCGCCCAAAGAGGCCAGCAGGAAGGAGTCCCGGCCGAGGCCGGCGGTGGCGTCGACGATGCGGGGCATTGCGGAACCGGTGAGGCCCGCGGCCCGGGGCAGGGCCTGGCCGCGCCCGCCACCGAAGCGGAACCGGTGGCCGACGGCGCCACCGACGAAATCGACAACTAGTCGTTGTCGGGGCAGTCCTTGTCGGGCCTCTGCGCTTATGGGGTCGGTTCCTTGTCGAGCTCGGCCTTCTCCAACGCGGCCTTCTCCTTGGCTTCGGTCTTGGCCTTGGCTTTCTCGGCAGCTTTGGCAGCCTTGGCCTTGTCCCGTTCCATGCGTTCGAACTTGTAATTCGGCTTGCGCGCCATGGCCGCGGCCTCCCTATGGTGAAGCGATGCCTCTGCTAGCGCTTTGTGGCGCCGACTGCAATCGAAGCGTGCCTATTCCGCGGCCTGCTTGGTTGCCTTCGCCGGCAGGGTCGAGGGCACCGGACGGAAGTCGCGCGCGGGCGTGGCAAATCCGCAACTCGTACCGTCCGTCACCTTGACGGCTTTCTCCCAGGGCAGGGCGTATTTCCCTGCGGCGAGATCGTGCATGTAGGTGTAGGGGCAATCGCGCGCGCCCCCTTTCACTGCGACATAGCCGCGATGGCCGAACTGGTAGATGTTGTTCTCCACGCCCCAGTGGGTGCGCGCCTCGTCGCACAGGCCGGGCCGCACTTCGCCGGTGATGATCTCGTCGGGGATGCCGGTGCCGGTGACGAGGGGCGTGCCGTCGTAGTTCACGATCATGCCTTCGCCCATCGAGTTGAACGAGCCGTCGCTGCCGGCGAGGCAGACGCTGGCCGTGTACATGAGATTGCAGAAGGCGTTGGACTGGTTGGTGAAGTGCCAGCTCTGGCGGATCGGCGCGGTGTAGCCCGCCGTGCGCAGCATGATATTGCAGCCCTTGTAGGCCGCTTCGCGCGCCATCTCCGGGAACATGCCGTCATGGCAGATGATCAGGGCGATACGGCTGCCGTTGGGGCCGTCGCACACGGGAATGCCGAGATCGCCCGGTTCCCAGGGCTCGACCGGCACCCAGGGGTGCATCTTGCGGTAATAGAGCTTGATCTCGCCCTTGTTGTCGATGATCAGGCCCGAATTGAACGGGTTGCCGTACGGGTTCAGCTCCATGATCGAGAAACAGCCCCAGATGTCGTTGGCGACACAGGCGGCGCGGAACTTCTCGACCTCCGGCCCGTCGAGCCGGCACATGATCGCCGGGTTGGTGTCCATCGACAGGCCGTGCAGGGCGTATTCCGGGAAGACCACGAGATCCATGGTCGCCATGTTGCGCCGCGCCTTGCCGACCAGGGCGCAGATCCGGTCGGTCTGTCGCGCCAGATCCTCGGGCGTTGCCACGACGGGATTCTGGATCTGCACCAGCCCGATCACCACGCCACCTGGCGCCTTGTTGAGGCCTCCCAAACCGCTCATCGCTTCCTCCAAAGGTATTTTCGCCGAAGCAGCAAGCCGCGTGCCAATCAGGGCCGTGTCGAATCGATCGTATAGAGGTCCTGCGAAGCGCCCACGCCGCGCAAGGCGAAGCGTCCGACCGAGGCCAGGCCGGGGCCGGCATCGCCGAGGCAATCGGCGAAGCGTTGCGAGACCAGCAGCGGCTGGTCGACCGAGCGGCACATGGTGGCGATGCGGCTGGTCTCGTTGACAGCCGGGCCGACGATGGTGAAATCGAGGCGGTCCTTGCTGCCGATATTGCCGAAGAACACTTGGCCGGTATGGAGCCCGAGATACATCTCGGTGGTCGGCAGTTCCTCGGCCTTCCGGCGTTCATTGAGAACGGCGATAGCCTTGCGGGCCTCGACCGCCGCGGTGATCGCCAGCTTGCAGGCGGCTTGCGGATCGTCGGCCCGGAAGATCGCCAGCACGCCGTCGCCGATCAGTTTCAAGACATCGCCGCCTTGCTGATGGATCGCCGAAATGGCGGAATCAGCGTAGTCGTTGAGCATGGGGATGATCTGCTCGGGGGCCGAGGTATCGGTGATCTTGGTGTAGCCGCGCAGGTCGCTGAACCACAGAGCGGCGTCGATCCGGTCGGCGACACCGCGGGCGATGCGGCCTTCGAGAACGAGCCGGCTCGCGTCGCGGCCGAGATAGGTCTCCATCAGGGTCTTGGTCTGGCGGGCAAGCGAGGCACTTTTCATGGCCAGCGCCAGGTAAGGCAGCAGGCCGTTCAGCGCCGCGAGGTCGCTGTCGCTGAAGCCTTGCGGACTGTCGGTCGTCCAGCCGGAATAGACGCAGTCCATCTCGCCGATGATGCCTTCCGGGGCGAAGCGGTTGATGATGCACAGGAAATCCGTCATTCCCGTGGCGCGCGATTTGGCGAGCACGGGATATTCGACGCCGACTTCTTCGGTCAGCCGCCACCGCATGGAAGTCTTGCCCGATTGGAGCAGGCGATTGTAGGGGCTGGTGCGCCAGAACTCGGCGGCTTCCCCGACGTTCGTGCGGCCATACTCGATGAGCGCCGTCTCCTTCTGGCCGCGCTCCCAGCGGCAGGCGTGGCCCTCGTAAATGGGATGCAGCGTGTCGATGATGACCTGGGCGTTGGCAAGCGGCAGGCCCATCGCCACCGCCCGTTCGCAAAAGCCGTCCAGAATGGCGGTCTCGAGATGGCCGGCGAGGCCTTCTCCGACCGTCCAGGCGGCGATCTGCGAAAATTTCGAGTGTTCCATCGCTTCCCGCTTTCAAGAGGTGGCTAGGACGACAATTGGCCGACCCTGTCGCGCTTCAACCGGATGCCGGTTTTCTCGCGATCCCAGGTGTCCGATGTGATGCCCTCGCTGCGCAGTAGATGCCTTTGCACTTTCTGCGTCGGCGTTTTGGGCAAATCGGGTACGACACGGATGTAGCGCAGCACCATGAAATGCGCCATGCGCGGAACCAGAAAGCCGATCAACTTCGCAGGGTCCAGACTCTGTCCTTCGACGAGCGACATCGATGGATGAAAAGGGCGCAATTCGAAGCGATTATCGCATTGATATTTATTGCGAAATATGCAATGATTTTGTACCCCGCTCTATTCATCGTTCATCCGGCTCAGGAAAGTCCGCGCACGCGAATCGCGGGGCGCCGGCTCGCGCTAGATGTGGGTCAGCTGAATATTCTCCGCTTATTAAAAGCGTTACCTGACGGTAACTGCCGCAACATATTGATGCGGATGACGAGGGACTCTAGCTGCTCGCGCGCACCAGGACAGAGAAGCCGAGATCGATCACACGGTCGCCGTTGGTTTCGCCGGCGAGGCGGGCAATGACGATCTCGCCGGCGCGCCGGCCGATCTCGTAGGCGGGGATGCGGACGGTGGTGAGCGCCGGGGTCAGTTCGCGCGCGATCTCGAGATCGCCGAGACCGGCGATGGCCAGCCTGTCGGGCACCGCGATGCCGCGGCGCTGACATTCGAGCAGGGCGCCGACGGCGAGAATGTCGGTGGCGAAGAAGACGCCTTCGGTTTCGGGGGCGGTGGCGAGGATATGCGTGACGGTACGACGGCCTTCGCCGACGGCAATGCCTTCGACGGCCACGAGAACGGGAGCGGGTGCTCCGGCGCCCTGGAGGGCGGCGGCAAATCCCGCCGCGCGTGCCTGGGCGCGATGGTCCCGGCCGCCGACAAAGGCCAGCCGGCGCCGGCCGCGCGCCAGGAAATGGCGGGCCATCGCGGCGCCGGCCGCTTCGTTGGAAAATCCCACCACGGTATCGACCGGATCGGTGGTCAGGTCCCAGGTCTCGATGACCGGTATGGCAAGCCGCAGCAGCACGTCGCGCAGCGCCGCGTCGCGCACCACGCCGACCACGACCAGCGCCTCGGGCTGCCGTCCGACGAGAGCGCGGACCAGGCTGCGCTCACCTTCGTCGGAATAGCGGAAATCGCCCAGCAGGAGCTGCAGGCCGGCGGTCGCCACGGCGTCGGTCAGGCCCTGCACGGTCGCAGTGAAGATCGAATTGTCGATGGTCGGCACCAGCAGGCCCACGATGCCGCTGCGCCGCGAAGCGAGGCCGCTGGCGGCGAGGTTCGGAATGTAGCCCAGTGCCGCGATCGCCGCCGTCACCCGTGCCCGCGTGGCCGGCGCCACCTTGTCCGGCGCACGCAAGACCCGCGACACGGTGATGGGGGAGGTCCCGGCCCGGGCGGCCACATCTTCGATTCGGGGTCTGGTCATGCCGTCGGGGCGTAGGTCATGGGTGCTTGATATATCTAGTCCAAATCCGGCCTTATCCCGACACCCGTTTTCGAGTCCGCCGGCGCGGCATCCCGGCCGGTTCGGCCGCGTCGATCTTCACGCCGGCGGCCTTCAACAGGACGCCGGCGGCCGCCCGCGCGGCGCGCGCCATCGACGGATCGCGCCGCACCAGACCTGCCGCGACCGCGCCATCGACAAGCAGGGCAAGTTGCGTCGCGAGATCGTCGGGGTCGGCGAGGCCGAGTTCGACCAGCAGGCCGCGGAACCACTGGCGGCGGCTCTCCTTGAAGGCGATGGCGATTTTTCGCGTGGCGTGGTCGGCCTCGCCCAGCTCGGCGACGGCATTGACGAAAGGACAGCCGCGAAAATCCTTGCTGGGAAAGGTCCGCTCGAGGCGGTCGAAGGTGCCGAGGATCTGCTCGACCGGCGGTTTGTCGGACGGTGGAGACGGCGTGAAGCGGCGCGCAAGGTAAGCCGCGATCAACGCGTCCTTCGAAGGGAAGTGATTGTAGAGCGTGCGCTTGCTGATCCCGATCTCGGCGGCCACCGTATCGACGCCGATGGCGCGGATGCCCTGCCCGTAGAACAGCCGGTCGGTCGTCTCGAGGATGCGCTCCTTCATCGTCGTCCTGTCAGCCGGGCGGGGCATGGTACACAGACCTGTGTTATTTGCTTGACGTCGCGGACGCCACGCCGCAGGCTACCTACACAGAGCTGTGTAAACAAGGGCGCTCCGTCCATGACCGATCTCCGAGCCTTGCGTCCCATGCTTCCCATCCTGGTTGGCGTGGCCCTCATGCTGACCCTGAGCATGGGGCTGAGACAAAGCCTGGGCTCTTCCTGCAGCCGCTGACCCGCGACGTGTCGATCAGCGTTTCGGACTTCACTTTGGCCATCGCGGTCCAGAATCTCGCCTGGGGCTTCCTCCAGCCGGTCGCCGGTGCGCTGACGGTGCGCTGGGGGTTCCGCCCCCTGATGCTGGGAGGCGCCGTGCTCTATGTCGCGGGCCTCCTGCTGCTGGCCACTGCTCAGGGCATGATCGGCGTCATGCTCGGCGCCGGCGTGCTGATCGGAATGTCGCTGGCCTGCACGGCCGCGGCGATTGCCATGTCGGTCGCCGCGCGCGCCGTTCCCGTGGCGCTGCGCAGCCTGGTGCTGGGCATCGTCTCGGCGGCGGGCTCGGTCGGCGCGCTGCTGACCGCACCGCTCGGGCAAATCCTGTCCGACGGATTCGGCTGGCGAATGGCTGTCTTCGCCTTCGCCGTGCTGGCTATCGCCATGCTGCCTGCCGCCTGGTTCGCGGGAAGGGTGGATGCCGTGGCACTGCCTGTCCCGGCCGTGAACGAGATCGACGACACCTCCGCCAGGTCGGCGCTCCGCAGCGCCTTGCACAGCGCGCCCTTCATGGTCATGGCCGGCGCCTATTTCGTGTGCGGGATGCAGCTCATCTTCATCACGACGCACCTGCCGTCCTATCTGGCGATCTGCGGCATGGATCCGATGCTGAGCGCCGAGACGTTGGGGGTCATCGGCGGATTCAACGTCCTGGGTAGCCTGTTTTTCGGCTGGGCGGGTGGACGATGGAACAAGCTGGCGCTGCTGGGAGCGATCTATATCTCGCGGTCGGTGGTGCTTGGCCTGTATTTCGCGTTTCCGCCCACCCCGACGGGAACGCTGGTCTTTGCCGCTTTCATGGGCTTCCTGTGGCTGGGGGTCGGTCCGCTGGTCGCGGGCGCGGTCGGCGAGATGTTCGGGCTGCGCTGGCAGGCCATGATCCAGGGTCTCGCCTTCGTGACCCACCAGATCGGTAGCTTCGTCGGCGCGTTTGGCGGCGGCGTGCTGTTCGACGCGCTGGGCTCCTACACCCTCGCCTGGCAGATCGGGGTCGCGGTGGGCCTGGCAGCGGGGACCGTGCAGATCGCCTTCGCACTGGCCCGGCCGACCCAGCCGCCTCTACTCGCGGCGGGCTGATTCCGGTCTGTCTTGCCTTGACGGACCGAAAATGACAGCGCTACCATTGGGCAACGGGAGGAACAGCCCATGCTCTCAAGGAAGGAAATCGACCACTATCGCGAGACCGGCTGGCTGGTCGTCGAGGATATGCTCGACCAGGCGACGCTTTCGCAGGCGCGTCAGGTGATTGCCGAGTTCGTGGCGGGCGCCGCCAAAGTCACCCAGCACGACAAGGTTTATGACCTCGAGCCGGGACACCGGCCGGAAGCGCCGCGCGTCCGGCGGATCAAGACGCCCCACACCAATCACCGGCTGTTCTGGGAGATCGCCAAAGCGCCCAAGCTGGTCGGCATTCTCGAGCAGCTGCTCGGGCCTTCGGGCGTGCGACTGCATGGCTCGAAGATCAATCTCAAGGCGCCGCAGTTCGGCTCGCCGGTCGAGTGGCACCAGGACTGGGCCTTCTATCCGCACACCAACGACGACATTCTCGCCGTCGGCGTCATGCTCGACGATATGCTGCCCGAGAACGGCCCGCTGATGGTGATGCCCGGCAGCCACAAGGGCCCGACCTACGACCATCACCTCGACGGCTATTTCTCGGGTGCCATCGATCCCGACAAACTCGATCTCGATCTTGCAAAAGCGCAGCCGCTGATCGCGCCGGCGGGCTCGATGAGCTTCCACCATGTCCGGCTGGTCCATGGCTCGGCACAGAACACGTCGCAGCGCTCGCGCCAGCTCCTGCTCTACGAATATGCCGCGGCTGACGCCTGGCCGCTGATGGGCGTCAAGGATATCGCCGAGTTCAACGAACGACTGGTCTCCGGGCAGCCCAACATCACGCCGCGCCTTGCCGACGCGCCGGTTCGCATGCCGTTGCCGCCGTCGCCCCATCAAGGCTCGATCTACGAAAACCAGACCGCCGCCAAGAACCGCTACTTCAAGATCCGCGAACTTGCCTGACCCCGGCCGGCAACGTCCGGCGGGGAAACAACGATAAGAAGTCGAAGGGAGAGAAAATGGCTGAGACAGGTCCCGTCGCGGGCGGCGTTGTTGTGTCGCCCAATCGACTGCGTCACGTGATGATGGCCGCGGCCGTCGGCTCGGCGCTCGAATGGTACGATTTCTTCATCTACGGCACCGCCTCGGCGCTGGTGTTCGGCGATCTGTTCTTTCCCAAATTCGATGCCGATATCGGCGTCCTGGCAGCCTACGCGACCTTTGCCGTGGGCTTTATCGCGCGGCCTTTCGGCGGTCTGTTCTTCGGCCATTTCGGCGACCGCATCGGCCGCAAGCCGATGCTGGTTGCGACCATCCTGCTGGTCGGCGGCGGCACCTTCCTGATCGGCTGCCTGCCGACCTATGCCCAGATCGGCATCTGGGCGCCGATCCTGCTGCTGTTGCTGCGACTGATCCAGGGCTTCGGCGCCGGTGCCGAATACGGCGGGGCCGTCATTCTCGCCGTCGAGTTCGCGCCGCCGGGCCGGCGCGGTCTTTATGGCGGCTTCGCGCCGATGGGCGTCACCATCGGCAACCTGCTCGCCGCCGGTGTCTTCTTCCTCGTGACGATGATGTCGAAGGAGGATCTCCTGGCCTGGGGCTGGCGTATCCCGTTCCTGATCTCGCTGCTGCTGTTGGGCCTGGGTGTCTGGATTCGCGCCAAGGTCTCCGAGACGCCGGTCTTCACCGCGGTCGAGGGCAAGCGGCCGCCGCTCAAGGCGCCGGCGCTCGAGGCGATTCGCCGTCATCCGCGTAACTTCCTGGTGGTGATCGGCGCCCGCCTGGCGGAGAACGGGCTGGGCTATCTCTTCCCGGTCTTCGGGCTGGGCTACGTGATCAACACCCTGCACATGTCGCGCGAGGTCGCCATCACCGGCGTCATGCTCGGGAATTTCGCCGAGATCATCGGCATCATTTTCTTCTCCTGGCTTTCCGACAAGGTCGGGCGGCGGCCGGTCTACATGTTCGGCGCGCTGTTCTCCGCGGCCTTCGCCTTCCCCTTCTTCATGATGACCAACACGCTCGATCCGACGATGATCTACCTTGCCTTCATCCTGATCATGGGCATCGGCGGCGGGGCGATGTTCGGACCGCAAGCGGCCTATTTCGCCGAATTGTTCGGTCCGCGCCTGCGCTACAGCGGCTTTGCCTTCGCCCGCGAGCTGGGGTCGATCCTGGCCGGTGGACCGTCGCCCTTCATCGCGGCTTTCCTGGTGGGCTACATGGCCGGGGCGCCCTGGGGCGTCGCCTGCTACGTCATCCTGCTGTCGCTCCTGACCGCCTTCGCCGTCTGGTGCGGCCCGGAAACCAACACGAGCGACCTCACCGCCGACTCTCCGGAGGATCTCGTGCCCGCGATGCGGGTCACGTAGAAATGGGGAAAGATCGCCCGTACAGGTCCGCGAGATTGGAACGTGCTCTAAGCCCTTAAATCCGGCAGCGCATTGTGTTTAGATGGCGGTCAGCCAAACGGGCGCCAGACCCGTTGAATGGAGGGAGAAGCACAATGAAGTTCCGCACAGTCGGCCGCCGGTCGTTTTTTCAGTCCTCGGCCGTTGCGGCGGCGGGCGTCGCACTGGCGCCGGCCCTCATTGGCAGGGCGCAGGCCGCCGCGACCAAGCTCAAGCTCTCCTCGTCGCTGCCCAACGATCCCAAATACGCCAACGGGCGGGTTTTCAGCGACAACCTCACCAAGCAGATCAAGGCGAACGGCCTTGGCGACCGGATCGAGGTCGCCTTCTTTCCCGACAACCAGCTCGGCCAGGAGATCGATGTCATCAACTCGGTGAAGCTCGGCGTCATCGACCTCATGGTCTCCGGCTCGTCGATCTCGGCTAACCTCGTGCCGCTCATCGGCACGCTCGATCTCGGCTATCTCTTCACCAGCTATCCGCAGCAGACCAAGGCGCTGGATGCCGGCGCCGCCAAGCCGCTCGAGGACGCCCTGCTCAAGGGCGCGAACATCCGGATCATCGGCTGGGCCTATAATTTCGGCGCGCGCAGCGTGCTCTCCAAGAAGCCGGTCAAGACGCCCGAGGATCTGGCCGGCCTCAAGATTCGCACCTTGCCCAACCCGGTGATCACCGAATGCCTGCGCCTGATGGGCGCCGCGGCGACGCCGCTCGCTTTTGGCGAGATCTACACGGCCCTGCAGGCCGGCGTGCTCGACGGGCTCGAGCACGATCCGCCGACGATCCTGGCGAGCAAGTTCTTCGAGACCGCGAAGTACTATGCCCTGACCGAACATATCTTCTCGCCGCTCACGATCTATTTCAGCGACGCGAGCTTCAAGCGCATGGACCCCAAGCTGCGCGAAGGTTTCCTCGACGCCACGACGAAGGCCTGTGTCGATACCCGCGCCCATGGCCTTGCCGTCGAAAAGGAGGCGATGGAGACGCTGAAGCAGAAGGGAGTCGTCGTCACCGACGTCGACCGCGACGCCTTCCGCAAACGCGTCCTGCCGCAGACCGAGAATTTCGTGAAGGTGCACCCCGACGCCAAGCCCGTGGTCGACATCATCCACGGGACCGCGGCTTGAGGGACCCCGAGCAAAGCCCGCTGCTCAAAGTCACTGACGCCACGGCTGCCCTTCTTCTGGCGGCGGACC
>Ga0193752_1001954_pt1 | contig 16295 bp, 12 predicted proteins | sample H1c1metaG_FD_144924 | JGI IMG/M metagenome (GOLD analysis project Ga0193752, IMG submission 144924) | Soil microbial communities from a riparian zone of the East river system, Colorado, United States - H1c1 | ecosystem: Environmental > Terrestrial > Soil > Riparian zone | place: USA: East River... | reverse complement strand
TTTCGCATCGCCCTCGCGATTGCCGACAAAGGGACACGTGTCGTTGCCCGCATTCGCATCGAGGCCGTAATTGATCCATTGCTGCTGCATGAATTCGAATTGCCTGGACAGACTCGTGCAAAGAGCCATGAAGACGATACCGTGCTCGTTGGTGTCGTCCTGTGACGTCACGCCGTATGGAAGACCGCGGCGAAGAATGCGGCGCCGATTGTTCAATGCGGAGGAGCCTCCCGTAAGCCCATCACGTGTGTTGGTGCGGCGCGTATGCGATGTCACCGGGCATTTCACACCTTCCGGATCGTCGCCATATTTGAAATCGGCAAGCGGAAGCACGTTGCTGGGATCGCGCTTGGAATTGAATGCGCGCCATTCCTGTATCGTAGGGGCTACGGTCAGCGGCACGCCGTCGGGCCATCGCCCAGCCATCTTGGCCTTCACGATGTCGCAGGCATCCTTGTGGGAAACGCTCATGATGGCAGCATAACTCTCGGCCGTGGCGTCGATAAATTTGGTGAAGCTTTCGACATTCTCATGGAGCTTGCGATAGACGAGGAACGTGCCGTTTCGCATGATCTCGGGTGGAAAGGTATTGTCCGGGGTCTCCTGCGCTTCGTCGGGATGGCCGAGCAGGAATTCACCTGTCGCGAGCGGTGCCCATTCGCCGGTCGAGAGAATTTTCCCATTGCCGATCGCGTTCGCATAATCGGCCTGCGTGTCGCCGAACTGACCTTCGAAAACAGGATTGCTGATGCCGTCAACAAAGCCGAAATGTTCCTGCGGTACCGGCAAATAGGTCGCGTCGTTCTGGACGAGGATGGCCGACGCATCCTGCCATTGTGGATTCGGATTGCGATGTCCCTCCATCACCGTGATGTCATGCTTCGCGCACAGCTCCAGCAGAAAAGTGGTTTCGGCATCGAGTTCCGGCACAGGCTTTCCTGTGTTCGGATCCATCGGCGCGTTCAAGCCGATCATCATATGCGCGCGGTCGTTCCAAACGGGATCCCATGTCTCCGGTTTGTTGTTCCCGACGTCGTCGCCGAGGATGGAGCCCCGGGCTTTCATGCCTTCGATGAATTCCGGCGGCATGCGAGCCAAGGTCCGGATCGGCAATTCGAGCGCGAGAAAGCCATCCCAGGTTATCGCAAGATTGATCGCGACCTTCGGTCTCGCCGCTCGGATAGGGCCCGCATAGAGCTTGCTGGCCGACCACCGCAGCGCCGTCGTTACCTTTGTGCGGTACTCGAGGATGAAACGCCGCCCGCTCGCGGCCCCGGTGAAGCGCAGAAGAATGAACCGAGCCGTGGGATAGCCGCTGACGAAGGCCTGCAGGATATTGCCTTGGATGTCGGGTAAATCGAGCTCCTTGGTCATGATTCGATTCCTTTGAAGAGGATCGTCCCCGCCGCTTGCGTCGGGCCCGACGGATCATGGACCTTGTGCTGTCTTAGGAACTCCCCGAAGGCAGCGTGAAGTGGCGCATTGTTCTGGCCCTGCATCCGTATCGCAAAGCTGATGAGCTGGCGCTGCAGGTAGAGCGCCTTGAGTATCGAGGGGAGATCCGAGTTCGGCGCGACCGGGAACGGTTTCGCGCCGCGCCTCATCGCCAGCCGGTAAAGCACATACGCGGCGGGGATCAGCGCCAGAATCGCGATAACAACAACTTCCAGGATGAAGGCGACGGACCAGGCCGACGCTGCGCCCCACTGCAGGCCGATCAGCGCGGCAAGCACCGCCGCCGTGACAACAGCCCAACTGCAGATCAGCGTGCCGAGCAGCACGCCTGGTGAAATCGTCGGGAGCTTCAGGGGTACGGACCAATAATCATTGAAGGGCATCGTCGTTTCGAGCTGACAGCTTATGATGTAGTTCGCGAAATTGTTTGCTGTATGCGCGTTTTCGGCATAGCCGTGGCAATGCGTGAACACGGGCTCGAGATCGATCCGCATGGTGTTCCACATATTCTCGAGATAGGCGCGCAGTTCGGCATCTATTCCCCTGGGTGCATCGAAATCGATAACGACCATAAGATAGGGACAGGGCAATTGATCGAGCGGCTGCGGGATTGTGCGGTCTGACTGATCGAGCAGCGTGGGCGTAGTCCGGCGGCCGTTGAAGATGACATTGTCGATCACGGCAAGTCGCGCGAAATGCGTCTTCGAATCTCGCGTGAAAGGACTATCGACCGGCAACGTGCAAGTCACCGGGGATTGATGCGCGGTTGGAAGAATCGCCAGAGCATCGCGCACCATGTGCACCGGCGAGCAGGCCATCCCCGAATTGTCGACCACCTCTCCGGTCTTGATGGGAAGCAGCGCGGTCAGGAAGCAATGTCCGCCATCGAATGTCGGCATGGTTGTGCTCCTGTTAGCGGTGGGGCTGCTTCGCGTGTGCCCTCATGGCCCGCACGATGACGAATGGCTTGCGGTTGTCGTCCGCATTCGCCGTGTCTACACTTGCTATCGGCGCGAAACCGGGCGAGCCGAGGCAATTCTGAATCCGCGCAAGGAATTTCCGGTATTCCGCCGCGAAGACATCAGCACGACTGCCGACGCCCGGCGTCTCATACAGTGCGGAAAGCTTTTTCAGCTCGGCATAAACTTTCAGCGCCGCCTTGATGTCGCGCTGTGCCGAACCGGGCGTTGCGTTGTAATAGTAATTCGTATGGAACTGGTTGCGCGTGATGTACGTCTTGAACGGCGTAATCGGGATCGATGCCGGATATTTGATGCTTGCGTACCAGAAGAGATCAAGACCGTGCGGAATGCCGTCCGCAAACGCGTCGATATATTGATCCCAGGTTCCGTTGAAGTTGCTGCAGAACAGCACGTAGTCGTAGTTCAGCCTCGGCTTGCCGGTCCCACCGGCGGGCCACTGATCGCGCTTGATGATGACCCAGCGCGCAAAATGGATGAGGTTGAGCCCCAGCAGTCCGGAAAGCGTCGCGGGTATCGCGCGCGATACCATGTAAATCAGACGCTGCAGCCAGGTGAGCCAAGGCGGCACCGGGGTGATGACGTTCATCCCATAGGTCTTCCCGGCCACATTCGACATTCGACCCTCCTCCAACAAATAGTCGCTCACTGTACCGCTTAACCGGGACGACCCGGCGTTCGTGGATCCGCTCGTTTTGGTCGCGTTTGCTTCTACGCGCTCTTTTTCGACGAGCGGCGTCGGATGCTGGGTTTGCCGCGCACTGCTCGCCCCGGCCGCGGGGGGAATTTCACCTCTGCGATATACGAGGTCCGATAGGCCGTGAGCCGGTCCGCGATCTGTTGCCGGTTTTGAGCAAGCACGGCTTCGTAGATCGTGGCGTTGCCCTGCGCGTATTTGAGACTGGTCGAATTCTTCTTGAACTTGAAGAACAGCACCTGGGTCAGCGTGTTCTTGGAGTGAAGATCAAAGGCGACGAGCGCTATCTCGATGAGCCCGCCGGCGGTCTTCTGAGCGGTGGCGACCTGAAACCGCGCAGACTTGACGGTTGTGCTTTCGCGCTGAAACAGCGTGATCCACGGGTTGTTCTCGTCCATGGATTGCAACGCTTCGAGCGTTTGGGTGACGAGGGTTACAACGGCAGCCTGAGGCCCGAGCAGCGCTGCCAGCACTTTGATGATAGATTTGTGTGCCTCGAGATGCGTCCCGCTCGATTGGAACTCCTCGAAGCGGCGGTCACTTTGCGCCCAGCCAAGGACGCTCAAGGCCTGGAAGTATTCCCCATACCACGCCGAAACGTCGCTCTGGTCCGCCACGCTGCCGCTGGCGGACAATTGTGCAAACAGTGTGCAGTTGACGAGATCCTCCCGCGTTTGCGCCGGAACCTGATCGGCAGCAGCGACGAGACTGGAACCGACGACGAGAACTTGAGCATCGGTGTCCTTCAGCTCGACCGGCGCATCCGTGGGGCCACGCATGGCGCGGGCGCGCGCGAGCGGTTTCGGCAGGCGCGCGGCCTTTATGAAGGTCCGAGCGGTACTGGCGGTGACGATGGCCATGTTGATCTCCTGGAAGTTAAACTCATTTCGGGCGGGGTTTGCGTGGCTTTGTCCATGACTCGTCGGCCACTCTCTCTCGCGGCAGAAGTTGGTCCCCGGGGTCGCCGTACAGCTGATAGGCCCCCCACGTGGCTCCGTCGGGCTCTTCGAACAATTTTTCCCGAGCATTTCCGAGAGCTTTTCCCAGAGTCGTGTTGGTCAGCAAATCTCCATAGAAGGTTCTTGCGAATATCTCGGCCTGATCATCATCGACGGTCCACCCAGTGCCGAGATAGTTCCGTACGCCGCGTTCCATAAAGGCTTCCGCGATGGACGCTCCGCGACGAGCCTCTTCCAGCGACGGATACCGTGGCCCCTGACGCAGAGCACCGGAGTAGCAGGCATTTGCGACAATGAGCCAGGGCGCTTTGCGCATTCGGGAGATGTCGACGGCCGAGAGAAAATCATTTGCGTCCAAAACCCAACCCGACTTTTGCCGATCTTCGCGGCTGTAGTCGCCATGCCCGGCAAAATGAATGATATCGAAATCACCCGATGTCACGAGCGCGTTCAGCTCTTCGGGAATGCAGCAGTCAGATCCGATGCGCTCCTCGACGACGATATCGAGCTTTAACTTCGACTTGCCCACGGTGCTGAGATTGGCCTCGCGAAGGAGCTTCGCCACGAGTCGTCCTTCTGCGCGCGCGCCGGGCAATTGCCACTCCGGCTGCGAGGCCGGGTCGGCGATCACCAGAGCTCGCACCTGTTCGTTCCGCGGTGGAATCAGACCCAACGTACGCGAAAGGAGCGTCTTGAACTGGCGCGTGAGTTGTCGGTCGGTGCCAAGGCTCTGAAAGCGACGGCCGTTCAGGCTGTCGGCAAGACGCGCCATTTCCCATGGCAGGGCTGCCGAGGTCGGGTCGACGATCAAACGGACCGGCGCGTCGGGATCGTTGGCGAACAGGGACTCGAAGTCTTCCGGTATTAGGTCAAACAAGTGGCGGCCCAACTGCTCCTGCTCGGCGCGCCCCTCCGCTTCGGCAAGTATTTTTGCGGTCCTTTCGATCCTGTTCATGTTCACCGGAACGGAGCGCGTGGGAACGACCGCATGGTTCGTGAGCGCCGAAAAGATGAATTCTTCCTTTTCGCGGTCGCGCTCGACCGTTATCCGGACTTCGCCGAATGAACCCGGTGTGGCGACTGATCGCAACTTGTCCAGCTCGCGTTCCGAGTTTTTCTGGTGGACCTGACGGGCATGCTTCTGTTCCGGCTGGGACGGCGGCACGATGAGGAACTCGAAATCGTCGATGGACAGTTTTTTTCTCAGATTTTCGAGCTCGTTCCTGATCGCCATAAAGCGCTTGGGGTCGTATTCGACGATCCAGAGCGTATTCAGCTGTGTGCTGTTGTTGGGTCTTTCTTCGCGCAGTTCGAGCAGGCCGGCGGCAAACCCTTCGATCAGGCTTCTGAGCGCCGAATCGACGCTCAGATTGCCTTCTCCGGCTCCGACGAGGACGGTTGCGACCGTGCCCAACTGCAACGCGGCAGCGCCTTGAGCCACGTTGGCCATGATGACGCGAAGTGCGGCCGCGGAGAAATGGCCATAATCGCCCATGCCGGCAACGACAACGCCCTTCGCGCGAACCCCGCTTCCTTCCGTCGGGACGTAGGACGTTTCCCCCACGTGTCCCGAGATCATGCCGCGCTTCACGGCGCGGCCGATCCAATCGTCCATCTTGCGGTTGACGGCGCCGAGCGCGCTGACCGGCTTTATGCCGCGATAGTTCCCGACAACGACGACGGGCGCCGAAAAGTCCTCGATACGGCCGAAGCGTGCGCCGACTTTGAGTGTTATCCGGCCGCGGCGGGAAGCTCTGCGCAAGCGTGGCCGCTCACCTTCGCTGTCCGCTCCGTTAAGAACCGAGGGCGGTATGCGAGCGGGTGCGCGGGCTGTGCGGGCTCCGAGCGCCGCGTGGAGGAACGCGTCCGCCGCGACTTCTCGATCCTCGTCTGAGAGATCATCGACGGTTTTGGCGTTTCGTGTGCGCGACGCTATGTCTTCGAGCACATCGAGCGCAGCCTTGTCCGCCCCCGCGCGGTAATTGCGTGCACGGACGGTTCCTGGTGCCGAGGCGGCTCGAACAGGCAAGGTTCTTGGGAGCTGGCTCGTCGATCCCGTCTGAAGCACCTCGTCGAGCGAGCGAAGGATGTCCTCGTTGCGCGCGAGATCGCCGTGCAGTTCGTCGACATACAGGGTTGGTACTCCGGGAAGCAGCCCCAGGTGATGCGGAACGCGTCCATCCCCGTCATTCGAGTATTTGTATTCGAACTCGCCCGGAGCGATGACCTTCATCGATGCGATTGTGGGATGATTGAACCCCGCCACGTAGACCATGCGCTGCGGATCCCTGGTTTCGGGCGTGTCGAGGGCCTTGTAGAAATCGAACGCGCGATTGAGATGGGCCTGAGAGATTCCCGCAGTCGATCCCCAGGAACTGCTTTCGTAGAGGCGCTTGAGTTCGGGCGGCAGTTTGTCGAACGCAGGCAGCAGCATGTATGTGCCGAGGAACGAGTTCGTGATCTTGAGCAGATCCGACAGATTGTGGTTGAGATCGAATCGCTCAAGCCGCGCCATGAGCGCATCGGCGCCTGTCATCACCTGTGGAATTGCGAAGGATCCGTAATTGGGCGTACCCAACATCACCAGCCGTCCACCGCCGAGGAGCTTCGGGTCCCGCATGGACTCCCACAGCTTCGGGTGACGGTGGATCATGTTGCGCGCAACAAGACCGCCCATCGAATGCGCCACGATATGCAGAGGCTCGCTGTTGAAGCGGTCTTTGATGAACGCGGCCAAGCCGTCCGAAGCTTCGTCGATGTCCCTTCGCCAGTCATAGGCGTAAGGCTCGACGTTCCATTGCGCCCGCAACGCGAGGACCGCGCGCGCATAGTAGCGTTTATTGATTCCGGTCGTGCGCACCCGAAGCGTCGGATCCGCCTCGCGTCGACCGTCCGGAGCCAATTTGAGGTGCTGCAGATGGCCGGACACGAGTGACCATATGTCGACCCAGATGCTACTCGGTTTGCCGGACCCCTTGGACACGGCGAGGTCGGAACCCGTGATACCATGGAGAAACACGACATTGCCGATCGGACGCGAGCGGCCGCGCATCAGGCGCGAGCGTTGCGCAAGACGCCTTAATACTTCGGGCTCGGTCTGATCAGAGACAGCCATGTCGGCCCCGGCGCCATCGGGCGCTGGGCCGCTGCGGCGCCGCGCCCGTAACGCGGCCTCCGTCGGCGTCTTGAGAAGGGCATCTTCGATGACGTCCCATTCCGTCGTCCGCCGGGATTGCTTTGCCTTGCGCTTGGAAGGCTTGCGTTTGGCCATGCGTCGATCCTCGGTCGGACGGCGTAACTGGGGCCTAGGCTCGATCGACGCGCAGCGTGTAGGCGCCTGTCGCGGAGGGCTTTACGTGCCGAACCTGCGCCAGGTACTCGCCTGGGACGAGGGCTGCGGAGATTCGCGCGTTGGCTGCCACGCCGCTGTCGTCATCCTCGGCGATCAGACTCGTTTCGCTGTCGGGGCCGAAGAGTTTCAATACGACGTCGGACTTGCCACCGGTCTGGATAACGTAGCGCCCGCTTTTGGTGACCGAGAAGCGGAAAATGTCTTCCTCGCCGGGCTTGTCGATCTTCGCGCGCGTTGCCGCGGCCGCGCCGATTTTCACGTCCGTAATCGGTCGTTTATCTCTCGGATAGGCATCCCGGCTGGCTATGAACCCCTTGTCGAGAGTGGAGAGGATCTCGTTTGCGTCCGTACCCTTGCCGCCCCTTACCCACGATCCTGGGAAAAAATAGAGCATGATGGACTCAGGATCGAACTTCGTGCCGCGGATTTGATCCACCGTATATTTTTGGAGCACATTGTGACGGATCTCATTTTCGTCCCAGTTGTTGGGCGGGCCGCTGAGATTCTGGATCACCGCGTCTTCGATCCACTGTATTCCGCCCGAAGGATTCTGGTGCTCGTGACCAAGGCCGATCGCATGGCCGAATTCGTGAGCCGCCGTGCCGCCGTCGAGGAACCCAAGATTCATCGTCGGAGCATTTCGTGGGATTTGACGGGCATCTGTCCCGATATACGACCACGCCCCGTCGTTTTCGTCGAACGCGATGCGAATTTCCGCGTCCAGATCGTTACCGAACTCGAATGTCAGGTTGGCATGAGGCGTCCACCACGCTGCCTGATCCCGCGCGGTCTTTTGCTGGGATGGCGTTCCGCCGAGAAAGCGGACCCTCAGCCGCGAGCCGTTGACCCACATCTTGCGGAACTCGAGCACTGCACGGGACATTCCCCGGCGGCGCACCAGGGACTGCGGCCGGAGCAGTTCCGTTGGGAGGACGCGGTCGTGACAGATCTTCAAACGCTGTGACATAGCTGCCTCTTTTTGCTGGATGGTGTCTCTGATCTCGTTGCATGCCCGATGAACCTGCTGCAGTCGGATTGCCTCTTGCCGAACGCCTGATAGAAGGCGAAACAGTCCTCCTCCGTTTGGATGGAGTTCAGATGTCCCTCGGAAGTGGGCCGCCCGGTGCGCAAGCGCGAGACGCACGCGCGGTGCAAACCGGTCGGCGACAACGCCGGGTCGAATTAAGCTGATTCGTCGAGACAAAAATCCATTATTACGCCCCCACATCCCGATGACGTGCATCGAGGATTCTTCGCTGTCACAGTTCCCCTCGAAAGGACAGCGGAGACGAGATTAATATACACGAAACCGTTGTTCTTGGGAGCGAAAACCACTCCCCAGAACGGGCTAGCCGTTCTTCTAACGAGGTCAAGGAATGCAAGATCGGCTACTCTGGGGTACGCCGTGGAGCTCCCGACGGATCGTGCTGTGGACAGGGGAGACTTTGCAAGAGAAAGCTTGGTGCCGATGAGTCGGATCGCGCGGGTCACTCTTCGTTATACGGGCGCTCGTGCAAAGGTCATCAGCGTTGAACTGATCGACGGCCCGGTCCCGATTTCATACTTTGCTCCCAGCGGCAGCAGCACCGGCGCATGGATTACCGTCACCGATCCGCAAGGCCTGGAGGTATTTCATCAGCCCTTGCCGGATCCGTTCATTGGCGGTGAGATACGGGACGTGGATGGAACCATGCGGCGGGTGAAGTCGAGTCCACGCCGCCGGTATGCGAGTGTGGAGACTCCCTGGCCCGGTTCCGGGTCTGAGATCGCTGTCCATGCGCGCCGCAGCATGCCTAAGAGCACCAAGCGGACAAAAGCGCCGCCCGGAACCAGAATGCGCCAGGCGATGGTCTCAGGATCGGAAATCGCCCGAGTCCCGCTGAACCCTGATAGACCGCTGAAGTTGAAGCGCCCGTCACGAACGCGATTGAGAAGCCGAGCCCCGATGATGCTTGGGGAGTCGAGCACCTTCCCTGTCAAGATCGATGACAGATGGGGGCATGACAATCCGCACGCGCTCAATCTTGTTTTCATGCCTGAGGGCTTTTCTGCACAGGAGCTGGACCGCTTTCACGCGCAAGTCGATGAAGTGCTCAAACTCTTTGAGCAGACGGAGCCGTTCAGCGTCCTCATCCGCGCATTGAAGGTCTCTCGCATCGAAATTCCCTCCGAGATCAGCGTGATCGGAGACAAGGCGGGCCGTACATTCTTCAGAGGCCGGTTCACGACCGGAGGTATTGCTCGCGTCATCGAGATCGACCAGGAGATCGCAGCCAAGACCATCAACGATCACTGCAAAGGCAGCAGCGCGCGGGGTATGGTGGTTGTGAACAGCCTGACCTATGGCGGTTCAGGCGGCGCCGCAGCCGCGTTCTCCTGCGTGCCGACTTGGTCTGCCCATATCGCCATGCACGAGCTTGGCCACTCACACTTCATGCTGGCCGATGAGTATGGCGACGCGGGGCAGGCGGCGACTATGGATCCGGTCGAGCCCAACGTCTGCGCCGATCATCGTCGTGACCAGCTGAAATGGGCGCACCTTGTGAAGGACGACACGCCGCTGCCGACGTGGCGTTTGGGCGATCCTATACCGACCATGGAACGAATCGGCGCGTTCGAAGGGGGCAAGTACCGGGCAAGCGGCATCTGGCGACCGGCGCTCGATTGCAAAATGAGACGCGTGGACACGCTGACGTTCTGCGCGGTTTGCGCGGAGGTCATAACGCGGGAATTGGAGCGTCGTTTGCAACAATGACAGCCTGTAGCGCCAATCGCGCCATGCGCAAGGAAGGCATCCGGCTACCGTCAGAGACCGATGTTCAAGTCAGCTTCGAGCGTTCTCCTAAGGGGAATCGCCCGAATTGCGGTGAGGGCAAGGCAAGCCAGAACAGAGATAGCAATTGAGACGGACGGTCAGCGTGATTGCGCGACCGTCGGCCAAGGACACGGCAAACCCTCAATCGGTCGGGCGTTCGGGTCCGGAGTACCCTGGGCACCAAGGTCGGCCACAAGCTTGATGAAGCAGGGGTGGCGCCACAGCAGCTCTCCGCCAACGCTGTCGACCAACGGTACGTCGCCGGGGTCTAGCGTCCAGCTCGTCCCAATGGATTTGACGGTATTGAGACGCGTACGTTCCGCCGCCGTCGAATCCGGCAACTGATCGAAATCGATGTCGATCGGATAGATCTCGAACTCGGCTCCGGGATTGCCCTCTTTCAGCAGGACTGCCCGGTCCGCGAGGAGATTGAGGACAAAGCCGCGGAACGTAGACGCAGAGCCGGACGAAGCGCTGTCGACGAGCGCTCCTCCTACCGCCAAGGCGAACGACGGAATCCGGACATATTCGTTGGAGGCGTCGAGCGGACTCAAAGGATCGCTGCGTGCGTTCACGACGATGATGACGAGGTGCCTCAGTTTTCTGTCCGTAACAAGCTGAGGCAGGAACGCAGGCGAGTTTCCTGTGAAGAACTCTCGCCGAACGGCGGTCAGTCCGAGATTGTCGATGACGCCGCCATCCACCAGCCGCACGTAACGCGGACTCCGGAACGGCTCCGGATCTCCCATCGAGTTGCCGTAGCGTCCCGCTCTCAGTGAATCGCGGTAGCGCGCCACCCGGAATGACTCAAGATTGATATAACGCGCTTCCGGCTCTGTCAGTTGGGCTCGCCAATCGCCAGCGGGAATCTGCCGGCTGGGACATCCCGCCATGTCCACATAGGATTGATTCTGTAACAGCACAGGCGTGAACGCGATGGGAAAAGCGGCTGATGCGGTGGTGGCAAGCGTGAGCGGCGTCTGATCGAAGTTCATGCACAAATCATCGAGCGTCCGCGGATCGAAGCTGAAGACCTGGCCTGACACCAAATCGCTCGCATTCAGCAGAAAAAGCGGCTGGTTCGGTCTGTTGAGCGTGGCGAGGGTCGCGTTCGTCTCGAGAAGGTCTCCAAGCATCTCCTGCAGAACGTCGACGCGCGTCCTGCTCTGCAATTGGAGACGGATCCATGTCACCGGGTTCAACCCCCTCCCGGCCAGATAGCCGATGCCGTCGAAGTCGGCGATCTTCTGTTGGAACGCTTTGGCTTGCTCGGCGCTTGCGCCTTTGAGCGCGAGATAGGTTGCATAGACGCTGCCGCCGGAAACCGACGAGACGACAGCGATGTCTTGCGACAGGCGGCGACGTCCGGAGGGCGTCTGATACGTAATACCGTCGAGGCGCGAGGTCACGCCCGCCGCAAGTGCCGCCGCGCGAGACCCTCCACCCGAAAATGCGAGAACGACAAAAGGATGGTCGGCCGCTGCATCTATCGACCTCCTGTCCTCATTGCGTTGCTCCGCGACCAGCGGATAGTTATCAGCCCTCGTTCCGCACCCCACGCAGCCGAGAGCGACGGCGATCCCAAACGTCGCTAGACTTTTGCGCGTCATCCCATTTCCGCCTTCCTGAAGCTAAGGTGCAGTGGCACGCCATCGATGGCGTTTCCCCGCAGCCAAAGCGGTGAATGGGGGATGGACGTGTTCAAGCCATAAAAGTGCACGCCGGCTAAGGCGAGAAATGACGAGTTGGTATTGCCCCCCGCAGGAATTGGATCTGCGATCGGCACGTCATTCGCCGGTGGTCTCTGGCCCATGATCACTGGAACATCACCCCCATCGAACTGGATCCTAACCGTTGCCATGCTGTCCTCCGCCGCCCACGCACGCCATCGAAAGAAGGTCTACCCGCCGGTTTGCAAAGACGACGAGCCGTGGCCGCGCCTTGGTGCGGACGCATCGCACGTTATCGTCGCTCGAAACTCAGAAGCCGCCCTCTGATAGCCACCCCAACCACGCCATCACATTCCCCCCGAAACGACAGCGGAGAAGATGAGGAGAATACATGGCGCCGCTGAGTTTGTAGAGTCGCGACTTGGCCAATGGACGACATAGCTCCAGTGCGCGGTTTCTTTTCGTCGCAGATTTTGTAAGAGCTTGCGGCAACGTTTACCGAAATCGCGTCGCTTGGCCGGATCAGCTGCGAACCTAGATCTCAGTTTGTGTTCATCCGCACTGGTCGCGCGAGCGGGTCCCCTTTTGCACCGCTCGATGTTACCCAGGCACGGCTTGCCACAGCAACTGATGACGGCCGAGCGCGTCGGAGGGCGGTCGTCCGCGGTGCGCCCTTGCGTGCAGCGTCGGCGGCGGAGACGGTCGAGTATCCATTCGGAACGATCAAGCACGCATGGGCGCCCACTTCCTCGACGAAGACCATGCCGCGTGTCGCCTCCGAGATGGCGCTTCACGTCCTGGCCTACGATCTCACCCGCGTTATGAACATCATGGGCGTCCAACCCTGCTGGCGGCGATCAGGGGCCATCGTCGTTGGAAACTGCCCTAGGTCACCGAAAGACGGCCGAAGTCCAATCTGGACCACTTCTCCCCAAGCGTTTTTACACGGCAAAGACCCATTTCGGACATAGCGGGTCGGCTCAAAAAGCTCCGTTGCCACCTACTCGCGCGACGAAGCATTGGCGCGGACTCGCCTCGAAGATTCGTGCCCGATTCTTGAACTCTTGAACCTTTGAACGCGTTGAAATCATTTGTCGCCTGCAAAAGCAGCTATAATCAGCTATCTTGAATGCGTTCCCAGCTATACCAGCGAACTACGTCATGCCCGGAATCTTCATTAGCTATCGCCGTATAGACAGCGCGCCTTATGCGGGGCGTTTGTACGACCGCTTGTGCGGGCGCTTCGGCGCTGATCAAGTTTTCATGGACGTCGACGACATCCCGCCGGGAGTAGATATTGCCGCGCATATCGGGGCCACAGTTGGTTCCTGCGAGGCGATGATCGTCGTCATTGGCAATGAATGGTTGACCGCGCGAAGTACCGATGGGCATCTGCGCATGAGCGATCCGCAGGATTTGGTCGCTTTAGAGGTGTCGCGGGCGTTGCAGCAGGAGAGCTTGGTCATCCCGGTGCTCGTCGGCGGCGCAAACATGCCGAAAGCGGCCGAGTTGCGCAGCGACTTAAAGGCGTTGGCAAAGCGTAACGGTGTATTCCTCAGCGATCATGAATTTCAACGCGATGTCGATTCACTGATTGAAGCGCTGGAATCGATCCCTGGACTCGGAAAGAAGGTGGTGACAGAGAGTGGCAACGGGACGGTCGACATGCGGCAGCAGCTGCGCAGGCGACTCGTCTGGAAGGTGCCGCTCATCATATTGCTGGTATCGTCTGCGATCTGGTGGCAGGGGCGGAGAGACTCCGAGGTTCCAGTTTCAGCACAATCCTCCGGCATCGCCGGGAAAACTGCCGCCGCGATCGCCGGCACTTGGAGCGGCGACGTCACCTATCCCTGGGGCGCGAAGTACACCGAGCAGTTTTTCTTTCAGCCGGAAGGCGACAGCCTTTTCGGCACGGCGATGTTTCTTCAGTCCAAGCGCGGCATCGAGAACGGCAAGGTCATCGGCGATACGATTTCATTCCAGGTGCGTTTCGAAGAGACAAACGACGGGACGACCAGGACCCGTTGGAACCGCTACGAAGGAAAACTAGCCGGCGCGGAGATTCGCTTAAGGATCCTCGACGACAAAGGCAATCCGCCAGTGGAGATTGCGTTGACTCAAGCGACTCCCTAAATCCCTTCACGAGCCTCCTTGGCAGTAGAGACGTGCTGTTCCATTCGAATCTTGGGGGGAGGAATTAGAGGGTTGTCTCTCAGCGCGACAAATGCGCCTCTAGCGATTCGTCGCTGTGCAAACGGTTCCACCCACTGGCTGGCCCCATCAAAGCAAATGAAAGAGTCAGGGTTTCTCGATTGATCTAGAGCCGGATTCACTTCGTGCTCAGACGCGCGAAGGAGTCCGCTACTGATGCCGTGGACGGCTCGCCACCAACTGCCGCAGCCTATTCTGCGGCAGATACAGAAGGAGAGCCATGGAACACGTTACGAGACGATCGGACTGGACATCGCCAAATCGACGTTTCAGGTGCACGGGGTTGCTGCGGCCGGAGAAGTTATCCTGGCGGAAATGGCGCTCCTGCAATAGGAAGTACCGGTTGCGCGGCTCTGGGCCTGGGCCAAGGCATGCAGACTCAGTTTACCTTTGCAGCAGCACAAGTGCCGGAGCCCGCGTCCCTCACAATATTTGGCTTAGGCCTCCTGGCTCTTGGCGCGCTACGCCGCCGCAGGGTTCGCAGCGCAGTGTAGGCGCCTTGGACGCGGCCACCGTGCCGCGCCGTCTTCGCCGCCCTCACTACCGGCCAGCCTTCCGCCCCGTGACTAGGCCATAGGCCGCGGTATTGCCATCCGAGCAGAACACGAAGCCGCCCATTTCGACCATGATCGGGACCCGGGCACAACTCGTGAGTGTGCGTTGTGAACCGCGAGGGCCCGCGGCCTTTGACTCCCTGGCGCGGCGGGCAACCTTTGTTGAGCCCACCTCTAAACTTCCGATTAACTAATATGCATTTAAGGTTTGGTTATCCATAGCGATGCCAAGCCGATGGAACTCTGGGCGGCGAAACAAAGGGAGGCGTTATGCGCGTGCTCTTAATCGAAGACGACAGCGCCATGGCGCGGAGTATCGAGTTGATGCTGCGGTCGGATGGGTTCAACGTTTACACGACGGATCTCGGCGAAGAGGGCATCGATCTCGGAAAGCTCTACGACTACGACATCATCGTCCTCGATCTGCAGTTGCCGGATATGAGCGGCTTCGAGGTCTTGAAGTCTCTGCGAGTGGCAAAAGTCCGGGCGCCGGTTCTGATCCTGTCCGGGAACACAATTGTCGAAGCGAAGGTCAAAGCGCTCGGCTTCGGTGCCGACGATTATATGACCAAGCCGTTCCACAAGGACGAGTTGGTTGCGCGCATGCACGCGGTCATACGTCGCTCGAAGGGGCACTCCCAGTCGGTCATCACGACGGGCAAGCTCACGATCAATCTTGACGCCAAAACTGTGGAAGTCGATGGCGCGCGCGTACACCTGACCGGCAAGGAATATCAGATGCTGGAGCTCCTCTCGCTCCGCAAGGGCACGACGCTGACCAAGGAGATGTTCCTCAATCATCTCTATGGTGGCATGGACGATCCCGACGCCAAAATCATTGATGTGTTCATCTGCAAGCTACGCAAGAAACTCGCGCTTGCGTGCGATGGCGCGCATTACATCGAAACCGTTTGGGGACGTGGATATGTGCTGCGCGACTCCGAGAGGGCGGTAGCCTAGCCCTACACAATCGCCACGCCACCGTCATGACGATTTCCCAACGGTTGGCGGAGTGCCGTCACTTCCTTGACGCCCTCGTGAGCTCGAACGCAAGCGCGTCCCAGAGGCTGGCGCCCGACACAGCCTGCCCCTGAGCCTTTCACCCAACCGGGGCCGGACTCTGCCTAGCGTACGGCCCTGACGAGTCCTCTGATCCGGTTGCTGCCACACGCAAAAAAGCCCCACATGATGGCGAGGGCTTTCCATTTGCCCCCGCAGAGTTCCGTGTCGCGTCCACTGAAGCCGCCGGCGCGTTTGGCGACACGCAAGTTTCATTGATGGGTCAGGCGGCGCGCCGTCCTCGAGCCGCTCCGGACGCAGCCTAGATTTCTGTGGCGACAACAAGGAACGAGAACAAACCAACGCCTACCAACCACCAGCATCCTTGGTGATAGAGCTTCGCTTCGTATTCGCGCTTAGCCCAGCCGAAGCCCCAGCCCCACCTCGCTTGAATCAAGGGCGTCGTCTCATTCAAACGCGCCAAGTCGGGGTCATTCGGCAGGCGTTGTTCTAAGGGGACGTGCGTTCTGTTCAAGAGGCCAACTGCGCCGAAACCGATCATGATGAGCAGCAAGAGGATGGCTTCATCGGGTGCTCCACTCG
>Ga0193752_1001952_pt1 | contig 16303 bp, 15 predicted proteins | sample H1c1metaG_FD_144924 | JGI IMG/M metagenome (GOLD analysis project Ga0193752, IMG submission 144924) | Soil microbial communities from a riparian zone of the East river system, Colorado, United States - H1c1 | ecosystem: Environmental > Terrestrial > Soil > Riparian zone | place: USA: East River... | reverse complement strand
ATAGTAGGGTTATTGCCCTTGAATTCCATTCCGCCGGAGACCAATAGATTGTAAAGCTCGTTTACATGCAGAGGCTCGCCAGCTTCGCGAAGCAAAAGCGTGCACGCCTGAGTGATCGTACGGTCGGCAAAGCGATGGCTGATCGCTTCGATATTATTTCCGCGCGAAGGAACGCCATTTCGCCGCTGACTGAAATAAGCCACGGTGTTTTGGCTGTTTGCCGTATGTGACGGGTTTTGTTGCCGTTCGCGATCCAGATCGTCAAGCCGTTTAGCAGCCGGCCGCCGGTCCTTCACTTCTTCGGTTCCGGTCGATTGGGCCGATCCCATCGGCCTGCTTCCCGACCGCATCGCGACCAAAAGGCCATCTATCATTGATTCCGTCTGAGAAGCACTATTCTCCAGAGCTTGAATTTCTTCCTTCAGACGCTCGGATTCAAATTCAACCTCGCGAAGCCGACCCATCAGGCGAATCTGTACATTTCGTGTCTCCTGTAGACCTTTTTCAAGTGTCGCTATAAGATTTGCGTCTAACATATTGGAAACACAGGGATTGCACGTCTGTCGTGCCTGTGGAATTAGTTGTGGATTTATCTGAGCGCTTAGTTGCTACGATCGATCACAAAATTCGGGATCGCATCCAAAGCTTCACAATACTCGGTTTGGGGCAAAATTTCAAGATTTTTTCTTGCGGTTTCAGCGTAACTGTTTGCGATCTCTCGTACTTGCGAGAGCGTATCGTGCGATCTCATCCGTTCCATCAGCCGGTTACGAGTCTCGTCGGAATATTCGCCGTCAAGCATTATCGTTTCTAGATCGCCTTTGATGGACGGGTCTTTTTGAACGAGTTTTATTAGCGGAAGGGTCATCTTTCCTTCAAGAATATCGGCGGCGGCGGCTTTGCCGAGCGATTCGGAATCGGATGTAAAATCTAACAGGTCATCGGCGAGCTGAAATGCGATGCCGAGATTCATCCCGTATTCGCGCATCGCTTTTTGTCGATCGAAGCTGGCATTTCCCAAGATCGCTCCTATCTCGCAGCAACCCGCAAACAGGAACGCGGTCTTTCGCGTGAGAATGTCGAAATATTCGTCCTCGGTAATATCGACCTTGCCGATGGTCGTAAGCTGGATCAATTCGCCCTCGGTCATTTTGCGAGTCAGGCGCGTCAATATATCGAGAATTTCGACCGACCGTTCTTTCAATGCAGTTTCAAACGCCGACATGTAAAGCCAGTCGCCCATCAAAACTGCGGCGTGATTGCCAAAACGTGCGTTGATCGTGGTACGGCTGCGGCGAATATCGGCATTGTCGATTATATCGTCGTGAACAAGCGTAGCCGTATGAAGCATCTCCATCACGGTAGCCAGACGGATGACATTGTCCGAACTTCCACGCCCGCCGATCGCATAATTTGCCAATATCAATAACGCCGGCCGCACTCGTTTCCCACCCGAAGAACGTAGATAATCGCCCAGATAATCGATGACCTGAATATTTGACCTAGCCTGCCGCTCAAACTCCGCCTCGACCAGCGACATCTCATCCTTGATTAGTCCAAAGATCTTGCGGGCCGCGAGATTGGGAAGGAGTTCTTTTGTTTGAGTGGCGAATGTCTGCATTATCTTGGTTTTAATTACTTTCGGCCGACAAAGCTCTTTCATCAAAGTCCGAAAATATGGCTGGGGTGATTTTACCACCCGCGTTCACCTCAAATGCATTTCGAGATAGCGGATATGGCCTTTCGTCGAAATCACTCGAGATCTGTGATCTCATCTGGTTCTGAAACTCCTTATCGTTATTCTTAGACCAGCAGATCAAAAAATCTCGGTTTGGTACGCCGGCATAGAAAGGCGAGCCGATCTGTTCGGAAATTAATTGCTGAAGCCCTTCGTCCACGATTCTTACAGCATCGAATCCATCTACGGTATTCACAACAAACAACCCATTATCGCCCGGAAATGCGGTCATTTCTATTCCCTGGGACCGCTCAATTAGATTCGCAAAAGCCACCAACTTTACCTCTTCTTTATCGACTTCCCAGTTTGAAAGCTGCTCGTTTCGTATATAGCTGTACGCTTCGTCGGAGTCGATCACAAACCCAACCACGACCTCATCTCCGAAAGGAAAGTGCACGAGATCCATTCTTTCGAGAAAGTTCTCAGGCATAAGTTGGGGCATCAACTTCAAATCTTGCCTCAGACCATTCGGGATCTTCGGCACTAAAATGTTCTGTTGATCTTAGTAATGGATCAAACTGAGCGGCGATCAACTCTCGTAGGTCTTTGTCCGTTTGGGGACTTAACAAGAAATTTGATTTAAGATTTGTAAGGCCAAAGATCGTCTCGCCCATTTCTAGAGTGAGCGGATCTTCGGAGAGAGAAAACGAACGGTCTGGAAAACTTTCGGAAAGCATTGCATGAACTTTCCGCTGAAAAGCCTTCCGTTCGTCAAGATCATGCTTTTTAAAGAGATTGACGAATCTAGATGCCATACCCTAATTGCTCCGATAGTTATCAAACTGCATATCTATTCCAAAATCAGTCGCCTTGAGCTTGGCGATCACGTCCTGCAGAGTGTCGCGGTCTTTGCCGGAGATGCGGACGGTTTCGCCCTGGATCGAGGCCTGGACCTTTAGCTTCTCGTCCTTGATGAATTTCACCACTTCTTTCGCCTTTTCGATCGGGATTCCCTGCTGTACTTTGACGAGTTGTCGCACAGTTCCTCCGGCAGCAGCTTCGATCTTTTGGTAATCAAGTGCTTTTAGCGAAATCCCGCGTTTGAGCAACTTGCCCTGCAATATATCGTTCATATTGCGGAGTCGTGTTTCGTCTTCGGCGGACAGCATCAGATCTTTCTGCTGCATCTCGACCGTGGCCTTGCTACCCTTAAAATCGAACCGCTGCGAGACCTCTTTTACAGTCTGATTTATTGCGTTTGTAACTTCGGCGTAATCCGTCTTGGATACGATATCGAATGAGTTTTCTTTTGCCATATTTTTATTAGATGATAGCACACGCACGACGCAGATTCAGGATGGACAAAGCGTGGTTTCGCCGAACGACGGCGGCTTGCCGCTCGTGTCGTGTTCGCTTAAAATCAACCGCAATATTTTGCCCTTTCTGCGACCGGAGAATTTGGGGAATTCCGAAAATTTTCCTTCTTTGCTTTATTCCCGGACTGCTTGTGCTGGCTGGTTTGATTTTCGTTTTGTTTAGGTAAAATTCGAAGGATCGAGACGAAAAAAACGCAGAAAATTATCCGTAGTTTTAGCTGCAAGTTGCTCGAAAGAAACACCTAGAAACTCAGCAAGAAACCGCGCCGTGTGTTCGACATATGCTGGCTCGTTACGTTTGCCACGAAACGGGATCGGCGTCAGAAATGGGCAATCTGTTTCGACGAGGAGTTTATCTAACGGGACAACTTTAGCTGCTTCGCGAAGATTGTCGGCTTTTTTGAATGTTACGTTTCCCGCAAACGAGGTGAGAAAACCGATCTCCATCAAGTCCAACGCCATTTGCGGCGTACCGCCAAAGCAATGCATTATCCCCGGAGCGGGGACACTCCTGTCCCCATCGGTGCCTCCGCCGATAGGCTGTCCGGACGCCAAAGCGGTATCCGTGGGGACAAGAGTGGCCCCGCTCCGACCGAACTCCGCCGTAAGTATCTCAACCGTCTCATCGTCAGCATCGCGACTGTGAATAATGACCGGCAGATCGAGTTCCTTCGCGGTTCTGATCTGCCTGCGAAACACATCTCGCTGAATGTCCCTCGGACTGTGATCGTAATAATAATCAAGCCCGATCTCGCCCCACGCGATCACTTTTTTTGAGGACCTTACAAGATCGATCAGGTGAGTTTCGGCCTTGTCGTCATAAAGCTTTGCATCATGCGGATGAACGCCGACCGACGCAAAAACATTCTCATACCTCTCAGCAACCCCAACCGCCCGCCGAAAATCATCCGAATGCGGATCGCCCGTCCCAACATTCAACATCGCCGCCACACCAGCAGCTTTTGCGCTCTGAACAACTTCGTCGCGATCGTCGTCAAACTGCTCGCCGTCTATATGGCAGTGGGAATCTATAAGCATAACTCAAGGGGTTACTCATTAATTTCTTCCGCCATACGTGAGGTAGCAGGTGTCACTTCGGAGAAAGTCTCTGAGTCGAGGCTGCACCCGACGACGATGTCATACTCATCAAACACATTTTCTGCAACGGAATATGGCGGTCCCTCAAACCAGGAATGGTCATCGTTAACGATTGCAGTAGCTGTCCCTTTCTTACGGTTATGCATGGATACAGTAATCTGATCAATCCGAATGGCTACGATTACGCGAGTACCAATATCCGTACACCGCCACTTCCCACCGGCAGTATAAAATTCCAGACCAATGAAGAAATCTGAGATATTTATCACAAGCTTATTTTAATCTCGCTCCGATCTTTACATCCTCCAAGAATGACGCCAAGACCGGTGCGTCTTCTTCGGTTAGCGAGGCGGCGCAGATCATGCCTTGGGATTCGAGGCCGCGCATTTTTCGGGGTTTTAGGTTGGCGACGACGACGACTTTGCGGCCGATGAGTTTTTCTGGGTCGTAATATTCGGCGAGGCCGGCAAGTATCTGTCGAGGCTTTTCTTCACCGAGATCGATCTCGAATCGCAGAAGTTTGTCGGCCTTTGGAATCCGCTCGGCGACTTTTATTTCGCCTACGCGGAGTTCGACCTTTAGAAAATCATCGATGGAAATGTAGTTGTCTGTTGTCAGTTGTCGGTCGTCTGTTGCTTCGCTTTCACCGGCAATTGGCAACTGTGCTGGAGCAACTGGCCCTTCACCGACAACTGACGACTGACGACTGACGACTGACTCATTGATCTCACTCATAACTTTGCTTTTATCAATTCTGGGAAAAACGCCGACCGTTTCGCCGATCGCGGTTCCCTCTTTTAATTCACCCCATTTTAGGTTTGCCGGATCGAGTTTCGACAGATCGTCGTTCAACCCGATCTGGCTGTAAATGCTCTTTGCCGATTCCGGCATCACAGGATGCAGCATCACGCTCAGCCACCTCAGCGTTTCGGTCGCGCGGTATAAGACTGCGTTCAGCGTTTCGGCCTGCTTCTCATCTTTCGCCAGTTCCCACGGCTTTGCGTCGGAGATCATTTTGTCGATGCGGGCGATGACGGCCCAAAGAACTTCCAACGCCTGGCTAAATTCGAAATTATCGAACCGTCGAATAAACTCGTCGCGGGCGTGTTCGAGCACCGAAACGATCTCGCCGCCGTCAGGATCGAGTCCGGCGCGCCGGGCATGAATGTAGTTTTCCTCGGCGATCTTGCCGTTCGGAATAAGGCCGTCGCGATATTTCGAGATCATCGAAAATGTCCGGCTGCCGAGATTGCCCAACCCGCTGGCAAGATCGGAATTGGCCCGGTCGATCAGGTTCTCGTAACCAAACTTCCCATCCTGTCCGAAAACCATTTCCCGCAACACAAAATACCGTAAAGCATCGACTTGGAAATGTTTATGTAATACATCAACTTCGATGACATTGCCCAGTGTTTTACCCATCTTCCGGCCATCGGCGTCGAGCCACATACCATGGGCGTAAACTAGGTTTGGCAATTCGATTCCTGCGGCCAACAGAAACGACCACCAGTAAATTGTGTGTTGGCGCAAGATATCTTTGCCGACTAAGTGCATCGCCGGCCAATGTTTGTCGAAGCCTGGCTGCTCTTGATTCCCGTATCCGTGAGCAGTGATGTAATTTGAAAGAGCGTCGAGCCAGACGTACATCACGTGATCGTTATCATCCGGAACCGGCACGCCCCAGGAAACCGATTTTTTTTCACGACTGATCGAAAGATCCTGCAGCCCACCTTTAATAAACGAAATTACCTCATTACGACGAGCCTCAGGCCTAATCCGCTCCGGCTTTTTGTCGATGACATCGAGCAAAACTTCGTCGTAATCAGAGAGTCGGAAGAAGTAACTCTCCTCGGAAACCTTATCAAGAGGACGCTCGTGAATTTTACAGAAGGGAATGTCCGAGTCAGGTTGCAAATAATACTCGTCCTCGTTTTTGAATTCGGCGCACGGAGCGCAGAACCAGCCTTCGTAAAAGCCTTTGTAGATGTTGTCGTTGCCTTTCGGCGTTTTGTTCTTCGCTATCTCACGCCACAGATGCTGCGAGCCCTGATAATGAAACGGCTCGGTCGTACGCATAAAGATGTCGTAGCCGCCGTGCTCACCGTCCAGCCCGAATTCGCGAAACATCCGCTTTAGCTCATTAGAAATGAGATCGACCTGTTCCTGCGGCGATCTTCCATTCTTTTCAGCCGCCCGCTGAATATTGATCCCGTGCTCGTCCGTACCCGTAAGAAAATACACGTCAAACCCACGTTGCTGCTTATATCGATGGATAACGTCAGCAACGATCGTCGTGTAAAGATGGCCCAGATGCGGCAAGCTGTTCGCGTAATAAATGGGCGTTGTTATGTAGAACGTATTTGGCATTAGGAAATGTCACCCAGAGTCACCGTATTGACGTTGTATAGTTTGAAAACAGGATCGTTGGAGATAATGGTCATTTCTTCAATCTTAGACTGTGAGATCAGCAGCCGATCAAACGGGTCACCGTGAATTCGAGGAAGTGAATAAACTCGACTAACGTGCCGCAGATCGATCGGTAAATGGTGATACTCGGCCCGTCTTACTCGATCGGAGAAAAAGACTTCCGGAGTTTCGGGGAGACGGAGTTTACCGGAACCGTATTTGATCGACGCCTCCCAGACGCTGGCGTCCGACAAATAAAATTGGTTTGATTCGACGTTCTCAAGAAAAGACCTTGATCTTTTTGTAAAATCCGGCCGGTCGGCGAACATCCATAAAAAAATATGGGTATCAACCAGAAATCTCATCTCAGTCATCATCCTCATCAGGAAAAATTTTTGGGTCGGTCATGAGTTCAAGCATATCTTCCGGCCATTCGTCGAAATCATCCGCGATCCAAATCTTACCGGCATCCATGCCAAACCAATCCTTTTTGTCCTTTTCGTAGGGGACAAGACGAGCCTCCGGCACGCCGTTTTTAGCTATAACAACATCTTCGCCATTTTTTACCATCTCGACCAGCTTACTCAACCGCGACTTGGCTTCGTGCATATTTACTTTGGTCATACATCACCTCACCTGACGATTATCGCATACTTAGCTAAGTTTGTGCAACAACTTAGCTAACTATCGCCCGAATCGCTTCTTATCCGTCGCTGAAAATTCATCCGAATCCCTGAACTTGGGCATTTCAGCCTGATTCGCAAGCTTCATTCCTATGGCCAATCCAAGTTCAGCGTTCTGGATCATCGCGGCGGCGTCCCACCAGCCTTTGTATTCGTCGGAGGCTTGATGATAGTACTTCGCGGTGTATTCGCTAAAAAAAGCCAGTGCGTCGCCTTTTAACGGCGTCACAAAATTATCACCATGTCTCAGTGAGATAGCCGGAACACCGACCTTTGCGAACGGAAAATGATCTGAGCGGAAAAAGAAACCTTGCTGCGGCTGCATGTCGCCTTCGAGAGTCATATTTCGCTCTTTAGCGACAGCCTCTACAACCGCACCGATCGACGACCGTTCGGCCCCAAGTGCAGAAAAATCTGTCACCTTGCCAAAGAAATTAACGCCGTCGATATTTACGTTTCCGGCGATCTTGTTCAGAGGCAAGAGCGGATTGGCGGCAAAATATTCTGCACCAAGCAGGCCTTGTTCCTCGGCAGTAGGAAACAGAAAATACGACGAGCGCTTCGGCCGGTCTTTGCGTGGCATCTTTGCGACCGCTTCGGCAATACCGATGACAGCGGCAACGCCGGACGCGTTATCGTACGCGCCGTTGTAGATCTTGTCGCCGCGAGCATCTGCCTCGCCGATGCCGAGGTGATCCCAATGCGCGGTATAAACAACATATTCGCTTTTCAGTTTCGGATCGCTTCCCTCGACCAAGCCAACCACGTTCGGCGAATCGAAACTCAGCATCTCGCTTTTCAGATTCAGTTTAACCTTGAGTCCGGTCTTTACAGGTTTGAAGCCGCGAACCATTGCGTTCGATTTAAGAACATCGATCTCCAAATTTGCGCTTTTCAAAATGCTTGCGGCGGTTTCCTTCGCCCGCCGAAAAGGTTCGGTTCTGCCTCGGTGGCCGGCGGATCGTTGACCAGCATCAGCAAGACCTTGCCCTTATAATCGTCAGCCGAACCGCTGTAATCGTTCCAGTTATAGAGCTGAGCATCAATGCCGTAACCGACAAAAATAAGTTCGGAATCTATCGCTACGTCGGCTGTCTGCGCACTTGTGGTGGCGACAAAATCATCGCCGAATTTGTAGGAACTGTTTCCGCCCAGCCCTGAAATATCCAGTTTCGTATTCGGATCGGCCTTTACGCCGGCCATCTTTACATTCTGAAAATAACTGCGTTTGTCGCCCGGCTTAACGCCCGCAGCCTTCATCTCGTCGGCGATGTATTGCGCAGCTCGCTTTCCACCAGCCGTGCCAGGCCCGCGGCCTTCGAAATCGTCAGCAGAAAGGCGGATCACGCGCTGGCGGATCTTTTGAGCGTCGAAGCGGGCTGAGAAATTCTGAGAGAAAGCAGCCGGACCTAAAATGGTGAAAACCAGAATAAAACTAAGGAATTTTTTCATATTCATGTGATGCTGGAAGTGTCTAGCGAACAACACTTAAAGTATTGGTTAAGAATGTCATAGCGGTCCAAAATAAGGCCACGGTCGTGAGATGAGCCCTTATTCACGTGCGGGCTACGGACACTTTTATCCTTTGATCAACGACATTGCCTCGGCGCGGGTTCGCGGGTCGCTTCGGAATCCGCCCAAAACCGCAGATGTTATCGTGATCGCTCCCGGTTTCTTAACGCCGCGAAGCGTCATACAGGTATGCTCGGCCTCGATCACTACCATTACGCCTATCGGCTGCAGTTCGTCAAAAAGGGTCTTGGCGATTTGCTGCGTCAGACGTTCCTGAACCTGCAGCCGATGCGAGAATATCTCGGCGATCCGGGCGAGTTTAGAAAGTCCGACAATGCGTCCGCCTTTCGGTATGTAGGCGATGTGGCATTTGCCGACGAATGGTGCGAGGTGATGTTCGCAGACCGATGCTATGGAGATGTCCTTCACCAGAACCATCTCGTCGTGCGAATCGCCGGGTAGCGGCACGATGTGGGATTTGGCGTCCTGCCACATCCCTGCCGTCAACTCAACGTAAAAATCCGCAACACGTTCCGGCGTCTTTTGCAGTCCTTCGCGCTCCGGGTCTTCGCCCATTCCTTCCAGCATTAACTTTACGCCAGCCGCAATCTTATCGCGATCGACTTTTGATTTCTTTTTCGCCAATTTTGATCTCCAATTTCTCTTCTGAATTATTAATTATTAATGTTTATTCGCTTTCGATGCGGCTTCAGCCACCAACTTTAACGGGACGCCGCTCGCAACTGCCGCCGACTTTAGATCTTCAAATTCCGGTTTCGAATTAACAGCCTCGCCGTCGATGTACGCCGTCTTCACTCCGATCTGGCCATACTCGGTCGATATCATTGTCGATTCGCGTTCGAGCGACCGTCGTTCGATGCGTTGGATACGCACGCCAAGTGTCGATGTTTCGCGGTAAAGCAGATCGAGCAGGGCTTTTTCAGTATCTGCGGAACAGAGTATCGACACTTTTGTCGCCGGCCTGTTCTTCTTCATCTGGATAGCGGTGAACCAGCAATCAAGAGCTCCGGCGTCGAATGCTTTGTCCATTACGTGGCCGAGTATCTGCGGCGAAAGGTCGTCGATATTGGTTTCCAAAAGCGAAAGCGTTTCGCTTTGCCCAGAATATGCTGTCTCACCCACAAAAATGCGCAAAACATTTGGGAATTTTTCGTAGGTTCGCGTTCCAGCCCCGTAGCCTGATACTTCAAGTGTCATATCAGGTATCTGGCCGTAATTCTCACACAGTGTTGAGATTATCGCTGCACCTGTTGGCGTTATCAATTCGCCTTCGATCTCAGTCGAATAGAACGGGATGTTTTTCAGCAATTCTGCAACTGCCGGTGGCGGTATTGGAAATTTGCCGTGTGCCATATTTACAAAGCCGCTTCCAACATGAATTTTTGAGCACGCAAAACTCTCAATCCCAAGCATTTCAAATCCAACGCAAGAACCGACAATATCGATTATTGCGTCCAGCGCTCCGACCTCGTGAAAATGTACTTTCTCGAGTTCGATCCCGTGCACCGCGGCTTCAGCTTCGGCCAGCCGTCGGAATATCGCCAGCGACCGATCTTTTACCGTTTGAGAAAGCGTCGAGTTTCGTATGATCGCTTCGATCTCAGGAAGATGCCGGTGTTTCTTTTCATCGGGAATTAGAACCTTTGCGTGCAGCGACGAAATTCCCGACCGATCGACCTTTTCTATTTGGATCTTAAATTCCGGCAGCCCGAGCTTTTTTAACTCGTCCGTCAATTTTTCCGCGTCCACACCCGCGGCGATCAGCGCACCGAGGATCATATTGCCGCTGGCTCCCGCAAAACAATCGAAATATAAAATTCGCATAAAGACGTAGTTTAGCTTTTTTCCGATATAGTATGAAATTCGTTCAGCTTTGGATTAGAGGCCGCCAAAAACGTATAATCTCGGTTTTGACCTAGCTTTCAGCATTTTAACCGAGATGACCATCACAGAAATTCAACAAATTCTCCGCTCGAAAGTCCGCGAGGCGGCCAGGGAAAATTATCAGATCGAACTAGACCAGATCGTCGCTGAAGTTCCGCCAAAGACGGAATTAGGCGACTTGGCGTTTCCGGTTGCATTCGAACTTGCTAAGCAGATAAAACAAGCGACGGGCGAAAAACAGAATCCGCGAAACATCGCCGAGGCATTAAAAACAGCGCTTGAGGCCGTCAGTTTTGTCGGCAAGGTCGAGGTCGCCGGAGCGGGCTATCTAAACGTATTTTTTGACCGCACCAAATTTCTTGCCGCAAATCTGACGGCCGATCCTCTGCCCGCGTTAACGAATTCAACATCGGCGGACGCTCAGAAAGTCTGCGTCGAACACACCTCGGTCAATCCTAATAAGGCTGCTCACATCGGCCATGTGCGCAACTCGGTGCTCGGCGACACATTTCAGCGGGTCTTAAAAGCGACGGGTAAACGTGCCGAGGTTCAGAATTATATCGACAACACCGGCGTTCAGGTTGCGGATGTCGTTGTCGGTTTTATTTACCTGGAAGAACGCGATCTCGAATCGATCAAATCCCTCGACAAACAGTTAGCCGACGAAGGCAAATCGTTCGACTATTATTGCTGGGATCTATATGCAAAGGTCGGCCAGGAATACGCTGCCGACGAAGTGCTGAAGTCGAAACGGGCGGAAGTGCTTCATTTGATCGAGGAAGGAAATAATCCGACCGCCGACCTCGCCGATTATGTTGCGACACGTAATGTCGAATGCATTACTAACACGATGGAGCGGCTTTCGATCAGATACGATCTGCTGCCGCGCGAATCGGAAATACTTCATCTTCATTTTTGGAACAAGGCGTTTGACCAAATGAAGGAACGCGGTGTGATCCATTTCGAGAGCGAAGGCAAGAATGCAGGATGCTGGGTAATGCCGTTCGATTCGCATTCGGGAACGGAGGAGCATGAAACGGACAAGATCCTAGTTCGGTCGAACGGGACGGTTACATATACGGGCAAAGACATTGCCTACCAGATGTGGAAGCTCGGCATTCTCGGGATGGACTTTTTTTACAAGCCGTTTTTCAAATATGCTGACGGAAAGGATGTCTGGATAACAACGGCAAACGAGAAAGAACACGTTTCCGGTTCGCCGATATTTGGCCACGGCGAGACGGTTTATAATGTGATAGATTCGCGCCAATCGTATCCGCAGGAAGTCGTCAGAAAAGGCGTTGCAGCGATCTATCCGGCAAAGGGTGAGGCCGCAAGCGTTCACCTTGCTTACGAAATGGTCGCACTCTCACCTGCCGCGGCGGAAGAACTCGGCTTTAAGCTCAGCGAAGAAGACCGTACAAAACCTTTTATCGAAATGAGCGGCCGTAAAGGCCTCGGCGTAAAGGCGGACGACCTTATCACAAGGTTGGAAGAAAACGCATTAAAGGAAGTCGAATCACGTCATCCTGATGTGTCCGACGATGAAAAGAAAAAGATCGCTCATCAGATCGCGGTCGGTGCTTTGCGATATTTTTTGCTGAAGTTTACGAAAAATACCGTCATCGTTTTCGATTTCAAAGAAGCTCTGTCGTTCGAAGGCGAGACCGGATGTTTTTGTCAGTATTCGGCGGTGCGTGCCAATTCGATCTTCCGCAAACTGAGCGAACGCGGCGAATCGGTCGAAGATATGCGCTCTGCCTTGTCCGATAAAGATAAAGTCGCGGAGATTTTCGCATCCGAATCAGGCACGGACATCTGGTCGATGGTCATTCTTGCTTCGCGTCTGGCCGAAACGGTCGAGGGCTCAGCGGCGCAAAACGAACCCGCGATTCTCGCAAAATACACGTTCACCCTGGCCAAGGCGTTCAACCTTTTCTACCACAATCATAAGATCATCGTGGAAACGGATGAGACAAAGCGGTCGGTGCTGATCGCCGTCGCGGACATTGCCCGACGTTCGCTTACGGCAGCTTTGGGAACAATGGGTATCGAAGTTCCCGAGCGAATGTAATTGACACACGGCATTTTCTTTTGATACAAGATTAATCAATGACTGATTTTCAAACCGCATATGCTGCTCACGTTTGGCGAAACGAAATCGTTTGGCGACGCGTAAGCGTGTGTGCGGCGATCGGTTTGGTCGAATAAAAACTCCATAAAGTTTGATCCTTTTTCCCAGGATTTCCGACCATAAGAAAGTGCCGCTCTTAAATTGGAGCGGCATTTTTGTTTTGAGAAGCTAATGAACAATTTCGAAGAATTCAAAAAAAAGACGAAGACGGCGAATGTGATACCCGTGGTAGAAACTCTGCCCGCGGATCTACTGACACCGCTTGCCGTTTATCTAAAGCTTGCGGCGACGGCTGAAAATTCTTTTCTGCTCGAATCCGTCGAAGGCGGCGAAACGCTTGCCCGCTATTCGTTCATCGGCGTCGATCCGCATTTCACGGCAGTTGGGAACGATTCGGAAGTCACCATTTCGGATCAAGCCGGATCGAAAACGATTACAACCTCGATGCTCTCTTTCCTTCGCGAGCATTTTGGCAACTACAGGGTTTATGAAGACGGCACGCTGCCAAGTTTCATCGGCGGAGCGATCGGCTCGATGAATTTTTCGTGTTCTGCATGGTTCGAGCCAAGCCTAAAGAAAAGCACTAAACCGGAACACGACGAAAGCTCGTTTATGTTCTTTCGTTCTATCGTCGCTTTCGACCATGCGAAGCAATTGATCCAGATCGTTACTCTCGTTTTTACAGACGAGGTCGGTGATGACGAGAACCTGCAAGCGTCTTTTTCCGCCGCGTGCAAACGAAACAGTGAGATAAAAGATATTCTCGAACACGGTGAACTGCATCTTCCTAAGAACGGCACTGACGCTGATTCACAGCCAGCCGTTTCAAATTGGGAGAAGGCCGATTTTGAGAACGCCGTTGCCGAGATCAAAGAACTAATAAACGCGGGTGAGGCTTATCAGGTCGTGATCTCACAATGTTTCACCAAGCCGACCACTGCATCACCGGTTGCGATCTATCGTGCGATACGTTCGCTTAATCCGTCGCCGTATATGTTTCTGATCCGCACCGGCGGCAAGTCTGTCATCGGAGCGTCGCCCGAAATGCTGGTACGCGTCCGTGGCCGCGATCTCGAATATCGTCCGATCGCCGGCACACGTCCGCGCGGAACATCAACCGAAGAGGACGTCCGTCTTGCCGAAGAAATGCGTGCCGATCGCAAAGAAGTCGCGGAGCATTTAATGCTCGTCGATCTGGGCCGGAACGACCTCGGCCGTGTCGCGGAATTTGGCAGCGTGAAGGTCGATATTTTGATGAATGTCGAAAAATATTCGCACGTACAGCATTTGGTCAGTTACCTATCGGCAACCTTGCGTGATGGGTTAGACCGCTTTGACGCACTCGCATCGTGCTTTCCTGCCGGTACGGTTTCGGGCGCACCGAAAGTAAGAGCGATCGAGATAATTCAAAACCTTGAGCCGACGGCTCGAGGTGCTTACGCCGGAGCGGTCGGCTATTTTGACTATGCCGGAAATATGGACACATGCATCGCGATCCGCACACTCGTTCTAGAAAACGGTGTAGCAAAAATTCAGGCGGGTGCGGGAATCGTAGCCGATTCGGTTCCGGAACTCGAATATCAGGAAACGGTGAACAAAGCCCGTGCAATGATAAAAGCAGTGGAGATCGCCGAAAGGTCAGAACCGCCTGCGTAAGCGGGCGGGAGTCTTCTCAAATATGAGTTCAACAATTCTGCACAGATCGATAGAAGATTTTCGCAGCGGCAACGAACTAGACGGAGCCGAAGCGGAGACGTTTCTCGATGCCTTGATAAGCGAGGCCGGTGAGGAACTTATCGCTCGAGTACTGACCGCATGGCATCATAAAGGTATCGAGGAAACCGAGATCTATGCAGTAGCGAAAATAATGCGTGAACGTATGACGCGGGTTGATTCGCAGCATGAAATCTTCGTAGATATCGTCGGCACGGGTGGAAGCAGATCAAAGACATTTAACGTCTCGACCGCGGCGGCTTTTGTCGTGGCAGGTGCAGGAATTCCGGTAGCCAAACACGGCAACAAAGCCGCGACCGGCAATTCTGGCAGCGCAGACGTACTATCGGAACTCGGCATCGATCCGGCGGTCGATGCTGCTACCGCCGAACGCTGCATAAACGAGATTGGTATCTGCTTTATGTTCGCTCCAAATTTTCATCGGTTGTCGCCCGTGCTCGCTAAGGTCCGCCGCGAACTTGGCTTCCCTACGATCTTCAATTGCGTGGGTCCGCTGTGTAATCCCGCAAGCGCTCCGCACCAATTGATAGGCGTCTGGAGCGAAGACCTTGTTTCTAAAATGGCGAATGCTCTTGCTCGGCTTGGAACGAATAAATCGTGGATCGTCAATGGGAATGGCGGGCTCGACGAAATATCTCTTAGCGGCCCGACTGTTGTCGCCGAGATCTATAATGGGTCAGTAAGTCATTTAGAAGTTTCACCGGATAACTTCGGGATTGAGACATCGGATATGTCGAATGTGTCGGCGTCTAATTGCACAGAAAGTGCGGCGTTGATCCGCGATGTTCTGAGCGGACGATGCGAGAATAAGACGGCAGTAGATCTCGTTGCCGTAAATGCCGCAGCGACCATCAATATTGCCTCGCCGCAAAGCGATCTAAAAACCGCCTTAGCACGAGCTAAGGAATCCATCGCCAGCGGTGCGGCTCTCGGCAAAATGGAGAAACTGATCGACTTTACTAATAAATGAGCGAAACGATCCTGAACAAGATATTTACCGCAAAACGGATTCGCGTCGAGGAGGCCAAACGACGTGTCGATCCTGCACGTCTTGTCGATCTTGCTCTCGAAAATAGATCTGTCGCCGAAAGTTATCGACTTCGCACGGCATTACAGGGATCTGGCAGGATAAACATCATTGCAGAGTTCAAAAAAGCATCGCCGTCTAAGGGCGTAATAAATGATTCCCTCGATCCTGCAACGATAGCTAAAGCCTACAAAAATGGCGGAGCGGCAGCGATCTCAGTGTTGACCGAAGAAGATTTTTTCAAAGGCTCGCTCGAAGATCTGCGAACAGTTCGTGCCGTCGTCGATATGCCGATCTTGCGAAAGGATTTCACCTTTGACCCTTATCAGATCTACGAAGCAGCCGAAGCCGGTGCCAACGCGATCTTGCTGATCGCCGCTATGCTAAATGATGATGAGCTATTGGCTTTGATCTCTGTCGCAGAAAACGAACTTGGTATGGATGCACTCGTCGAGGTTCACACGTTGGAAGAACTTGAACGTGTGAAGCGAATTGGAGCAAAGTTGATCGGCGTAAATAACCGGAACCTAAATACATTCAATGTTACGCTCGATACATCGCGTGAGCTAATAAAAGCGAAACCGGATGGCGCGATAATGATCTCTGAAAGCGGATTGACGAGACATGATGATCTGATCGAATTGCAAGGTCTCGGGTACGCGGGATTCTTGATCGGCGAGACTCTGATGCGAAGCGGCGATCCGGAAACAGAGTTGAAGAGATTAGCCACAGAGGACACAGAGTTTTCAC
>Ga0193752_1001951_pt1 | contig 16308 bp, 13 predicted proteins | sample H1c1metaG_FD_144924 | JGI IMG/M metagenome (GOLD analysis project Ga0193752, IMG submission 144924) | Soil microbial communities from a riparian zone of the East river system, Colorado, United States - H1c1 | ecosystem: Environmental > Terrestrial > Soil > Riparian zone | place: USA: East River... | reverse complement strand
GGGGTATTCCAACAACGACACAAAGGGAAACCCCACGCTCCAGGCGGACATCCTCGGAGACTGGCGTGAAGAAGCGATCTGGCATTCCCAGGACAGCAGCGAGCTGCGCCTCTACACGACCACCGACCCGACGGCATTCAAGCTACGCACGTTGATGCATGACCCAACCTACCGCCTGGGTGTTGCCTGGCAAAACGTCGCTTATAACCAGCCGCCCCATCCGGGGTTTTTCCTCGGCACGGGGATGCAGGCACCGCCGAAGCCGAATATCTATTTCCCGCGCAGATAGGTATTCAACGCGGCGATCGACAGGAGACGCCCGGCGTGATTGCTCACGCCGGGCGCGACTCTTTCTAATCGTCCCTGCCACTCCGCCCGCTGACAGAGAACTCCACAGCGCATCGAGCCCCTATCCGATGCTCCTTGTCTGGCGATCACGCTAGCGTCACTTCCAAGAACGCCGCGAAAAGCGGCAGGGGGACGCGATATGAAACTCTGGTTGCTGCCCTTTTGGGCGCTTGCTTTCGCAAGTCTCGCCGTCGCGCGCCCGCTGCTCATCGAAGGGGGCGCAGCGCTGCCGTTCTACACGGGTTCGGTGGGCCTCTCGGGAGACGATCTCTTCGCCGTCGTGCGCTCCAACGGCACGGTCGCAGGAGATCAATATGCCTATTCCGCGAATCACTATCACCGCAACGGCGCCGGCCAGTGGCAGCTCGTCCGTGCATTCCCGACGGAAATCGCGCCATTCAACAACCGGTTTGCCGTCGTCATGAACAGCACGATCGCGGCCGTCGCAATGCCTGGCGGCCTGCGCATTTATGAACGCACCAGCGCGGGCTGGGCGGAAAGCGCGCTCGACGTGTCACCGCGCCCGTTGGGCCAGTCGCTCGCTCTCCACGGCAACACCCTGCTCGCTACCGAAGGTGGCTGCGCCGCGCGCGCGCTCGAACTGAATCGCGCAGCGAACGGCCACTGGACACTGACCGCGACCTTGCCCGTCGCCACAGGCACCTGCGTTACCGGACTCGACCTCGATACGAACGCCGCCATCATTGGCAGCCAGATCGACTTCGCACACGCCAGCAGCCTGCGCATCTTCGAGCGCGCAGGTAGCAATAGTTGGACCATCGCAAGCACCTTCGCGCCACGAAGTGACGAAACCGTCTTGTATACATTCGGTCGGGCGGTGGCCTTGCACGACGACCTCGCGCTCGCTTCGGGCAGCGACCACGGTGCGTACGTGTATCGACGCGGCGCTTCCGGCTGGGCGCAGGCCGGCTTCTTCTCGAACCCCGACCGTGCCGAGTGGGACGCCGACGATGCGATCGAGATCAACGACGACTACGTGCTGCGCACAGCCGGCAGCTTCAATCGCCTGACGGGCGCAGTCTATCTATATCGGCAGCGCGCCGACCATGGCTTCGCGCACCTTGCAACAATGGTGGGCGCGCGGGATCTTGGGCCGTCCAACAAGGCCATTATCGACGGCCAGCGCGTCATCGCGCTCACCGGCGACTTCGGCATAGAGCCCGTGGAGTTCAATCTACCCGCGAGTTTCGACGTGCCTGCGCTGGTGCAGGACGATTTCGAGTCGGGCGCCGCGTCGCAGTGGACACCACTGGCCGGGAGTCAGTTCGCCATCGTGAGCAATGGCACCACGCACGTGTACCGGCAATCGAGCCTCGTCGGTGACGCCGCAGCCGTGCACTCCGCAGATCTCATCAACCAGAGCATCGGCGCAGACATCCGCCTGAACGCCGTCAGCGGCAATGATCGCTGGGTCGGCCTGATGACGCGCTATATAGATGAGTCCAACTACTACTACGTGACGCTGCGCGACACGAACCGGGTAGTGCTCAAGCGCATGCTGAATGGCGTGTTTACCGAGATCATCTCCGTGCCAATCGATGTTGCGCCGGGGCACACATTTCACCTCAACCTGGAGTCTTCCGGAACTCACCAGGCCGTTGACATCGATGGCCAGCGCGTCATTCGCACCTTTGATTCGACGCTTGCACACGGACGCACCGGGCTGCGCATGTACAAGGCCGCGGCCGATTTCGACAACGTGGTGGTCAGCCCTGGCCCCGTCGGCAACCTCATCTGGGCCGATCGCGAGACGCTCGGCGGAAACTGGAGCATCGGCTCCCGCCAGTTCTCGCAGGGTTCGACTGCGGGGGATGCTCGCCTGACATCGGGAGTACCGAGCGAAGACCAGGTGGTACAGGCGTCGATCACCGTGAACAGCTTCGCAAGCAGCGGATCGCCGTGGGTGGGGTTGATCGCGCGATACCAGGATGGCGGCAACTACTACTACGTGACCGCGCGCAAGACGAACGAGCTGTCGCTTCGCAAGCTCACAGACGGCGCGATCTCCGTGCTTGGCACCGTGCCGCTGACGGTCTCGCCGAATGCGCCATTCGTGCTGCGGCTGGAGGCAATCCAGGATCGTCTGCGCGTGTACGTCAACGATGTGTTGCGCATCGAACGATCGGGGGCTGACATCGTCACGGGGAAAGTGGGCGTCGTGACGTACCGCGCCGCGGCGAGTTTCGATCAGTACAGCGCGGTCGAGCCGTAGGGAGGGCCGCAGGGCCAGTTCCTAATCAGGGAATAACGGGATATCCAGGGCTTCGAAGGCTGGACGTGCCAGTAGATAGCCCTGGAAGAGCCGTACGCCCACGCGCCTGAACCAGGAATACTCGCCGATCGTCTCAACACCCTCGGCAATGACTTCGATGCCGAGATCGTCGCAGACTTGCAGCACCGCGCGCGCGATTGCCTGCCGCGGCCCGGCACGATCTATGTCCCGGACCAGGTGCATGTCGAGCTTGATCAGATCGGGCTGAAAGTACGCGAGGAGGTTGAGTCCGGAGTAGCCGGCGCCGAAGTCATCGATTGCCATGCGCACGCCTTGCGCGCGATATCGATCGAACAGCTGGCTGAACTCTTTCGGACGCTGAACCGCCTCCCCCTCGGTGATTTCCAGCACCAACTGCCCGGGTGACAAACCAGATCGGGTCGCGCAGTCGAGAAGGAGATCGAGACTGTCGGGCATCGACTCGATGCACCCCGGCATCACGTTCAGCGAAATCTTGTCCTTGAGGCCCAGCGCCGCCGCAAGCTTCACCGCCGCCATGCGGGCGGCGTGGTCGAACGCGTGCAGCTCGCCTGGCGGCACTGCGGCAAACACACTGGCGGCGGACTCGCCGCCTTTGCCGCGTGCGAGCGCCTCGTACGCAAAGACTTTCCGGGCAGAGATGTCAGCGATGGGTTGAAACGCGAAGCTCGCGGCGAATTCGCTCAACGAGGCTCACCCACGCGGGCGTGGGCGCGATGCTTTCCGGTATTTTCGGTCCGCCACCGACCAGCACCGAATGCCATCAGCAGCTTCCTCGCCCGACCTGGATTGATACGCTCGAGGCAGCCCGCGCTGCCAAAGAAGTCGTTCGCGCCGACGAGCCGTTGCACATCTGCGCGCGCCACCGCCTCAAATCCCATGCTCCACTCGCCGAAGCTGCGTTGCGCGATCGGCTCGCGGATGATCTGTGTGACCCGGTCGTGGCGGATATCTCGAAGGATGATCTCGTAAGTTTTTTCCACTGACGCTGCGTCGCCTTCCAGGACCTGAAAGAAGCTGCCTTCGACGAACAGCAACATGCCGGTGATGCCGTGCGCGAGATTGTTGTGGCGTGCGCGCTCGAGTAGAGCCTGGATCTCGGCTTCACGCGTAGTGAGCTTCGCGCGGCTCGCGTAAATGCAATGCAGAAGGTTCACGACATGCGCCTCTTCGTTTTAATGAATGCCAGCATGGCCCTCTCGTTCAGCGGTGGGAGTGTCGCGGTGATGGAACCGTGAGGCGGGTCGTGACCGCGGGGCGAAAGCGTGAGCAGTGCACGTCAGTGCATCTGCCGTCCTTAGGGTTTTTCCTGTCGGATGCGGCGACCGGGCAGGTCGTGCGCGCTACGCCCTGCCGCCCCGTGGCCCGAGAAAAAACCACAGACGTCGCCCGGCGGATGCTAACTACGCAGCCGCCGGGCATCTGGTCCGGTATCGCTTTACTTGGCCTTCGCGCGCCTCGGCTTTTTCTTGGCAGACTTCCCGCGGGCCGGCGCCGCCTTCGACCTGGCCTTGCCCGTAGCTGTCGACTTCGACTTCTGCTGACGCGCCACCTTCTTGCGCAGGCGGACTTCGCGCTCGAATTCCTCTTTCGGCGCCAGATCGCCGAAGTCTTCCAACGCGTAACACGGGCGGATCTCCAGCATGCCCTCCTCGCCCGGCATGGGGTTCGGGCAACGCTTTGCCCACTCAACCGCCTCATTCAGCGACTTCACTTTCCAGACCCAGTAGCCCGCCACCAGCTCCTTGGTCTCCGCGAAGGGACCATCGATCACGGCCGTCGTGCCGTTATCCGAGAACTTGATGCGTTTGCCCGCGCTGCTCGGCTTGAGGCCATCCGCGTCCTGCATGATGCCGGCCTTGACCAGTTGCTCGTTGAACCTGCCCATGTCCGCGAACAGTTTTTCGGTTTCAGGCGGAAAGATGCCCTTTTCGCTGTTGGGAGTGGCTTTGACGAAGACGAGGACTTTCATGGGGGCTCCGGTGAATTGATGTACCTGAAGAGTAGTCGAATGGGATTGTCGATTTTCGACAGGCCCGCGCACCGGATTCTAAAGGCTCAATTTGCGACCTGGAACGCGCAAGTGTTGAGAGCAGCGACCCATTCTCCCATCGAGCCACGCGCCTCGATTTCAGAATTCCGTTGCTGCGAGAAACGCGAATATTCAGGCGGCGTTGGGATCAGGACTGACTAACCTGTCGCGATCCTCGACCGCAATGCTCAAGACGCGAACGCGGTCACGTTGGGCACGGTGCAGGCGGCAACGGTCTTCTCTAGACTGGCACCGCGCCTGCCGCTTACCACCACGCTTGCATGAACACACCCGCCATACGCTCCACCGCGCTGATCCTTTCCGTATTCGCAATGCTCGCCTCAGCGGGATGCGCGACGACGGGGGGCGACCTCGAGGAATCCGAGCCGACGATCGTCGACGCCTTGCCGGAACCTGCGGACGAGACGGCAGCGACGATCCCGGAAACGGCACCGTTGGCGGAGGAGTCGAAGGAGAAAGAAGGCGAGGTTCCACTGGCCGTTGCCGAAACCGAGCAGACCGAAACTCCCATTACGGAAGTGGTCGTCCAGGGCCGCATCCGTCATCGCCACGAGGCGATCTACGACCTCGTCACCGAGGCGCGAGATCTGCTTCGTGACGTCAAGCTCCAGTACGTCATGACCGGAAAGGGCAAGCGCCAGGCGCTGCGCGGTCGACCCGTCGCTTTTGCACTCTGGAGCGAGGCCCAGCAGGAGTGGGTCATCGCCCAACTGGAATTGCCGCGTCCGCCGATCAAGTGGAAACCCGGCAGGAAGCCGCTGCCCTTCCGCTCGCTCACGCCTGGAATCGAGGCGCGGCACGTGAAGGGCACCGGCGCCGAGCGGCTGATGTTCGCTTTCACCCGGGATGGCGAGCCCTTGAAGGTGTACGGGCGCAAGTTCCCGGTGTTCGACAACAACCTCGTGAAACGCAGACAGTGGGCTGCCGTCGTCCACACCGCCAAGCCCATCGTCTATCTACCTTTCACGGAAGACACGTTCGATCCCGCGTTCGTCAGCGGCGGCAAGGAATTCCTGATGGCCACCGCCCGCAAGGCGCTGGAAGAATTGCGGCACGCAAAGGCGCCGAGCGTCGCCTTTCCCGGCGAACTGCTCGCCGACTCCATTCCTCTGGAGGTCATCACGACCCTCGCCGTCATCGAGCAGACCGATGACAGGGATTACGTCGACAAGCAGGCGCTCGCCTTCGACGAAGTGCTGAGCCAGTACGGTCTCAAGCAGGACGAGGCGTATCGGTACAGCGTCTCGAGCGCACGCGCACTCGGCCCCATGCAATTCACCAACCGCAGGGGCAATGGCACCTATTCAATGGTGGTGAGACGCTGCCCTCGCGCCAGCCTCGATCCGGTATTCGCGACCGGCGCCACGAATCTCAAGAACGCCATGAAGGCGGCGATCTGCCTGCTGGACCTGGAGCTTGCGCAGATGCGGTCGGACATTCGCACGGCCTACCGGGCCAATCCGGCCGTGCTCGGAATCTTTCCTGTCGCCGCCTACAACGGCGGACCGCGAAACGTGAAGAAACTTTACGGCGTGTTGCAGCGGATGAAAGTCGAGCTCGGCGAGCTCGGCCGCTGGCAGGCGGAGGTCGTTGGTTCTTTGGTGAAATGTCCCTGCGTCTGGAAGGCGGATGGCGCCGAGACTCGTCCGGTGGCGATCCCGCGCTACAACAATGAGAACCGTTGGTACATCGAGAAGTACCAGAGCATCGTCAGTCTGTTCGAGTGACCGCCCCGGCCTGTGGTTGCGGGCGTGACATTCGACGGCGGACCCAGTAAACGTGCTGGCGATGCCTCGAGTTTTCGACTTCAACTCCGCCATCGTCCGAACACCCGGCAAGAGTGTGGTCCATGGTTTGCGCACGGCTGCGGGGTTGGCGCCCGTGTTCGAGAGTGTCCTTGCTGAGCACCAGGCCTACGTCTCTGCGCTGCAAGCGGCCGGCGTCCAGGTAACCGTTCTCGACGCGCTGGAACAATTTCCCGATTCCATTTTTGTCGAAGACCCCGCGCTGGTGTTCAGCCAGGCGGCAATTCTGCTGCGGCCCGGAGCGCCGAGTCGCAGGGCCGAAGCGCACGAGTTGTCGACGACGCTCGCGGCGCGATTCGCCGCAGTCCTGCAACTGAGCGATGGCTTCGCCGACGGCGGCGACATTCTCGTCACGCCAGGCTGCGTTCTCATTGGACTCTCCGCTCGAACGAACTCGGCCGGCGCTGCCGAACTGCGCGCCCTGCTCCGCTCAGTCGGCTTGGCCAGCCAGGAAGTGGAAATTCCGCATGGCACTTTGCATCTCAAGACAGACTGCTCGTTGATAGATGAGGAGACGGTGCTTGCGACTGAAGAGTTGGCGAAATCCGGTGTTTTGAATGGATTTCGAATTCTCGTCGTGCCGCAGGAAGAGCGCAGCGCCGCCAACGCACTGCGAGTGAACGACGCCATGTTCATCCGGGCGGGATGCCCGCGCACTCACGAGATGCTCGTTGCGCATGGATTGAATGTGGTGCCGCTGCCCGTATCCGAGGTCGCCAAGATCGATGCCGGATTGTCCTGCATGTCGCTGCGCTGGTTCGAACAGCGCTGACGACTTGGGATCTCGCCCTAGTCCGCGGCGACGTGCGCACCGCCTCCGCTGCCCGATGGTTTGGTGAACCAGACGAAGATGATCAGCACGACGCAAGCGAGCGCCGAGATCCAGAAGTAATCAATCGAAGACAGCAGATAGGACTGTCCCACGAGTTCGCGATTGAGCGTCGCGAGCGATGCCGTGTCTGACATGCCGAGTGACTTCAGGTGCGCGAGCGCCGCCTGGGCGCTCGGATCGTAAATGCTCGAGGCGGCCGCCAGATGCGTCTGGTGCCACGCTTCCCGCCGGTCCCAGAAAGTGGTCGTGATCGACGTCGCGAAACTTCCCGCGAGGGTTCGCAGAAACACAGCGAGACCCGAAGCCGCCGGCACGCGCTGCTGTGGAATGCCGTCGAAAGTGATGGCCAGGATCGCGACGAAGAAAGTACCCATCGCGATACCGAGGACCAGCTGAGGCATGACGAAGTCGATGAATGCCGAGTTCGTCGTCAATCGCGAGCGCATCCAGTAGGAAATCGCGAAGGCGATGAAGGCGAGCGTCGCAATCCAGCGCGCGTCGGATCGCCCGAGATAGCGGCCGACGAACGGCGAGATGAGAACGGCGACCAGGCCGCCCGGCGCCGCGGCGAGTCCCGCCCAGGTCGCCGTGTATCCGAGCTGCGTCTGCATCCACAGCGGTGTGAGTACGAGGTTGCCGAAGAACACGGCGTACCCCAGGCACATCGGAATCAACGCGAGCGTGAAGTTGCGACTCTTGAAGAAGCTCAAGTCGACGATGGGCGCCTTCTCGGTCAGTTCCCAGATCAACCAGGATACAAGCCCGATCACGGCGACGATCGCAAGGGTCAGGATGAACGGCGACGAGAACCAGTCGTTGTCCTTGCCCTTGTCGAGCATGATCTGTAACGCGCCCACCCAAACTACCAACAGGGCGAGCCCTACCTTGTCGATCGCAATTTTGCGTGTGGGTGTCTCGCGTTTGTTGAGATACGTCCAGGAGATGAATGCGACGAACAGGCCGACCGGGATGTTGATATAGAAAATCCACGGCCAGCTTGCGTTGTCGGAAATCCAGCCGCCTAACACCGGTCCGCAGATCGGCGCGACCAGCGTGGTCATCGACCAGATCGCCAATGCCAGACCCCTGCGGGCCGGCGGGAAGAGCATCATCAACAGCGCCTGCGAGCCAGGAATGATCGGGCCCGAGACCGCGCCCTGCAGGATGCGGAACGTGACGATACTGCCGAGGTTCCACGCGAAACCGCACAGCAGCGACGCCACTGTAAACAAGAGAATCGAGGCGACGAACGTGCGCACGACACCGAACCGTTGCATCAACCAGCCCGTGAGTGGAACGCTGATCGCGCTCGACACGGCGAACGAGGTGATGATCCAGGTGCCCTGCTCGGTCGACGTGCCGAGATTGCCGGAGATGGTCGGGATCGAGACGTTGGCGATCGTCACGTCCAGCACCTGCATGAAGGTGCCGAGCGCCAGGGCGACGGCGGTGACACCTAACGCCGCGCCCTGCATGTAGGCAGGTTGCGTTGCCGGCGCTGCCGCGCTCGCCGTCGCACTCATGACGCGGTGGCCACCCGGGTGACGGACTTGCGGTTCGAACCGATGTGGGCGTGGCTAACCACGGGCATCGCAGAATTCTCGCGGATAATGTCGGCGACGCGCGCCTCGATCGACGGATCGTCGCCCGCGCTTTTCTGCTCGAGGTTCGGCACCGCGCGCAGCTCGCCCGCGACCAACGTGCCGGACGTGTCACGCACGTCGATCTCCGCGCTCATCGAGAGCCCCAACCGCAACGGGTGTTTCTTCACGTCTCCCGGATCGAGCGCGATGCGCACGGACAACCGCTGCACGACCTTGATCCAGTTGCCGGAGGCGTTCTGCGACGGCAGCAGCGCGAACGCGCTGCCACTGCCCGCCGATACCCCAACGACCTTGCCGTGATACTCCGCGTCACCGCCGTACAGGTCCGCGCGCAACTTCACCGGCTGACCGGCGCGCACATCTCGCAGCTGGGCTTCCTTGAAGTTTGCATCCACCCACACCTCGTCGAGCGGCACGATCGCCATCAACGGCGTGCCCGGCGCGATGCGCTGACCCAACTGCACCGCACGCTTCGCAACGACGCCGTTGACCGGCGCGGCGATGCTCGTGCGCCGCAGCGTGAGCGCTGCATCGTGATATTTCGCGGTCGCAGCCAAAACCTCCGGATGCGTCGAGATCGTCGTTCCTTCGATCTGCGTGGTCGTCGCATCCAGCTGCTGTCGCGCACCTTCCAGCGCGGATTTCACGCGCGTGATGGCATCGCGGCTGTGCGCGATTTCTTCTCCCGACACCGCACCGTCGGAAACCAGCGTGGCACGGCGCGCGTAGTCGTCTTCCGCCTGTTTCAATTCGATCGATCGCGAATGCACCTGCGCACGCAGCTGATCGGCCTGGGCGTACAAGCCGCGCACCTGCCGCACCGCGCGTGCAAGGTCCGCTTCCGCCGCCGCCACGCGCACCTTGGCATCCGCCGGATCGAGCTCGATCAATGCCTGGCCTTGAGTTACGCGCTGCGTGTCGTCGACACGCACGCCGAGCACGGTGCCGGGGATCTCGCTCGTGATTTGCACGACGTCGCTCGCGACGTAGGCGTCGTCGGTGCTTTCGTAGAAGCGTGCCGAGAAGAGCCAATACGCGCCGAAGAGCACGCCGGAGACAATGACAACCGCGCCCAGGATGAGGAAGCCGCGCTTGCGCTTGTTGGTCGTGGGGATTTCTGCCGCTGGAGCGTTCATGAATGTTCCTTGATTGATTCGGGAGCGCGCGTCAGCCGCGCGGCGAAAAGTTTCCGCCGACCGCGAGCAGCAGCCCAATGCGGGCCAGCGCCTGCGAATGCAGCACGTCGACATAGCTGGTGCGCGCGCTCAACACCTGGGTTTCGGTGGCGAGTACGGAGAGATAGTTAGCCAGCCCGGCCTGGTAGCGTTTTTGGGCGAGACGATAGGCGTCTTCCGCCGCACCCAGTGATTCGCGCGCCTTGTCGAGCTGTAGAGCGCTCGAGCGCACGAACGTCAACTGGTCCGCCGTCTGCTGGATCGCGGTGACGACTGCGCCGTTGTAAGTGGCAATCGCCATATCTTCGTTCGCAACTGCGCCGCTGTACTGCGCCCGCAGGCGCGGTGCGCTGAAGATCGGCAGACTTAATGCCGGACCGGCACCTGCCGTGCGGTCATCCCACTTGGCGAGGTTGTCCAAACCGATCGCCTCGAATCCCACGAACGCTTTCAAATTGACGTTGGGGTAGAAAGACGCGCGCGCCGCCGAGCGCAACGACTTCGCCGACTCCGCTCGAGCACGCGCGGCCAGGATATCCGGGCGCCGTCCGAGTAGATCCGCCGGCAGCGAATCCGGAACCACCAGCGCGGTTTCAACGGCGAGCGTCGGCCGCGCGATGCTCGAATAATCACCGGCACCGCCGCCGGTCAGCGCGACGACACGATGGACCGCGACGTCCCGCGCGGATTCCGCCTGCAGCCGCCCGAGCTCCGCCTGCGGAACGGCCGCTTCGGCTTCGCGAAGTTCGACGTTCGTGTCCAGGCCCGCGGCGATGCGTTTGCGCGTGATCTCAAGGATGTGCCGACGCTGCGCCTCGGATTGCGCCGCGATGTCCGCGAGCGAGTACGCGCGATCGAGATCCAGATAGGCCTGCGCGAGAGAGGCGGTGATGGCGAGACGCGCGGCGGCAGAGTCGAGACGCGTCGCGTCGGTGGTCGCGCGTACGCTGTCGATCAGCGCGCGCTGCCTCCCCCATAGATCGAGATCCCACGAGAGATTCAAGGATAGATCGCCCGACCAGTACGTGTTGCCGGCGAGCGGCGGTGGATAGATGGAGTTCTCCGGGTAGCGCTGCCGCGTGACTTCGCCCGAGATGACCGTATTCGGCTGCCGCGTGCCCGTGGCGGCTTGAACCTGCGCCTGCGCGAGGTTGATGCGCGCCAAGGCTTCCTGCAGGTTCGGGTTGTGATCGAGCGCGGCGTCGGCCAGCCGGTCGAACTGCGCGTCGCCGTATTGGCTCCACCAATGCGCATCCACCTCGGGCGCGTTCGCGGTACCAAGTCCGAGCACCGCATCCTGCGTCAATGTGAGCTGCGGCTGATCCTTCGGTGGCAGCACGCAGCCGCCGAGCGCGAGAGCTGCCGCGAATGCCAGCACATGGGAAGCTAGCCGTGTGCGCGGGCTCATGCCTGCTCCTTGGCCGGCGTGCTTTCCGACTCAGCGTTCAACTCGCCGACACGAGTAATGATCTTGCGCAACAGACCCTGCATCTGCTGCACCTCGGCCTTTGTGAAGCCGGCGAGCGCTCCATTGAGCGTGTCGACCGCCAACGGAATCAGCGATTCGGCCATCTTCCGCCCTGCGGGCGTAAGTTCCAGATCGACGATACGCCGATCGGCAGACTGGCGGCGCCGCCCGATGAATCCGCGCTCCTCGAGCTGATCGATCAGCCGCGTCATCGCCCCGCTGTCGTGGCGGAGTTCCACGCACAGTGTCGCGGTCGTCATTGCAACCCCGTCGCGGAGGTGCATCAACACGACCCAATGCTGGAACGTGATGCCTTGCGAGGAAAATGCGGCCTCGATGCGATCGTGCATCAGGCGCTGCGTGCGCTTGACGAGATAGCCGATGCTGTCCTGAAAGTTGAACGACTCGGCGGAATAATGCTGCCTGGACACTTGCTGCCTCGACATTGACTGCCTAGGCAGGGATTAAATCATCGCCGGGCTGCTAAAGGCAAGAGATCCAGGATTACAAATGGAATCCTGGAGACCTCGTAGTGGCTGAAACGATTACAGGCTCGACGTCCGCATTCCCAGAAAATGCCCGGGGTTGCGCGCGTTACGTCCTTTCAATACAGCCAGAACGCCCCGGCGCTATTGAGTGACTGGTCGTAACGACCGTCACCAGGTCCGGTCCCATTGCTGCGATTGCTGGGCTCGCCAACTACCATCGCCCGGCCATTATCGGCAAAAGCGACATTGCTGACCGTCGGTTTGGTGGTGGCGCTCGGCACGGTGCTCACCCCGACATGGCGCCGCAGCGCGTACGTCTCGCCGCGCCGCTCGAACAGGTACACGGCGCCGCGCGGCGGCACGGGTTCACCGCTCGACGTGGGCGGCGATATCACGAGACCACCGATCGTGTCGCTGGTGTCGATCACCGCGACGTAGCCGCCGTCGCGACTCACCGCGACATCGGCGCCGAACAGGCTGCGCCGTCCGTTATCGGTCGATGCAAACCGGCTCGGCGCGAGCGTCGCCACCTTCTGATAGTCGCTGCCATCGCGACGGTACACGGAGACCTGGGGCTTCCAGTGTGCCGCGTCGTCTCCCGAGTTCGGCCCACTGAGCGTGCGCGCGGCGATCAGCGTGCCATCGTAGTTAGTCGCAACGGTGCCGCCAATGTAAAAGATCTCGGGAGTCACGGGCTCGGGCGGTGGCAGGAAGATCGCATCCCGGTGCGTCCAGGTGGGCGCCACGTAGGTGTCGACACGGACTGCGCTTCCACTCCCGCAACTGCGCACCACGACCCGGCCGTCGCCACTCAAGGTGAAATCGCGGCAGCTTGCGTCGGTCCCGGACACCGCGAGCGAGCCTTGACGCGCCCAGCCAGCGCTCGATCGCTGGTGGATCTCGAGGAGGTATATCCCTCCGAATTGCGGAGCGGAGAACTGGCTGAAGAGGATCGTGTCGCCGCTCTCGCTGAGCCGGACGATACGTCCAAGGTAGGAACTTTCCGAATTCAGAAAGTGCTGTTCCACGCGCCAGGTGGAGCCGGTGCGGCGCATGACGACGACCGAGCCGTGCGGTGGCTGCGCGGGATCCACCCTGTCCGAGCGGTCGTCCTCCATGCCGATTGCGAGCGTGTTGCCATCGCCACTGAGCGCCAGCTGCACATTGCTATACGCGGCCGCGGCCGGCAACGGCACAAAGCCTGTCTCAACCCGCCAACCGTTGCCGCCACGCCGGAACACATAGATCTTGCTGCCACAATTGGCTGCGATGGTCTTGCCGTCTTCCGAAATCGCGACTCTCGAAGCGAACTGCTTGCCGGAGGCGGGCTGCGGCGAATGGAAAAAGCCCACGGCCTCGGCGATGGTGCTGCCTATGTTGATGAGACCGCTCGAGGAACAGCCGGAGAAGTTGCAGGCCCGCACTTCCCACCGCGCTTCGTCCCAGTTCAGCAGGTGGGCCGCTACGTTATTGGCCCAGTGCGGATCCCACGGCCGGCGTTCGTCGAATTTCACTGGCGCGGCGCTGTTGTTCGCCTTGAACCACAGCTCGTAGTAGTTGCTGCGGGGAAGGATCTCCCAGTCGAGGATCACCTGCTTCACGTTGGCGCTGTACTCGACGATGGGCGCCGCAGGCGGCGTGGCCAAAGAGAGATTCGAGACCAACAAGCCGAGCAGCGCGGCGGCGCCGGTGCGATACCGGGCTGATTCCAACGTGGACATTGTCAGCTCCCCTGGAAAGTATTTATCGAAACATCGCGTTACATCCGCGCCGGCATCGAAATGTGCTCGTGGGTCACGAGCCATTCGTTGTCGCGCCGCTCGAAGCAGGTAGTGCCGCGCACCCAGTAGCCCGAGGTACGACCGCCCGGCCGCGCGCCCGAGACGAGGCTCAAGTAGTGGCAGAAAGCGGTGGCTTCGCCCGGCACGATGCGCAGGTTTGCGAGCTCGAAGCCCAGGGGACCTTCGAACGAGGCGAACCACTGCTCGAAGTTATTGCGATAAGCGTCGGCGCCGCGCACGTTGAGCGGCGGCCGCACGTCGAAGACCGTGACGTCGGGTGCGTAGAACGACATGAGGTGATCGACGTTCTTCTCGCGGATCGCCTGCGCTAGTTCATCGATGCGCCGGCGGAGGACGACCGTGAAGGAGGCGCCCGTTTTGCCGTCCGGGCTCATGCTCAAAATGCGCTGCTCGTCGGATTCGAGGGCGCGTTCACCCGCGGCCGGTTCCTCTCGTTCGCTGATACGGCTCATGGCGCGAACGTTAACGTTCGGCCCAACCTGCGGTCTGTCGGCGCATGGGCGGTTCAAAGTCAGCAGTCGCGGAACGCAGCGGCGCCACGACCATTGCGCGCGGTCGGGTCAGCGACGGCGCCCTTCGCCGCGTCAGACAACGAGCTAAAAGCGTTGGGCAGCGCCCGACCCTGACGGTGGCCTTCCCTACGCGTTCCCGCGACAGCCGATACTGGCAAGCGGTGAACACGGCTAGTTTGGCCGCACAAGAAATCAGGCGGTCTCATGAAATCCTTCCTCCTCGCGTTGGCCGGCTCATTCGCGTTCGCCCCCGTAGCCCTCGCCGCACTACCACCCGCGCCCACCATCACTGTCGCCGCCACCGACATCAAACAACTCCAGTTCGACATTTCTCCGGTGACGCGCGCGAACTGGTACGAGCTGTGGTTCAAGGCAAACCCGGGCGCACCATGGGTGGAATTCACCCGCACACCGGTGCAGCGACCGCGCATCCGCATCAACACGCCGGTGCACCTGCTCGACTGGCGGCAGGCGCGCTACTTCGTGAAGGCCTGCAATCCGAGCGGCTGCAGCCAATCGAACGAGGTGGGCGTCGATGGCGAACAGCTCGCCGCGATCGGCTTCTTCAAGCCTGCAACGCGGGGTGGGAATCTGTACTTCGGCTTCAATTTCGCCGTGAGCGCGGACGGCAAGGCGATGGTCGTCGTCGCGGGCGAAACGATCGATCGCAAGGAGCACAGCGCCGCCATCCATGTTTATCGCAAGACCTCCGCGACTTCCGCCTGGCGCCTCGAGGCCCGCCTCGTCACGAGTACCAACCAGGCGGGGAGCGGAGTGCCGACGAGTGGCGATGCCCTTTCGATCTCGGCGGACGGCAACCTCATCGCCTTCGGCAGCTGGATCGAAGGCAACGTCAGCGGCGGAATCTATAACGGCGCGGTCTATCTATTTCGTCGCGCGGCGGACGGATGGCACGAGACGCAGAAGATCACGGGCGACCACTCCCCGCGCGACTTCTTCGGAATCAACGTGAAGCTCGACGCCGCCGGCAAGACACTGGTGATCGGCCACGATCAGGTTGGTGGCGTGCATCGGGAAGGCACGCTCGAGGTCTACCAGGATCCGGACGACGGCAGCGACCAGTTCGTGTATTCCACAACGGTACCGACTCCTGCGTTCGAAGATCCGCAGTGGGGATTCTGTCGGACGTTTTCGTTGAGCGAGGTGGGGCACATCGCGCGCTCCTGCTTCACCGGCACGCCTTACAAGTACTTCACACAGGTGCTCACGGCGACCGCCTGGCAGCCGCTTCAATATGCGGAAAGCGCGCGGCTGCCCGTCGGCACGGGCGCAGATGTCTCCATCGACTCCGAGGGCAAGCGGCTGCTCATCCAGTTCGCCGATGACACGCGCAGCAGCGGAGTCTTCATGTACCGGCGCGAGACGAGCGGCTGGGTAAAAGACGGCACGCTCGCTCCCTTTCCAGGCGGGTCGTATCACATGGCGATGAGCGGCGACGGCAGGATCGTCGCGATCGGGGGACCCAACGACACTCTCGCCGGCCGCGGCCCACTCTTTCCGCCTTATCTGCATGGCGAAATGTCCGGGTCCGTAGCGATTTACGAGCGCCGCGCCTCCGGCTGGGCGCTGCGCCGGTACGTCAAGAACGACCGCAGTGGCACCTACTCGTTCGGCTGGGAGGTCGCGCTCGATCGGAACGGGAATCTGCTCGCCGTTGGGTCTCCTTACGACCCGAGCAGGGCCACCGGCATCGATGGTGACCGTGAGGATGCATCGGCGCCCAACCGCGGCGCCGTGTGGCTTTACTGACCCGCATCAGTTGGCAGTGAATCCATTACCGGTTGCCGCCCAGTAAATGCCGCCGTAGACGTGGTGCATGAAGGCGGCGTCGCCATACGTCGCGGGCAGGTGGCCCAGCGCCGTATAGAACGCGCGGCCGCCGTCGTATTCCTGGTACCACGCGAGCGGATGGAATTTGCCCATGCCTT
>Ga0193752_1001950_pt1 | contig 16311 bp, 13 predicted proteins | sample H1c1metaG_FD_144924 | JGI IMG/M metagenome (GOLD analysis project Ga0193752, IMG submission 144924) | Soil microbial communities from a riparian zone of the East river system, Colorado, United States - H1c1 | ecosystem: Environmental > Terrestrial > Soil > Riparian zone | place: USA: East River... | reverse complement strand
AGTTTTATAAGATCAGCGATTCTCATAAAACAGTATCAAATGATATCGACCTTACTGCTTCATCAATAGCAGTAGTAAACGAATACTATCTCTTCAACTGGCAAATGCCGGATAATACAGCTTTAGTTGCTGTAAACAATCACTCTCCACCTGGTGATACGAAGCCCCCGGCCTGTATCATGAATTGCGTTTTCAGAATTTAGAATGGATATTGAATTTTCACACCGGTAAGATATTACCGGTGTATTATGCTATATGCATAGCCTGTTTATTCAACATCAAAATTTTAATAAAATGAAAACGATCTCATTATTTGCTGCAGTTTTATTCAGCATATTCTCTATCAATATTTCAACAGCACAAACGGCCCCACAGGGCCCTGCGGGAAAGACAGAAACCATCAAAGTATGGGGTAACTGCGGCATGTGCAAAACAACTATCGAAAAGACAGCCAAAAAAGCCGGCGCAAAAACAGCCGACTGGAATGAAGACAGTAAGGAACTGAAGGTTACTTATGCAGTTAATAAAACATCATCTGCAAAGATCCAGGAAGCAATTGCAAAGTCTGGTTACGATACACAGGATTTTACCGCAGTACAATCAGCTTACGATAATTTACACGGTTGCTGCAAGTACGACAGGAAAACTTCTGATGCAGCTGATGTAAAAAAATGCTGCACTCCCGGCGAAAAATGTAGCATGAATGCTGCTGATTGTAAGAAGACGGAATGCTGCAAGGATAAAACCTGCTGCAAATCATAACCTGTAAAAATCAGTAAAATGAAAAATCTCATTATAGCGATCCTCCTTCTCCTCCCAGGTGTTATCAATGCCCAGGTAAAAGCAGCTACCATACAGGCGAGCGGGCTAACCTGCAGTATGTGCAGTAATTCTATTTTTAAAGCCTTAAAAACGCTTGACTTTGTAGAGAAAGTAGATGCAAATATTAAAACATCTTCTTTTGAAATAGCTTTTAAACCCAATGCAGTTGTGGATTTTGATAAACTGAAAGCAAAAGTGGAAGATGCCGGTTTCTTTGTTGCAAACTTTACTATTACCTATAATTTTGATAACCTTGCCATTTCAAATGATAAGCATATCAATGTAGGGAATAACGTTTTTCATTTTTTAAATGTGAAAGATGAAGTTTTGTCAGGCGATAAAAAATTGCGCCTGATCGATAAGGGTTTTGTTTCGGCAAAGGAATATAAAAAGAACAGCAACCTTACCAAAATGGCCTGTTATAAAACCGGGGAAGCAAACCAGAAGAGGATCTTTCATGTAACTATTTAATTAACCCGCAGCACCGCAAAATGCGGTGCTGCTTTTAATATTTTATATGCAACGGTTAATTTTGTTGCTGATCATGTTTTCTTTCAGATCCGCAACAGCACAGGAACTTTTTGTATTTACAGAGCCTGCCAGCAATATGGCTGCAAAGGGTTTTGGTTTAAGGCTGAATAATTACCTGATGAATGAAGCGGGTAGTGAAAGAAACAGCTATCATTTGATCCCGGAGGTAATGTGGGGTGCTTCAAAACATATTATGGTACATGCAGAGGCTTTTTTAAGCAACCGCAATAAAAGTTTTGTTGCCGAGGGCGGAGCCTTGTACGCAAAATACCGGTTTTACTCAACAGATGAAGTGCGCAGTCATTTTCGTATGGCAGCGTTTGGACGGTTTAGTTTTAATAACAGTGATGTACACCAACAGGCAATTGATCTGAACGGGCATAATTCGGGTTATGAAGCGGGGTTGATCTTTACCAAACTGAAAGAGAAGGTAGCTGTTTCTGCAACCACATCTTATTTACATGCAATGGATAATATTAAAGAGAAATTTATTTATGGCAATAAGAACCGCAATGCAGTTAATTATACTTTGTCGGCAGGTAAACTGATGTTACCAAAAGAATATACCAGTTACAAGCAAACCAACATGAACCTGATGGTTGAATTGCTGGGGCAGGTAAATATGAATACCGGGTATTCCTTTTTAGATATTGCCCCATCCGTTCAATTTATATTCCTGAGTAAAATGAGGCTGGATGCTGCTTACCGCATACCATTGGTAAAGGACCTGGGCAGGACTTCCCCGGGCGGTTATTTTTTAAGATTTGAATACAATATCTTTAATGCCTATTAGTTTATGAACAGCGTATTGCTTTTTATATTGTCATTATTTCAAAAAAGAAAATGTTGCAAATGATCAGGTCATTTTTAATCATATTTATTTTATTGAATTCTGCATTTGTGAATGCACAGCTTAAAATAGGAGAGGGCGTGCCTGAAATTGAATTGAAGAGCAAAGCAGACACCATTATAAAACTTTCTTCTTTTAACGGTAAAGTGGTGCTTATAGATTTTTGGGCAAGCTGGTGCGGCCCCTGCCGTGAGGGTAATCCTTATATCCAGAAATTGTATAAAAAGTATAAGACAAATGGCTTTGAAGTATTTGCTGTATCGCTGGATATAAACAAGGCGCTTTGGTTAAAGGCGATCAGGCAAGACAGGCTTACATATACACAGGTTATTGATCCTGATGGATGGCTTTCAAAAATTGCAGAAAAATATTTCGTGGATGCTTTGCCAACCAATTTTTTACTGGATAAGGCAGGTAAAATTGTTGCCATAAATATAGAGGGTAAAGAATTGTTTGATAGAGTAAAAAGCCTGGTAGAGGGACCTTAGTTTGCCTGCAAAATAACCACCAGCAGATTTTTAACCACATCCTTGCTCAGCAGTTTGCGTTCTTTGCTGTTTATTTTTACCTGGAAGGATTTGTCAAATTCTTCAATAGCTTCTACCAGTAATTCATCACCGAGTTTTATATTACTTTTTGTGAGGTATTGCAGAAACGGGTTTGAATGTTCAGCTACGCCGGTAAATTTTACTTTATCTCCTTTCTTGCATTCAGTCAGTGGTTTACTGCTGTTTTTAATGAACCGGCCTTTTGCGTCTGGTATCAGGTCGCCGTGGGGATCAGCTTTAGGGTAACCTAAATGCTTGTCCAGTTGCTCGATCAGTTCATCGCTTATCACATGCTCCAGTTGCTCTGCAATTTCATGTACTTCGTCCCATTTAAATCCCAGGTTGTTTACCAGCCATACTTCCCAGAGCCGGTGCTTGCGGATGATGCTCAGGGCGATCTGCCTGCCCTGTTCTGAAAGCTTTACCCCTTTTGACTTTTCATAGCTGATCAGTTTTTTCACTGCCATCTTTTTAATAAAATCAGTTACCGAAGCCGCATTGATCCCCAGGGTTTCGGCCAGGGCCGATGTGGTAACCATGTCGCCATGCTTTTCCTGTATCTTATAAATGGCTTTTAGATAATTCTCTTCTGCTAATGAGGTCATTTTCCCTTTTTTTACAAAAATCAGTCTTTTTTTTATAAAAATATAATTAGGTAAGCCTAATTATGTATTTTTGCCAGAAGAATTATTTTAATACCTTATCAATACAAATGAAAAAGACTTACTTAGTAATTGCTGCAATCATTGCTGCGGTCATTTTGGTACAGGCCTGTTCAAAGTTTGAACCTGCTGCTGCAGCTGATGATGAACTGCTTGATGGGCCGGTAGAAGGCCTTACTTATGAACAGAACAGGCAATTCCTTGCAGGTGATGTAGCTTTTAATGATGGCATATTTAGTTCTGTAAACGGTTTAGGCTCTATTTTCGTTGCTACGAGTTGTGGTGGTTGCCATGCCGGTGATGGCAAGGGGCACCCTTTCACTACGCTTACAAGGTTTGGGCAAATTGATAGTACAGGGAACAAATTCATGCATTTGGGAGGGCCACAATTACAGAACAGGGCTTTACCCGGGTATATGCCTGAACAAATACCGGCGGGCGCAACTTTTTCAAAATTCACACCACCGGCTAATACCGGGTTAGGATTTTTGGAACTGGTTTCAGATGCAGACATCCTGGCAATGGCCGATCCTTATGACCTGAATGCAGATGGTATATCCGGAGTTCCCAACTGGATCGCATTACCATCTTTTATTTCTCCATTCGCCAATGCTATTCCGCAAGGTGGAAGGTATATTCACCGCTTTGGAAAGAAAGCAGCTGCATATAACCTGTTGCATCAAACAGTGAATGCCTACAACCAGGATATCGGGATCACTTCTACTTTTGAAACAAAGGATGTTTATAGCGGACTTGATATTGACCCTGAAGTAACCAATGTAACTGTACACAACGTTGTATTTTATCTGCAAACACTAAAGGCCCCCATTCAGCGTGATCAAAATGATGCTGAAGTAATGCAGGGAAAAAATTTATTTATCCAGGCGGGCTGTGAAAACTGCCATAAACAAACTTTAACAACCGGTTTCTCAAACATTACACCGCTGTCAAACAAAATATTTCATCCTTATACCGACCTGTTGCTGCACGATATGGGCCCGGGCCTGGATGACGGCTATACAGAAGGCAATGCAAAGACTTTTGAATGGAGAACGCCGCCACTATGGGGTTTGGGCTTATCACCCAATTCGCAGGGAGGTCAATATTTTTTAATGCATGATGGTAGGGCAAAAAGTATTGAAGAAGCTATTCAGCTTCATGGGGGCGAAGCTGCAACCAGCAAAAATAAATTTAACCTGATGACAGCAGCTGAAAGAAATGCTGTTCTCAAATTTCTAAAATCACTGTAGAAATAAGTTATCAAAAAATAATGGATAGAAAAAATTTTATTAAAAGCTGTGGCCTTGCATGTGTTGGCGCAATTGGAATGACAACGCTGCTGCAAGGATGTAATACTACAAAGATCCTGAGTGGTAAAATTATTGCCGATGACCTTGTTGTACCCATCAGCGATTTTGAGACCAGGAACGGTAGCAATACTTACTTCAAAAAGTATATAGTTGTTCATAACGACATGCTGCAATATCCTATTTGTGTTTATCGCATCAATGAAAAAGAGTACAGCGCTTTGTGGATGCAATGCACACACCAGGGAACAGAGTTGCAGGTATTTGGTGACAGGCTGCAATGCCCTGCACATGGCAGTGAATTTGATAACAGGGGGGGCGCTCAAACCGGACCTGCCGATAAAAAACTCAGGACCTTTCCTATCTCCATTGAAAAAGACCAAATTAAAATTTCATTAAAAGCTGTATGATCAAAATATTTACAATAACGCTTATTGCATTCATTTGTTCTTTTTCTGCATCTGCACAAATAGATCCTTCTTTATTGAAAAGAATCCCGAAGGACACGGTTAATAAAACAATGAACATGGATGCAGTGTATAACCGCCCTTTTATCGGCATAGGAAAATTACCTGTTTCATTAGGTGGTTATATGGAAGCCAACTGGCAGCACTTAGGTACAGACGGGATATCCGAAGGCCACCAGTTCCAGTTCAGAAGGGTAACATTATTTGTTTCATCCACCATCGGTAAAAGATTAAAGTTTTTGAGTGAGATAGAATTTGAAGATGGGGGAAAGGAGATAGCTGTAGAATTTGCTGCCCTTGATATTGAAATGCATCCGCTGTTAAATCTCCGGGGAGGAATGATCTTAAATCCAATTGGGTCCTTCAATCAAAATCACGATGGGCCTAAATAATAAGATCGGAGAGTTGGGACTGTCTTATATGGGCGGTGTGTACAACAAATTCCAGGATGATGGCCTGCGGCTGGATGATAAAAGGAGGGTAGATGTATTTGCCATTGATTTCAACAGCACATTACCAAAATTAAAAACTTTTATTACAGGCGAATGGGCCTGGATAAAAGTGAATGTGCCCAGGACATTTACCCAACAGTATGGAAACAAGCAGCATGGTGGCTTTATAGATATTGTGCAACCGGTATTAAAGCGAAAAGTTTTTGGCTGGCAAAATGCTACACTCAATCTTGCCTGCCGCCTGGAATATGTTGATTGGAATGTTGGAAAATTTACCAGCACGGGAGGCAATATTGCAGAAGATACCTGGAGTGTTATGCCTGCCCTCAGTTTCAGGCCAACTGGTCAAACCGTACTGCGGTTAAATTACCGACACCAGCAGCAAAGGGATCTGCTGGGGAATCCTCCTGCAAAAACGGGAGGGTTTAGCTTTGGCGTATCAACTTATTTTTAATTAACCTTTGCAATTCCTGTGATCAATGCTTCCAGGTTTTTTTCTTTGCAAAAGGTCTTACATAATTTTTCAGCAGCATCTAATATCTGTTGAAGTGTTTTTTGTCCGGCACCTGCAAGTTTATAAGCTTTAGCCAGTGCATCATTTTCATTGGTTTTGCCCGCAAGGTCCGGCGGGGAAGTTTGCAACAGGGCTTCTTTGATCACTTCCACTTTAAGGCCACTGTCTTTTAAATTGCCGAGTTCGGCTATCATCCAGCTTAACGCATAAAAACGGTTCTGGTCGAACAATAAGAAATGTTTCAGTTCTCCGGCATCAGGCAATGTGTTGTAAGGAGAACTGGTTATAGCCCTGGTTAAATATTTAGTAAGATATTTTGGTGTTGCAGCTTTTGATCTGCCCAATTGAATACATCCCCGTAAAGCCTGCGGGTAAATACTTAACCAGCGGATCATTCTCCTGAATTCGTGTACATCATTTTCCACATCAGTAAAATGAAAATCTTTTTCATTGATGAACTCCAGTATTTTATTAATGGCTGTTACATAAAACCGGTGAATGCTTTTTACATCTTCCTTTTCATCCTGCCAGTCAGCCTCACCTAATTTTTTCCTGATCTTTTTGATCCGGTCTGCATCATCGCCCAGCCAGTTGTTCTCATGCAGTAATTCATTCAGGCTTTGAATTTTTTCCCGGCTCTGTGCCTGGAGATAACTGGTAATGGTTGCTGGTATTTTTTTATTGGCAGAAAATTCTTTGGCAAATGCATCATAATAATCTATTTGGCCAATGGCATCTTCCAGCAGCTTAACATGTTCTTTTATTTTGCTGAATTTCTTTTTATTGTGGATGCCTGCATACATCTTGGCCAGGCCTTCCAGCATGAACAGGGGAGTACGGGCATTATTCTGATAAAGCCAAAGGCCTGGATTCTTTTGTTTGGACGATTTGGTAATTAATTCTTCTAATTGTTTCAGGTAATAATCAAATCTTGCTAAGCCATTTTTCATTTTACGAGTATTTTATTGAATATTGTAAGTTGAACATTGATCATTGTCTATTAATAAAAGAATATTCAACAAACAATGTTCAACATTCAATTCTCAATGAAGCCTCACTTTTCAAAGAATGCCACATTTCCACCAACCCATTCTTTATTCTTATTATAGCGTGTACCTATCATTTTTCCTTTGCTTAACCTTGCCAGGTTATGTACACCAACCGGCCTGGCCCATCCGTCTTTCCAGAAATAGAACAAACGTATCTCTGCTTTGGCAGGTTCATCGGGCGTTTTGATCACATCAGCGTATTTTACTTTCTTTTGCAGTATCCAGTTCTCGGGATCTTTTACTGCTTCAATATCTTCAGGCTTAACATCAATTACTACGCCCATACCTGCAAAAGAGAATAAAGGTTTTAAAACATAATTCTCCAGGTCAGCCGGCATTTGTTTTAACTCATTTAAAAAATAAGTTTGCGGCACATAAGGATTTTCTATAAAAGGCAAAGTGAATTTACTGATGCGGTAAAACCAGTTGGGGTGCGGCGCCCACTCCACATCATAAGGTTTGGTAAGATCAACCACATCGCCCAGGCCTTCCTGCTTTTGCAGATCATCAAAAATTACCCGGTTGTAAATTCTTTTGATGGGTGTTTTAACACCATTGTTCATGTAAAAAAGTTTATCACCTTCAGCAATCAGTTTTGTAAGGCAAACCATTTTAATACCCAGCAACTGTTCGGTGCAATAAAAATCGATCCTTGTTTTTTGCTGCTCTGGAAAGATCTCCAGTAATATCACGTTCTCCGGATCAAGGTCACCTACAATTAATTCTCTCAATAATTCAACGTAGGTCTCTTTTGTGTAACCGTTTAAATAAGGAGAAAAATTACCTGGTAACGCTGCATACTCGGCTGTTAACTCCGAATGAAAAGCCTGGAAAGCATAGAGCGTAGGGAAGCCCTGCATCTCGATCAATTGTGGTTCCAATTCTCCGTTTTCATTTTCACAAATGCCGAAATCAAAAACTAAAAATTCAGTATGACTATTCTCATTAGGTACTTTTACATTTTCTGGAATGCCACGATCGGTTAATGAAATGAATTTAGGATCAACGATCACATCAATGATATCTTCACAGGCGCCCAGCATTTTTGCTGTAAAATCCTTTGGAACAAATACCGGTGTTTCTGCATTTCTGAAGTCGAGTGCGCCGGGATGCAGGTTCTCCAGCTTAGCCATATAGGCATCGTATTTCTCTTTGGTAAAATTGGCGTTGAATTTTTCCCTTAACTCTTTTATCATGTTAAATAAAGCTTTGCTTAAAATTACACGAATTGTCGCTAATTACACTGATTATTCATTTCCTTTTATTAATTATGGAAGAGATGCTGCGTACCTCAACAATGACAAGAAGAATTCGTGTAATCCGGTTAATCCGTGTAACTATTAATTAAACTTCAACCGGCTGCAGTGTTTCTACTGCATGGTACAAAAAATTGGGAAGTATATGTTTGTAGGTCCACATGATCTTTTCGGGATCGTTCAAATGTTCGATCATGGATTGCCATTTATCTAAACCATAATTTTCAACAACTGTCTTTTTCTTTTCGTCAGTTTGCAGGTGCAGGCTCATACCAATGGCATCGGCTTCGGGATGAAACTGTGTGCCGATCATATTCTCATTGAACCTGATGGCCATTATTGCTCTTTCAAGCGGGATATGCGGCCTTTCTTTTTCAATAGCTAAAATGGAAGCGCCCATTTCGTGCATTTTATTATGGTTAGGCTCTGTAACCTGGTAATCCCGGCTGTCAACCGCATAAAAAGGATCTTTTAAACCATCAAAGATCAATTCGTTCTTGCCATCCAATAAAAGATGTATAGGGAAGACGCCAAAAGCAGTACTTTTTCTTTTACCAACTTTTGCAACATGATAATGCCTGCATATTAATTGGAAAGAATGACAGATAAAGAACACCTGCTTTTTTTGTACATGGGCCTGGTTGTTGTTCCAGCGTTCCACTTTATCCAGCCAGGAAAAATAAACTTTTTCCCATTCGCTGCCTTCACTTTCCAGCGGACTACCGGGGCCGCCGGTAGAAATAAAGATATCGTAACTGAGGTCGGGAACCTGTTTTTCCAAACGCACTTCAAATTCATCCCAGGTAAGATCGAGCTGGTTTACTTCACCAAACTGGTTCAGAATTTCCCGGAGACAACGCATGCCCTGGTTGGCATGGCCTTCATACATATCCAATATGGCAATTCGGATGGATTTCTTTTCTGTCCAGTTCATACACAAACATAACAATTTTTTAAACGAAGATGTTTGGGACTAGCCCCACATTTTATTAACGTATTGTGGATTAAAAAGTTGCACAAAGGGCGATTAATCGAAATAAGACTACATATGTGTAATTACTTAATCAAGAGGGGGCATAATGGGCTGAATATTGAAAGGCAGAAAGGTACCAAGCAGTATGGAGTTATTATGAATTAAACAGGGAGCTATCAGGAAGTAACTTCCCTATAAGTTCCCTATAAGTTACCTATAACTTCCCTGTAAATTCCGTATAAGTTCCCTGCATAGGTAAATTAAAACCTTATCTTAACAAAATAACTGTTCCTTTCATTTCTACCACGCTGCCATTCTTGTCAATGCCTTTTATCATCCATACATAAGTACCCAGGGCAGCTGGTTTACCTTTTAGCGTACCATCCCAACCCTTCATCCATTCCCTGGTTTGATACATTAGTGCGCCATAACGGTCAAATACCCGGAAGTATTCTGTACTTCTTATCCCGACAGGTGTAGGAAAGAAAATATCATTCAACCCATCACCATTTGGAGTAAAAGCATTGGGCAAATAATAGGTGGGGCCTTCGTAAGCTTTTACATATATGGTATCATCATCAGTACAGCCAATGGCATCAGTAATATGTACAAAAAAGTATGTATTGCTGTAAATGATCGCCTGCGGGTTTGCAATAAAAGGATTATCCAGGGGCCCCACAGGGCTCCATACAAAGTCCACTGCATTTCTGCCCGTTGCCATTAGCTGGTGTTGCCTGCCTAAAATAGCATTGGTATCATTGCCTGCAAAGGCAACCAGTTCGGGTTGCATAAATACGGTAACGCTGTCGGTTACAGAAAAATTACACCCGTAATTATCTGTTACGGTTAAAGTGAATTGCCAGGTAGTATCCAGCCTTACATTGGTAACGGCTGTGTTGGGACTATCCAAAGAATCCGGCGGGCTCCATGTAAAATTTACCGTGCCCGATAAATTGCTGGCACTGCCAAATAAAGTAGCGTTTGTTTTATAGCAAACGGTTGTATCACTGCCTGCATTAACCACAGGTTTATGCAACACATTTACAGTAATGGAATCTCTTCTTGTGCACACACCCCATTTGGCTGTGAGGTAATATTTGGTGGTATCGATAGGAGATGCAATGGGAGTTCTGGCAGTATCGAAATTCAATGTGGCAGCCGGTGTCCACTTAAAAGTATCGGTAAGCGCATTGGTTTGCGGTATCAATGTGATCTTTGTTCCAAAGCAAATGGTACTGTCAGGCCCTAGGTCAAGGCGCATGGTATCTAGCAACGCAACTGGTTGCGAAATTGTGCTGGTGCATCCATTGGCATCTTTTAGTTTTATGTTATTGTAATTGCCGGATGCCAGGTTTAGAAACTGGTTTGATAGCTGATAATTCACACCATTATCAATTGAATATTCATAACCTGGTGTACCGCCGCCGGCAGTAAGGGTGATGGTGCCGGTTTGATCAGAGCAATCGGCATCGGTTGATGAACTTGATAAAGTAAGTGCAGTTGGCTCTGCAATGGTTGCTGTTGTTGATCCGCCGCACAGGGAACCGATCAATCTTGCTAAAACAGTATAAGCACCTGCAGGGGCATTAAATACAGGGGAGGTTTGCCAGGTCGCCCCGCCATCTATAGAATATTCAATAGTGGGGTCTGTTGGTGAGTTGATGGTGATGGTTCCGTTACCGCCGTTACAAAGTGCATCTGTTGCGGTTACGTTCAACGGATTAAGCGTTTTACGTACAATGATGGTATCTGAGCCTTCGGTTTGTATTGCAGGATTATCGCATTGGCGGTAAAAAGCTCTTACGGCATAACTCATACTGTCTTCTGACTGGCAAATGCCTGAGAATGTGGCTTCAAGTTCTCCGTTACCTAACGGAACTGTGATTCCAATTTTTACCCATGATCCGTTTTTATATAATGCAACACTATCCAGGAGTGAAGTCGTACCGCTTGGTACAAAACGCCAGCCCTCATTATTGGCGTTCCAAACAGTATTATTTCTAAAAGGTACTGCTCTGCCTAAAGTTCCATCCCAATTCTGAATCCCCATTATAGCCCTGTCATTATTAAATCCAACACCACATTCATTTGGTTTGGTTTCAATAAACATATCAATGATACCGGTTCCTTCATATAAAACTATTTGCTGTGTAACAATCTTTGTAGGGCAATGCCAGTAAGGCACTCTGTAAAAATTGACGATAAATTTTCTGCATGGTGCCGTACCGGCTATGATGTATTCCATTTTTCTACCAGCAGGCTGTGCGGTACTTGTTGAGTCGGGATCAATATCATGCAATGGACCCATTATCGTTGCTCTTGTGTAAGCCAGATTTGGTATTTGAACCCCATTGGGAATTATATAATCATTAAATCCGCCTGCATTGGATAGATCAAAAGATATTATTCCATTAGTGCCTACAGTGCAACTGGTATAATTTTGCCCGTAATAGCAAAAGGTAAAGGGTAATATAATCGTTGGAGAAAACCTGTCATCCTGGTACGAAGGGTCAACCAATATTCCACCCGGATTTGTATAAGGAAAGGGCTGATATGGTATTGATACAACCTGGTAATCATCAGTAGTTCTTACATCCGGTATCCTCGCTTTTAGATCAAGACAGGGTTGTGTACATAAGATGGTAGTGTCGTTACCGGCAGCAACATTAAAACAGGATTGTGCATTAAGTTTTGTTATACTCAAATAAAAAAATGCTATCACAGCAAGAAGTACAATTTTCTTCATTCACTTAGTATTTGTCGATTTTACGGCTTTGAAGTTACCAAATTCTCAGAAGTTAAGTCGAAAATATGTTGTAAAAGATAAAGCCACACTGTTTTACAGGTGGCTTATCCAATAAGGTTTAAAATTTATTTTAAGTTATTGCAGCTTTACAAGGTTCTGAACAACCTTTTCTCCTTTGGCATTCATACATTCAACAAAATAGGCACCGGCTTTAAGGCCGTTAATATTTATGCTGCTGCCTGAAATGTAACTGTCTTTTTTCAGCCAGATATTTCCCTGGTGATCTGTAATTAAAATTGTGTAAGTTGATTTTATTTTTGCCTGCTTTTCTGCAATGTCAATTCTCAATAAATTACTGGCAGGATTCGGTGATAAATTTACATTAAAAGCTGGTTTACTTTCTGCAGACTTTGTTTGCATTAGTTCTGACGGTCTTGAACTGAAATCAACATTAATATTAAACTTCGTTATAAAAATTGAATGGAACCATGGGGCTAATGGTGAAATTGTTTGAGAGCCTATTGTAATTGGGTTGCCATGGGCAACACCTGCTATAAAAAGATAATTATCTTTAAAAACATAGCGATGCCAGAAATAGTCGTTTGGAATATTTGTGCTGATTTTTTTGAGTGTCAAATTACTCAGGTCATAAATGTAGAACTTGTTCTCCCCCTGATGAAAAAACAAAATTCTATTTTCAGTATATGGATTATCAGAAATAACCTGACGTAGATTAGTATTATTAAATCCTAATATTGAAACAGGCACATAAATATTATTAACATAATCAAATCTTTCAAGTACTCCATTTCGAATTACATAAACCTGGTTAAGGTCATCTATCTGTGCGATTGAAGTATTTGGATTTTGGAATGTTACTGTTATTGGAACACCAAAAGAGTTACCCACTAAAGGAAAAACTTTTAGAATACCTGTTGAGTTGTTTAGGTAATAAATAGTGAATAACTTATTCGTATTTTTATTAAATATGGCTTTGTCGTAAAACCCAATATTTACAGGGAAATCACCGGAGGCATTATGAATAAAAGAATTATAATTAAAATCTCTTGTTATAAAATCTCCATTATTTGATTCTGCAATGATAATTTCATTTGATGGGATATTACTTGGCCCAGATACAATGTTACCCGTAGTGCCATCTATATATTGATTTACAAATGAGTAGGAAGGCCAGGTAACATTATATAATTGAGTTATCCCTGAATTTAATGTACTACTATAATATAAAGCATCTTTCCACCAATTCGTTACACCAGCCTGTGTATAATGCATTAAAATTTCACCAGTATTGGGACTCGTGGGGTAAGTGCCGACATGATTTACCGGAGGGGTAGTATAATTAAATTCGTGAAAAAAAGTAAATAAATTTCCTACTTGATCAATATTAAATCTTGTTGGTGCTTTCCCTTCATAAACCTTAGGCCATTTACTAGTTGTATGCACCCACTGCGGTAAACTAAATTCATGTGAGGCACCCGGATATAAAGTAATTCCATCAGGCGAAAAATCACAACCTGTAGGCCCTGCACCTAATATCCATGGTTTATTTATAACTCCAAGTTTACCATGCAGCGGCTGCGTATTGCTATAACCACAGGCGTAAATTTTATGGTCAATCGCCAATTGAAGTGAATGGTATACACCGGAAGTTGGAAAAGGACTGGTTGATGGAGAACCGGTAGCAGGAGGAATATCAAATTTGCCTATCACTTTTATAGTATCATCCGTAAGAAAGCCTATTTGCCTGATTGAGATATATTTTTGTCCGGATGGCTGCGGAGATGGAACCAAGCCATCCTGGTATATTTGTTGATCCCGGGTTGCAAAGTAAAGTACTTTACTATCGTGAGAAAATTCCACACCAAGCCCGGCAACCGTTGCCGGGGATGTATATGGGTACAGGTTTCTGTCAAAAGTAAAAGTACCATAAGCATCCCTGTTATCAAATTGATAGAGTGTAACGTTACCTGTGTTTGCATCGCATAAATATTTACCATCGGGCGAAAACTTCATGCTACCTTCAAAATATAGACCACTGGGTGCCGGAAAGTTTGCATCACCCAGGTAGTATGAAGAATTAGGACTTGCTGGTGTGCCATCCGCTGTGTTATTAATACCGTTTTCACTTATCAGGTATTGCAATGCCCATCTTTCAGGCAAGCCACTAACACCATCGAACCTTGTAAAAAAGCTTAACCATATTTTGCTCCCATCTGCATTGGGAGTTGATGAGATCCTGCTTTCGGTAATTCTAAGGCCGGTAGTAGTAGCATAGTCATAGTCAATCAGATCCCCATTTTGGTTTTTTAAAGCCGTTTTTATAAATGCTCCGTTTGCATCATAAACAATATCTCCCATACCACCATTTTTAGTCATATCAACCATCACATAGTGCAGCCCCATATGCTGAATAGTAGGTATGGAAGAACCCGTAATCATATTAACTAAAAAGATGTAATACAAATTTGGGTTGTTTGGCTTAGGAACAATAACTGCTGTCTGTACCAGCGGGTTTTCTGCACCGCCTCCAATATTAGCCCCATGCGGCATAAGATTACCATTTCTATCATAAACTTCTATGCCATCGCTATAAAACAACAATTGACCATTTGCATTGCTTACACTCATACTGTTGCCCCCATAAGATGCAGAACCGCCGCCATCTAAAGAACAATGCATGGCTGTTGGAGGAGTTGTATTAAAATCAACTCTTGCATAACTTTTAAAACACCAATTAGCATTTTCTAATTGAGCAAACGAAACAGTTGTAATAAATAGAGAAAGAATAAATAAGATCCTTTTCATAACGTGCAGGTTTAAAAGTTAGGAAGGTTTTATCTATCTAATATAAACATTATATTTTGTACTTGAAACAATTAATAATTCTTGCCATTTCTACATGCAAGGATTTGCTTAATTAGACAGATGGCCAAAATAAATCTCCTGAAATTGTTTTTTAAAATTTCCACCTCACAAAAGCTTCCATGGCAGCATATTGTGTGAGGCCCAGCCGGGCATAGAGTTTAGCGGTGTTGGCATTGCGTTCTTCGGCACGTTGCCAGAACTCACGGTCATCGCTTCCCTGGAAAGGCACACTGTCTTTTTGCGACTGGTGTATAAAAATACCATGGCGCTTTTTTACCACCTGGTCGGGACTCATAGGCACGGCCATTTCAATTTCTGTAATATCCCATTCCTGCCAGGCGCCTTTGTAAAGCCAGAGCCAGCAATCATTGATCCAATGAGTCGTGAGTTGTGAGTCGTGAGTCGTGAGTTGGGTGCTTTCTGTTTTGATACGTCTCAATGCTTCAATTACCACATCAAAACAAACTTTGTGTGTGCCATGCGGATCGGCGAAATCGCCGGCGCAATAAATTTGCTGCGGTTTTAATTCATTTAAAAGATCCATGGTTTGCTGCACGTCAGCTTCGCCCATTGGATTTTTTTCAATGGTGCCCGTTTCATAAAAAGGCAGGTTCATAAAATGGATCTGCTCATTTTTCAACCCAACATATTTTGCTGTGGCTTTGGCTTCGCATCTTCTTATCAATCCCTTTATTGCACGTATGGTATCGGTATCTTTTTCGCTGGTCTTTTTTATTTTTAAAAAAGCTGTGGCTTCATCCAGGATTTTTTTGCTTTTGGTCTCATCAATATCAAACATGCTTTCAAAACCAACTGCAAAGTCAATAAAGCGGGTAACAAATTCATCAGTTACTGCAATATTGCCGCTCGTTTGATAAGCCACGTGTACATCATGCCCCTGGTCGTGCAGGCGCATGAAAGTGCCGCCCATGCTGATAATATCATCATCGGGGTGAGGGGAGAAGAGAACCACTTTTTTTGGAAACGGTTCGTTGCGTTCGGGATGATTGGTGCGGTATTCAGATGGTTTACCACCAGGCCAGCCGGTAATGCTGTCCCTCAATAAATAATAAACCTGCAGGTTAATTTCGTAGGCATCACCTTTTTCAACCAGGAGATCGTTGAGGCCATTATCGTTGTAATCCAAATTGGTTAAACTTAAAACAGGCTTGTTCAGTTTCAATGCAAGATTGACCACTGCACGTTTTATCATGGTGTTGCTCCACTCACATTCACCGGTCAACCATG
>Ga0193752_1001949_pt1 | contig 16314 bp, 11 predicted proteins | sample H1c1metaG_FD_144924 | JGI IMG/M metagenome (GOLD analysis project Ga0193752, IMG submission 144924) | Soil microbial communities from a riparian zone of the East river system, Colorado, United States - H1c1 | ecosystem: Environmental > Terrestrial > Soil > Riparian zone | place: USA: East River... | reverse complement strand
GCGGGAGGGCGGGCTGGCGATCGCCGTCGGTCCGCGCGTCACGTCGGAATGGTGGCTGCCGGGCCCGACGGCCGTGCATCACTGGCTCGAGCAATTGGCGGAGCAGCGGTGAACTACGGAGTCATCGGCAACTGCCAGGTCGCGGCATTGATCGACGAGCAGGCGCGCATGGTCTGGGCGTGCCTGCCGCGTCCCGATGGCGACCCGGTTTTCTCTGCGCTGCTGCAGAAGGAGGGCGGCGAATCGGAGCAGGGCGTATTCGCGATCGACATGATCGATCTGACGCGTTCCGAACAGACCTACCTGCGCAACTCCGCCATCATCGAAACGCGGCTGTATGACGCGCACGGCGGCGCGCTGCGCATCGTCGATTTCGCCCCCCGGTTTCGCAGCCGCGGCCGCGTGTTCAGGCCGATGATGTTCGTGCGCAGCGTGGAGCCGCTCGCCGGCCGGCCGACACTGCGCCTGCGGCTGCGACCCACCGCGGGCTTCGGCGAACGCTGCGAACCCGGCATCTCGGGCAGCCATCACATCCGTTTCGCGGCCGACAATCTGCACTATCGCGTGACCACGGACGCGTCGCTCGCATCGCTGCTGGAAAATCGTCCGGTCGTCCTCGAGCAGCCGTTGCATTTCATCGTCGGCCCGGACGAGACCCTGCAGGAGTCACCGGCCGCGTTGGCGCGCGAGTTCCTCGGCGCGACCTTGAGTTACTGGCAGGAATGGGTGCGCACGCTCGCGGTGCCCGCCGACTGGCAGGACGCGGTCATCCGCGCCGCCATCACGCTCAAGCTCTGCACCTACGAGGACACGGGCGCGGTGCTCGCGGCGCTCACGACTTCCATCCCCGAGGCCGCGAACAGCACGCGCAACTGGGACTACCGCTATTGCTGGCTGCGCGACAGCTACTTCGTGGTGCAGACGCTGAATCGCCTCGGCGCGACCCGCACCATGGAGGCCTATCTACATTACATCGATCACATCATCGCCTCGTCGACCGCGGACCAGTTGCAGCCGCTGTATGGCATCACCGGCGATCCGCGGGCCGAAGAGAAGATCGCGACGACGCTCACGGGTTATCGCGGCATGGGGCCGGTGCGCTTCGGCAACCTGGCCGCCGAACAGGTGCAGCACGACGTGTACGGCTCGGTGATCCTCGCGGCCACGCAGTTGTTCTTCGACCAGCGGCTGGTGCGTTCGGGCGACCAGACCTTGCTCGAGCGCCTGTACCGGCTCGGCAAACGCGCCGTCGCCACCTTCGAACAGCCGGACGCCGGTCCGTGGGAATTCCGCGGCAAGCTGCAGCGGCACACGTTCTCCGCGGCGATCTCGTGGGCAGGTTGCGACCGTCTCGCGCGCATCGCCCGCCGCGTGGGCGACGTCATCGCGGCGCGTGAATGGAGCGCCCACGCCGACCGCATGCGCGCGGAGATCCTGAAAGGCGCCTGGAATGAAGAACTGCAGTCGTTCACCTCGGCGTTCGGCAACCGCGATCTCGATGCGACCACGTTGTTGCTGCCCGAGCTCGGGCTGCTGCCGGCGACGGACCCGCGGTTCCTCAAGACACTCGAACGCATCGAGCAGGAGCTGCGCGTCGGCGACCTCATGTTCCGCTACAAACATGCCGACGACTTCGGCAAACCGGAAAACGCCTTCACCATCTGCGCGTTCTGGTACGTGAACGCGCTGGCCGCGTCCGGCCGCGTCGACGAGGCGCGCGAACGTTTCTCGAGACTGCTCGAACTGCGCAACCCGCTGGGTTTGTTATCCGAAGACATCACGCCGGCGACCGGCGAGTTGTGGGGCAATTTTCCGCAGACCTACAGCATGGTCGGCGTCATCGGCAGCGCACTGCGCCTGTCGCGCAGTTGGGAGGAAATCGTATGAGTCGCCTGGTTGCAGTATCGAATCGCATCAGCGTGCCGAAACGCGGTGCGGTCCCGGGCGGACTCGCGGTGGGATTGCTGGCGGCCATGCAGGCGCGCCGCGGCATGTGGTTCGGCTGGGACGGCGAGACGGCGGAAGTCGCGTCGCCCGAGCCGTCGATCGCGCGCAAGGACGGAGTCACGTTCGCCTCGATCGATTTCGACCAGGCCGAATACAAGGATTTTTACCTGGGATTCTGCAACGGCACCCTGTGGCCGCTGTTTCACTATTTCATCGACGGCTTCAAGTACAACGACACGCAGTACGAGGCCTACCAGCGCATGAACCAGCGTTACGCGCGCGAGCTGCTGCCGCTGCTCGAGCCGGACGATCTGATCTGGGTGCACGACTATCACCTGTTCCCGCTGGCGCAGCGGCTGCGCGAGGCGGGCGCCAAACAACCGATGGGGCTGTTCCTGCACATCCCCTTTCCGAACGTCGAAGTGCTGCGCGTGCTGCCGGTCTACGCCGAACTGCTGCAGGCGATGCTGGCGTACGACGTGCTCGGCTTCCAGACCGACGCGGATCGCGATGCGTTCCGCGGCGCCGTCGCCTCGGTGTGGGGGCAGCAGGCACTGACGCCCGGCAATACCGTCACGCTCGGCGGCCGCCGCGTGGTGACGGGTGTATACCCGATCGGCGTCGACGTGGAGGCGATCCAGCGCGAAGCCATCGATTCGCAGGGGACGGATGCCGTCAAACGCATGATCGCCGGGTTGTTAGGCCGGCGACTCATGATCGGCGTCGACCGGCTCGACTACAGCAAGGGGCTGGTCGAGCGTTTCAAGGCCTACGAGCGCTTCCTCGAGACACATCCGGAAAACCAGAACCGGGTGAGCTTCCTGCAGATCGCGCCGCTGTCGCGCGCCGACGTGCGCGCCTACGCGGAGATCCGCCGCGAGCTCGAGCAGACCACGGGCCGCACCAACGGTCGCTTCGCCGATACCGACTGGACGCCGATCCGTTATCTCAACCGCAATTTTCCGCACGACGTGCTGATGGGCTTCATGCGCGCGGCGTTGATCGGCATCGTCACGCCGGTGCGGGACGGCATGAACCTGGTCGCCAAGGAATTCATCGCCGCGCAGGATCCGGCCGACCCGGGCGTGCTGATCCTGTCGACCATGGCCGGAGCGGCGCGCGAGATGACCAGCGCGCTGATGGTGAACCCCTACGACTCGCGCGGCATGGCGCATGCGATCCAGCAGGCCTTCAACATGCCGCTGTCGGAGCGGCGCGATCGCCACCAGGCGATGATCGAGGTGCTCGAGCGCAATTCCATTTCCGCCTGGCATACGAGCTTCGTCGATACGCTCGAATCGGTGGGCGGCCGGGCGCCGCAGCTCAAACTCAAGGCTGGTTGAGCCAGCCGCCCTCGAAACCGGCGCGTTGCAGGCCGCGGCGGATGTAGGGGTCGCGTTTCATCACGTTCCAGATGAGCTCGCTGCGATGGTTCTCGATCATCGAGATGATGGCGCCCTGGTCGATGCCCAGATAGTCGGTGGCCACCCAGCCGACGCCGCGGATGCGCTTGCCGTGTTGCACTGGCACGTCGTAGTCGAAGCTCGGATTGAAGGCGTCGACGAAACCGTATTTGCCGTAGATGTGGCGGCCGTATTTGTCGTGCATGGCGCGCACCGCGGGCTCGACGACCTCGGGCGCGAACGGCAGCGAGGCGATGGCGGCGGCCGGTGCGATGGTGCCGTCATCGATGACCTCCGTGAGCCCGACGCCGCGCGCCACGTACGAATAGAACTGCCGCGTCTGGCCCAGGTAGGGCAACTCCATGTAGCCGGGCCCGTCACAGGCCGTGATCCCCCAGATGTTGGGCCCGTAACCCTTCCAGTCGAGCGGATTGCGGATCGCGTAGGCGCGCTGCGCCAGCGTGGCACGCCGGCTGTTCTCGAAGTAGTCGATTCCCTGGGGCCAGATGAATTCGTCCTTGATCCCGCGATAGTCGATCCAGACGGCGCTGAACTGGTGGCCGAACAGCGGGCCGAAGGTGAGGTGGGTCTGTCCCTCGAGCGTGCCCCAGGCCAGGTAATAGTCGGAGGTCCAGGCATCCCAGGTGCGCGTCGCGACAGGAAAACTCGGGCTGCCCAGCGCCAGCACGTACACCAGCATGGCCTCGTTGTAGCCGCGCCAGTCGTGGCTGCCGAACTGCCCTTCAGGGCTCCAGGCCATGCGGATGTCGATGGCATGTTCGATGGCCCAGGGCCAGTTCACCCGCTGATAGAGAGACTCCGCGAGTTTGCGGATCTCGACTTCCTCGGGATGCTCGCCATCGAAGTAGCCGCGCATGAACAACACGCCGGCCATCAGCAGCGCGGTGTCCACGGTAGATAGTTCGGAGTTGCCGTAGCGCTTGCCGGTGGTGAAGTTCACGAAGTGATAGAAGAACCCCTGGTAGCCGGCTGTCTCCGACGGATCGTTGCCCTGCGGCGCCTTCTCGAGGAAACGCAGCGTGGTCAGGACGCGCTCGCGCGCCGCGGCGCGCGTCACGTAGCCGCGGTCGGCGCCGATCGCGTACGCATTGAGCGCGAAGCCGATTGCGGCGATGCTCGAGAACGGCGGCTTGGGCCAGCGATCCGGCACGAGGCCGGTGCCGGGTTCGGCGGTGTCCCAGAAGAAATTGAACGTGCGCTCTTCGATGTCCTCGAACAGCGGATCGAGACGTTTGACCGGCACGACCGGCGCGGCATGCACCACCACCGGCTCCAGGCGGCGCGGCGTCGGCGTCTTGCAGGAAACCAGCAGTGCAAGCAGGCAGACCGCCAGCAAGCCGCGCGTCATGCCGCCACCGCGGACTTGCAATGGCGCTCGATGAACTGCTCGTGCAGCGGCATGGCGGCGACACAACTCGCGATGACGTTGTGCACGCTCTCGCCGAGCTGCGCGAGCTCGGCATCGGTCAGACGGTCGACCATCGGATGCCAGGCGGTCGGCACGATGCGTTGGCCCAGCATCACCTGCACCCAGCTGGTCTGGACGAACATCTCATCGCTGTTCCGGAAGAAACGGCCGCTGTCGCGGAACAGGCGGATGTTGTCCGCGAGGCCCGCCGGTATCTGCATGGTCCCGCAGTACTCCCAGAATTTCGTGTCGCGCCGTTCGGTGGCGCAGTAGTGAAGAATCAGGAAGTCCCGGACTGAATGAGATAGATGCTGGTCGATTCGAGCGGCTCGAGAAATCCGCTCGACAAACCGATGGCGACGCAATTGCGCGACCAGACCTGGCGGCGGCGGCCGGTCACGAACTTGAGCACGCGCGGATCGGCCAGCGCGCGGCCGTCGAGATTATCGAGCACCGTGGCGGCCGCTTCGTCGTCGCTCACGTGCGCGCTCGAATAGACGTAGCCATTGCCGGTGCGATGTTGCAGCGGAATGCGCCATTGCCACCCGGCGGGGCGCGCCGTGGAGCGTGTGTACGGCGTGGCTGCGGCGGTTTTCGCGCTGGGCACCGCGACCGCGCGATCACACGGCAGCCAGTGGGTCCAGTCTTCGTAGCCGGCCTTCAGTGTTTGTTCGATGAGCAGGCCGCGAAAGCCGGAACAATCGATGAACAGCTCGCCCGCGACCCGCGCGCCGCTCTTGAGCGTCACGGACTCGATGAAGCCATCCTCGCCGCGCACCGTGACGTCAACGACCTGGCCTTCGATCCGCTGGACGCCGCGCGCCTCGGCCAGGCGCCGCAGGTAGTTTGCATACAGGCCCGCGTCGAAGTGATACGCGTAGGAAATATTCGCGAGCGGCGACTGGGCCGGAACGTCGCTGGCCGAAGACATGAACTTGCCGGCCGGCGCTGCCGCGGTGTTCAGCGAGTATTCGCCGAGGTCGCGCGCCAGACCCCGCGCGTTGAGCTTGAGCCAGTACTGGTGAAACGGCAGGCTGCGATAGTCGTGGCCGATCGTGCCGAAGCCGTGGATGTAGCGGTCGCCGATTCGGCCCCAGTCCACGAACTCGATGCCGAGCTTGAAGGTGCCGCCCACGGCGCGCACGAAATCGGCCTCGTTGATCTGCAGCGCTTCGTTGAACAGGCGCAGATGGGGGACGGTGGCTTCACCCACGCCGACCGTGCCGATCTCGTCGGATTCGATGAGCTGGATCGAGCGCAGGCCGGGCACCAGCTTCGAAAGGGCCGCCGCGGTCATCCAGCCGGCGGTACCGCCGCCGACGATGACGATGCTTGTGAGTCCGTCGTTCACGGACGCGATTGTCGCACCGAACGCCGGGGCTAACAGCCCCGGCGTTCGGTCTTTCGTACCCGTCAGAATTTCACGCCAAAGCTCATGCGCAGCGAGCGCGGTACACCCGTGATGTTGCCATCCCTGTTGTAGTGGCCGCCGCTGACGAGACCCAGCGGAAGGTTTTCGTCGCTGAAGTCGACGAAGTTCTTCGCGTTGGTCGCATTGAGCAAGTCGAGGCGCAGGTAGAACGAGCCGATGTCGCCGAAGGTGAAATTCTTCGTAGCCTGCAGATCGAGCGCCTGGTAGCCCTTGTCGTCGACGGTGTATGTGAAGTTTTCACACGGAGCGCCGTTGTCGAATACGGAGGGCGGGGAGAAGCAGGAATCGACGGTGCGTGGAATCGGCGTCGACCAGGTCAGCTTTCCGGCCAACAGAATGCCCCAGGGTGCCGAATAGGTACCGGTGGCGACCACACGATGCTTCGAAGTCGCATTCGAGGTGACGAACCGGTACTCCTTGATGGAAACCTGGGCGAAAGCGTAATGCTCGAGGATGTCGCGATTCTGCGTCGCGTTGGTGAACGTGTACGACACGCTCGCGCCCCAGCGGGATTCTTCGGTGAACGGTTTCTCGGCGGACAGCAGCAACTGGGTGCTCTTCGTTTCGATTCCGTTGTCGCCGATGATCATGTTTCCCGTGATCGTCGACGGATGGAAACCCCAGGGCAGGTCGCGTCCCTGCCAGAAGCTGCCATCGGGAGCGCGATGCCCCAGCGAGAACACGAATCCATCCTTGCTGATGATCCGGGAGACGGAAGCGCTCGTATTCCAGTCGCCAACCTGGTTACGCATGCCGACGCTGAACTGGTCCGAGTAGGGAATCTTGAGGTCGTTGTTCATGAGGTTGATCTCACCGGCCGAGCCGCTGAACAACGCGGCCAACGCGGTCGGATCCGCGGCATACGCAGGATCCCAGGTAAGGCAGTTGTTGACGTTCGTGTCGCAGAGATGATCAGGCGTATTGAAGAGCACCTCGGTCGTGGCGAGCGCGAACTTGGTCTGCTCGAGCTGAAGATAGTCGTACAACGTGCGGTCGTACGCGCGACCGGCGCCGCCGAAGACGACGTGTTGCTGGTCGGCACCGATGTCGTACGAGAATCCGAGCCGGGGCTGAAAGGAGTCCTTTTGCGGCTTGCGATTGTTGCCCGTGCTGACGTAGTCGTTGATGTCGTAAGCCGTGTTCGGCTGCGTGCTCAGGGCCAGCTGCTGACCGTAAGTGAGTCCGGTATCCGTATTTACCTCGTTGAGGCCATCGAGTACGAATTGCGGCGTCTTGAAATTCAGATAAGACGGATTTTTCTCGAGATCCCAACGCAAGCCGAGGTTCAGGGTCAGATGATCGTTAACCGTCCAGTCGTCCTGCGCGAAGATGCCGAGCTGCTTGTCCTCCGAGGTGACCTGCGAGTCGAACCCGGCGAGAGGCAGCGCGAAGACTGCTTTCCACGGGTCAGCGGCCGCGCCCGCGGGCGTCGAATCGAAGTAGAACACCGGGTTGCCGGGGATTGAATCGGCCGCTGTCAGCTCCACGCTCTTGTACTTGATGCCGGCCTTGATCGTGTGGTCGCCACCGAACCAGTTGATGTCGGTGAACGTGATCGTGTCGCCGATCGACCAGCCCTTCTGGCCCTTGTTCTGGCCCGCGCGCGGGTCGGCGCCATCGACGGCGATGATGCGCGGATTGTCCGCGCCGCTCTTGAAGGTGTATTGCGCGCCATTCGCGCCGGAGTTGTTGATGTGGGGAACGTAAAAGGCGTCCTCGTACGTCGCCTGTACTTCGTTGAGCCAACCGGAGCCATCGTGCTTCCACGACAGCTCGTAACGTTTGTCGGAGTTGTCGGTGTCGACCGCGGCGGAAGCGGCGACGCCGGTTCCGGTCTGATCGCCAAAGCTCGTCTCTTCGCGAATCTTGGCGGAAGCCTGCAGCGAGTCGGAATCGCTCAGCGCCCAATCGAGTTTCGCAAAGAACAGATCCTCGTCGAACGAGATGGTGCGTGGACCCAGCTGCGCCAACACATCGGCCGGCAGGGCCGCGACCGTGCCGGGGAAGAGCGCGTCCGGATCGTGATCGATGGTCACCGCCGTTGGCGTCGTGTAGCGTTTGCCTTCGTAGGTCAGGAAGTAGTGCAGCCGGTCCTGGATGATCGGCCCGCCAATCGCAATGCCGTATTCCTTGCTCTCTGATTCGGTCTTGGTGCCGCTGTCGAGCTCGATCGGCGTCTTCGCGCGGAAATTGTCGGCCGTGTAGGTGCCGAATGCCTCGACCTTGAGCTCGTTGGTGCCCGAGCGGGTGAGGGCGGTGATGGCCGCGCTCGAGATCTGGTCGTACTCCGCCTTGTAGTTAGACGTGATGACCTTGTATTCGCCGATGGCGAGCTGCGGGAACGGGTTACCCTGGGTGTCGCCCGCCTGGCCGCTGACACCGGAACGCACGTAACCTTTCTGGCCCACGCCGTCGATGTACAGGTTCACGCCGTTGTTGTTCTGCGCGCCGCCGCGAATCGAGGTCTTTCCCTTGCCGTCCACCGTGAATACGACGCCCGGAACGGTGTCGGCGAACTCGAGGAAGTTGCGCGTCATCTGCGGAACGTTCGTGATCTGGGCCTGCGAGACCGTCGTGCCGATTTCCGAGGTGCGAACCTCGTTCAGCCGCCGTCCCGTCACCGTGACTTCCTGCAACGGCGCTTCGGTTTCGACAGCGCCGCTCGAGGCGCCGAGATCGAGGGTCGCGGTCGAAGCAACGCTCAGCGTGACGATGGTTTCCGTGCCGGGACCCGCATCGACACGATAAGTGCCAGGCGGGAGCCCGGCGAGGGCGTAGCTGCCGTCACCGCTGGCCTTGGTGCGGCGCGTCGTGCCGGTTGCGACGTTCTTCGCGGTGACGTCGGATTCTGCGGGCGCCTTGCCGCGTAGCGTCGCATCGGCGGACTGTGACCAGGAGACGCTGGGCGCGGCGAGCACAGCGGCGACCGCCGCTCCGATCAGTGAACGCGGAAAGTTTCGCATTGTTGAACCCTCGTAAGCCTTTTGCACGCCGGCGTCGCGCGGCCGAAACCGCTGCGATCGCACACGCCTAAGCGCAACGTGCTTTGTGTTGGTGAATTGTTACACCGTCCGAGGCGCGGAAGCTCTACGTTTGAGTGTTTGTAATGTCGGATACGTACCTATGCAGAGAGGGATTCGTCTTACAGCCGGAGTTGTTAGCGGCTTGCCGCGGTGCGCAAGGAGACCTTCGCCGTGTCCTCAACCGTGAAGGTGCCGGAGATTTCGCCTGATGAACTGGCGCCCAGCAGTACTTCGTACACGCCGGCTTCGAGGGTCCAGCGATTCTGCGGATCGAGCACCGCCAGCGCGCTCGCGGGCAGCGAGAACTCGACGACTTCGCTCTGGCCGGCGGTGAGATGCACGCGTCGATACGCGACCAGGCGTTTCCCGGTGACTGCGCTCGCGACACGCGGACGGATATAGAGCTGTGGCACCTCATCGCCGTCGCGCTTGCCTGAGTTCGTGAGGCGGATGCGAATCGCCAACGTGTCCTCGCGGCCGATGCTCTTCGGCATCTCGAGTCCGCTGAAGGTGAAGTGCGTGTAGCTCAAGCCGAAGCCGAAGGGGAACAGCGGCTCGTCAGGTTCGTCGAGCCAATGCGCCTTGTAGTCGCCGCGCTCGGGAATGTTCGGGCGGCCGTTCGGCGGATCGTAGTGATGTATGGGCAGCTGGCCGACGCTGCGCGGCCAGGTGATGGGCTCCTTGCCGCCGGGGTTGTAATCGCCGAACAACACGTCCGCGAGAGCGTGGCCGCCCTCGACGCCGGGAAAGAACGCATGGACCAGCGCGCCGGCATTTTCGGCGAGCGAGGTCACCGCGAGCGGGCGGCCGGTGAGCAACACGACGACCACGGGCTTGCCGGTCGCGAGCAGCGCGTCGATCAGCTTCTGCTGGTTGCCGGGCAAATCGAGATGCGTCCGATTTTTCGCTTCACCGCTCATCGATTCGCGTTCGCCGACGACGGCGATGACGAGATCGCTGTTGGCGGCCGCCGCGACCGCCGCCGCGATCCTGGCGTCGTCACCGGCCGGCGATCTGGCAACACCTTCGAGGGCGACGCCGGGAAGATAGGCGACCTGGCTCGCGGGTTTGCCCGCGGCGGCCCGTTCCCGGATGCCCGCGAGCACGCTCACCACGTCTTCGGCGCGGCCGCGAGCGTGCCATGGGCCTAACAAATCCTCGCGTGCGTCGGCTAGCGGGCCGGTCACCAGGATGCGGCCGCTGGTCAGCGGCAGCAGGTTCCGGTCGTTCTTGAGCAGCACGATGGACTTGCGCGCGATCTCGCGCGCCGCCGCGCGATGCTCGCGCGACAGGCGCACGCGTTTCTCCAGATCTTCGGGAACGAAGGGTTTTTCGAACAAGCCGAGCCGGCGCTTGAATGCCAGCGCCCGCAGCACTTCCCGATCGAGCGCCTGCTGACTCACCGCGCCGGTGTTCACGGCCTTGGCCAGCTGCGCGTAGTACACGCCGTCTTCCATGTCGACGGTCATGGTGCCGTTGTTCATCGCCTGGATCGCGGCGTCGTAATCGTCGCGGGCGGTGCCGTGTTTGAGCATTTCCGTGATGGCCGCGTAATCCGACACCAGCAGGCCCTCGAAGCCGAGCTCCTTGCGCAGCACGTCCACCAGCATGTGTTTGTTGGCCGACATGGGCACGCCGCCGGGGCCGGTGGTGAATGCGGGCATGACGGTGGGCGCGCCGGCCGCGACGCCCGCCGCGTACGGCGGCAGATGGAATTCGCGCAACGTGCGTTCGGTGAGATCGACGTAGGCATAGTCCTTGCCGCCCTGGACCGCGCCGTAGCCGAGATAGTGCTTGAGGCAACTCGCGACGCCGAAGTCGGCGGGCGCCGGATTTCCCGGCAGTCCCGCGAGTGAACCGTGAAAGCCGCGGATCGTCGCGACCGCATAGTCGCTGCTCACGAGCGGAGATTCGCCGAAAGTCTCGACGACCCGGCCCCAGCGTGGATCGGCGGGATGGTCGACCATCGGCGCGAAGGTCCAGCGTTGGCCGTGTGAATATCCTTCGAGGCCGGAAATCTTCGCGACCACGTTCGCATCGGCGGGATCGAACGTCGCCGCGAGGCCGAGCGGCACGGGGAACACCGTCCAATAGCCGTGGATGATGTCGGTGGCGAACACCACGGGAATCCCGAGGCGCGACTCCTTCACCGCGATACGCTGGATGCGATTCACCTCGGCCGCCGATTCGAAGCCCGACATCTGGAAGCCGACGCCCTCGCGCGCCAGCTCCTCCGCCGACTTGTTAGGGCGGCCGGCCGAGTCCGGCCCGGTCATCGTTCCCTTGCTGAGCAACATGAGCTGATTGACCTTCTCGGTGAGAGTCATGCGTGCGAGCAGCGTGGCATCGGCCGGATTCGGCGGCGGCGCGTAGTTGTCGGCCTGTGCGGCGCGCGGCACGGCGGCGCCGATCGCAAGGGCGACGGTCAACGCGAGCGCGAAAGTCACGCGGAAGGGTTGGTTCGGACGCGCACGGTTTCGCATGGGTTCTCCAGGAACCTTGGGAAGGGCAATCGGCGGCTACGGTAACCAACCGCATGCCGAAGCGCCATTGGCGCGAGCCCAAGCGTCGGTGGGAACCTACAGCGGCAGGGACGAGCCGAGGGCGGGTGCCGCCGGCCCGCCGACGCCACGGGTTTCGACTGCGCCGGGTTCGAGGTAGATAGTCGCGCCGCCTGCGCTGCCACCCGGAGCTCCGGCGTCAGCTCTGCGGGTGCTCCTTCATGTGATCGAGAAGATCGTCGCGCACGCCCTTGATGTGTGCGTGCAGCAGCTTGAGAGCTTTGGACTGATCGCCCGAGGCGCAGAACTCGATGAGCTTGATGTGTTCCTGGTGCGCGCGTTGCCGGTTTTTCTCCGTCAGCGACAACTGGATGCGCACATAACGATCGAGGTTGTCATGGATCTTGCGGACGAACTCGAGGGTGATCGGGCGACCCGCCGCGGAATACAACTCTTCGTGCAGCTTCCAGTTGAGCTCACCCCAGCGTGCGGGGGGAGAGGAATCCATGCGTTCGACGATTTTCCTGGCGCGCGCGACGGTTTCAGGTGTGATCCGGCTGATCGCGCGCTTGAGAAGATCGACTTCGAGGTTGGCGCGGATGTCGAAATATTCCTCGACTTCCGCGGCTGACAATCGCGTGACCACCGCGCCCTTGTAAGGGACGTTGGTGATCAGGCCTTCGGATTCGAGCAGTTGGAACGCCGCGCGCACCGGGATGTGGCTGACGCCGAGGCGCCGCGCGACTTCGTCCTGACGCAGCTGGTGGCCCTGCGCATAGGTATTGGAGACGATCAGTTCGCGCAGGGTGTCGGCGACCTGCGCGGACAGAGATTTTCGTTCAACTCCCAGCGATCGTGCCATTACCCTGCCGCTCGTCGAAGTAGTACGCGGGAAATTATGCCGCTGTCGATGGTCGCCCGCGCGACTGAATGTTCCGCAAAGATTGGCTAACCGATATCAAATATAATATATTATTTCCGGACGGTCTGATGCCCATACGCGCCCGAATCAACGCCTCCGCGGTCGCGCATGGGTCCCCCGGGAGCGGCGGGTAACTCCGCCGCTCCTCCTGATGAAGGTGCAATCGATGACGCTCGAACGCTTCCCGGCGCTGTCCGCCGATGAGACCCTGCCACCATGAGTCTCGCGGCGAAGATCCTGCTGGGCGCGCTGGCCGCGCTCGCTTTGTTCTACGTATACCGATGGTTCGCGATCGAACGCGCGCGGGCGCGGGCGGGAGAGTCGCGCGCTCCGGGCGTGGTGCACCCGGCCGTCGGGTTCGCGACGAATTTCTTCGATACGCTCGGCGTGGGGTCGTTCGCGCCGACCACCTCGATCTTCAAACTACTGAAGCTGGTGCCGGACGAGAAGATCCCCGGCACGCTGAACGCCGGTCATGCATTACCCACGGTCGCCCAGGCGCTCATCTTCATCGCCGTGGTCAGCGTCGATCCCACCACGATGGTCGGCATGATCGCCGCCGCGGTGCTCGGCGCCTGGCTGGGTGCCGGCGTCGTCGCGCGACTCCCGCGGGTCGCAATCCAGGTCGGCATGGGAGTCGCGCTGCTCGCGGCCGCCATCCTGTTCGTGCTCGGCAACCTTGAAAAGATTCCCACCGGTGGCGATGCGCTGGCCTTGCGTGGCTCCCTGCTGGCCATCGCCATCGGTGTGAATTTCCTGCTCGGCGCGTTGATGACGCTGGGAGTCGGCCTGTATGCGCCGTGCCTCATTCTCGTCAGCCTGTTGGGCCTCAACCCGATCGCGGCGTTCCCGATCATGATGGGTTCCTGCGCCTTCCTGATGCCCGTGGCCGGACTGCGCTTCATCGCCGCGGAAAAATACGACCTGCGCGGCGCGCTGGGCCTGGCGCTCGGCGGCGTGCCCGGCGTGTTGATCGCGGCGTTCATCGTCAAGCAGCTGCCACTCGTGTGGCTGCGCTGGCTGGTCGTCGTCGTGGTGCTGTATGCGTCGCTGGCGATGTTGCGCGCGGCGACCCGGCGTGAACGATGAGCGCGGGCTTCAGCCGAAACGGCGCAGATCGAACCCCGAGATATCGTGGCGCGGCGGGCGGCCGGCAAACAGGTCCGCCACGGCATTCGCGGTCACCGCCGCCAGCGTCAGGCCGATGTGCTGGTGGCCGAACGCGTAGCACAGGCCCGGCGTGCCGCCGACGCGGCCGATCGCCGGTAGATAGTCGGCGAGCACCGGCCGTGCGCCCACCCAGCTCGTCTCGCCGTGCCCGGCTGCATATCCAAGCTGGCCCAGTGTCCTGCGCAGCAATGCCGGCTTGCGTGGATCGGGCGGGGCGTCGGCTCCGGCGAATTCCATGAAGCTCGAGGCGCGCAACCGTCCGCTCATGGGCGTGACGAGGATGTTCTGGTCCGCGTACAGCAACGGCGCGTCCACCAGCGGCGACTCGCCCGGTAGTTCGATGTGGTAGCCGCGCGCGGCTTCGAGCGGGACTTTGAGTCCGAAGGGGCGCAGCAGCGGCGCGGACCAGGCGCCGGCGCACACGATGGCGGAATTCACCACGCTCGGTCCGGCGTCCGTCGCGATTTCGAGGTCCGTGCCGCGCGGCGATATCCGCTGCACGTCACGCCGCAGGAACACCGCGCCGCGTTCGCGCGCGGCCGCCGCGAAGGCGCGCACGACCTCGAGCGGATCTACGACGTGAGCGCACTTCGGAAACCACAGGCCGGCGGCGGTGTTCGCGCCCGCGGCTGCGCGCGCGGCCTCGAGCAGGTCGGCCGGCGCCGGCTGCGTGGGCACATCGAGTCTCTCCATCGCGAGCGCCTGCGCACGCGCGGACTGCGCCGCCTTTCGGTCGAGCCACACTTCGTAATGTCCGTGTTGCCGCAGGAGATCGGAGCGGCCGATGTCACGCAGCATCTCGTCCAGCGCTCCGACCGCCGGTCGTACGAAAGGCGCGAGCAGCTTCGTGTTGGGCGCGCGCTTGAACGCCGCGACCGCGAAACGCGCCGCCCAGGGTGCGAATGCCGGCAGGCGCCGCAACGGAATGTGCAGCGGACCGCCGAACGCCGTGAGCATCCGCCAGAAGCCCCACAGCAGTTCGGGCGCCGGCAGCGGCTCGAGCAATTCCGTCGCGATGTGTCCTGCGTTGCCGAAACTCGCGCCGCCTTCTCCCGGATCGCGCCGGTCGATCAACGTCACCCTCTGCCCCGCGCGCGCCAGCGCGCACGCGATCGAAGTGCCGATGATTCCCGCGCCGATGACGGCGACCGATCTTTGTTCCATGATTGCTAGACCGTATACGATCTACGTTGGCAGATAAACAGGCCGCAATGAAAAGAATCCGCGTCATCGACTCTCACACCGCGGGTGAACCTACGCGCCTCGTCATCGACGGCGGGCCCGAACTCGGCGACGGCTCACTGGCCGAACGCGCGCAGCGTTTCCGCGCTCAGTTCGACGGTTTTCGTTCGGCCATCGTCAACGAGCCGCGCGGCTCCGAGGTGATCGTCGGCGCGTTGTTGACCGCTCCGGCGCGCGCCGATTGCGCCCTCGGAGTCATCTTCTTCAACAACGTCGGCATGCTGGGCATGTGCGGGCACGGCACGATCGGCCTGATCGCGTCGCTTGCCTACCTGGGCCGCATCGGGGCCGGCGCCGTGCGCATCGACACGCCGGTGGGCGCGGTCGACGCGCGATTACGTGCCGACGGCAGCGTGTCGGTCGGCAACGTGCCTAGCTACCGCAAGGCGGCGGGTGTCGGGATCGAGGTGCCGGGGATCGGCCTGGTGCGCGGCGATGTCGCCTGGGGCGGCAACTGGTTCTTCCTCGTGCAGGAGCATGGGCAGGCGCTCGAGCTGCAGAACGTCGAAGCATTGACCGAGTTCACCTGGCGAACGCGTCAGGCTCTGAACGCGGCCGGATATCCCGAGGTGGATCACGTCGAGCTGTTCGCGGACTCGCCCGATCCTTCCGCCGACAGCCGCAACTTCGTGTTGTGTCCGGGCAAGGCCTACGATCGCTCGCCGTGTGGCACCGGGACCAGCGCGAAGCTCGCCTGTCTCGCCGCCGACGGCACGCTCGCGGAGGGCGAGGAATGGATCCAGGAGAGCATCATCGGCAGTTCGTTCAGCGCGCAGTTCCGCTGGCAGGATCGCGCCAACGGCCGGATCACCCCGACGATCAGCGGCCGCGCCTACGTCAACGCCGATAGCACGTTGTTGCTCGACGAGGCCGACCCATTCTGCTGGGGCATCCGCAGTAGTTAGACAACCGGCGGACGCGAGGAGCCGGAACCGGGGTGGGGAACCAAATCCCCGGGGCGGCGGTCTCATCGTCATCCAGCGCCGACCCGGCGCCGGAACCCCCAGATACTGGCGACTGCTGCGATCCGGCCCGGCCGGCTCAACGCGCAGTCAGCCATGCATATAGAAGAAGAGTGGGTAGAATTCCCGCCACATCCCCGAAGCCAGAGTCCAAAAGAACCCTAAGCCATTGTTTTTATTGGTGCCCGGGAGAGGACTCGAACCTCCACGATGTTACTCGCTAGTACCTGAAACTAGTGCGTCTACCAATTCCGCCACCCGGGCAGGGTGCGAAGAGCGGCGA
>Ga0193752_1001948_pt1 | contig 16323 bp, 8 predicted proteins | sample H1c1metaG_FD_144924 | JGI IMG/M metagenome (GOLD analysis project Ga0193752, IMG submission 144924) | Soil microbial communities from a riparian zone of the East river system, Colorado, United States - H1c1 | ecosystem: Environmental > Terrestrial > Soil > Riparian zone | place: USA: East River... | reverse complement strand
CTTCGCTGACCGAAACAAACTTTCAGCGGGCATGGATTTATTCGGTCAGCGAAGGCAAGTCGTATCCCGTAAGCGATGCACTGTCAAATGTGACCGAACCAGTGTTTGATCCATCCGGCAAATACTTATACCTGTTGGCAAGCACGGATGCAGGCCCGGTTGTTAATTGGTTCGATCAGTCTTCCAACGACATGGAAACAACAAACTCGATCTACCTGGTAACGCTCCGGAAGCAGGTGCCGTCGCCCCTTGTAAAGGAAAATGATCTTGAAGAGGTAGTAAAGGATACGGTGGCAGGCAAACCAGCTGGTAAGGCCGACTCATCAAAGGGAAAGTTGAGTATTGACTGGGACGGTATTCAGAATAGAATTATTCCGCTCCCTTTGCCTCCGGGCCGATATAGCTCACTCGGCATAGCAAAAGAAGGAGAGCTTTTCTATTTGTCGGCGGCACCTCATGAGGCTTCGCCCACCACACTGCACCTTTATAGTTTCAAAAAGCGAAAAGATGAAGCGTTGATGCCAATGGATGCATACAGCATTGCCGCAAAAGGAGAGAAAATGTTGTTTGTTACAAACGGCAAATGGGGAACTACGGCCACCGGTCAGAAGCCCGGCCCCGATGCGATGATAAATACCGGAGCGATCCAGGTGAAGATCTCTCCGCTCGACGAATGGAAGAATATATTTTATGAAGCATGGCGCGTAAACCGTGATTATTTTTATGATTCAAATATGCATGGCGTCAACTGGGCAGCCATGAAGAAAAAGTATGAGGTTATGCTGCCGGACGTTGCGAGTTCCGGTGACCTGTATCTCGTGATGCAGTGGATGTTCAGTGAGCTGTCTGTAGGGCACCACCGGTTTGGATCAACCGGCGAAAAGCGTGTGAGCATGGACTTTGTGCCCGGAGGTTTGCTGGGTGCCGATTACGAGGTGAAGAATAACCGGTATCGGATCAAAAAGATCTATGGAGGTTTGAACTGGTCGCCGGATCTGCGTTCTCCACTTACCGAACCCGGTGTTAATGTGCAGGTGGGTGATTATATCCTTGAGGTAAATGGGGCAAGTGTAACCGCCGATAAAAACTTTTATAGCTACTTCGAAAATACGGCAGGGAAAATTACATCGCTGAAGGTGGCATCCTCTCCTGATGGAGCCAATGCACGCACGGTCAAGGTGGTACCGGTTAGCAGCGAATCCGGTCTACGAAACCGAGATTGGGTGGAAGGGAACGTGAAAAAGGTTACGGAAGCAACCAATGGCCAGGTGGCATATGTTTATGTGCCGAACACCACTACTGCGGGACATGAATATTTCAAACGCTACTTCTTTCCGCAGGCAAACAGGTTGGGGATAATCATTGATGAAAGATTCAATGGGGGCGGCCAGTTAGCGGATTATTATATTGATCTGCTAAAGCGGCCGGCACAGTCATATTGGAGATACCGCTATGGCAAGGATCAAAAGGCTCCTAATGCATCTATTCAGGGCCCCAAAGTGATGTTGATTGATGAAACTGCAGGATCGGGTGGTGACTATCTTCCTTATTTGTTCCGCCAGGCGAAGCTGGGAACGTTGGTAGGCAAGACCACCTGGGGAGGGCTTGTTGGCGTGCTGGGTTTCCCGGAATTCATAGATGGAGGCAGCGTTACGGCTCCTAATCTCGCTTTCTATGATGAGAAAGGATTTGGAATTGAAAACATTGGTACGCCACCGGATGTTGAAGTGGAACAATGGCCGGCGGACGTGATCAATGGCCATGATCCACAGCTCGAGAAGGCGATCCAGATTGTGATGGAGGAACTCAAAAAAAATCCGGTGAAAAAAGTGGTGGAGCCTGTAGCTCCTGTGAAGGCGGGACGGTAAGCTGTTGTAGAGTAGAATACCACAAATACTTTCATCTAATCAGAACCCTGACACGTCAAAATCCATTTTTACGTGCTTTACGTAATTTCTTATTAAACATATTTCTAATTCAGTTAATTTAGTAGGGTAAGGTGAAAACTACTGCTGCATACTATTTTCTACTAATTTACACACTTGCCATGTGTAAGCCTGTATTACCATTAGTCCAGGATGAACTTGCCCATATTTTTTGGAAAGCCCAACACCTTGCAACAGTCCATCACCATCACGGTGACCATCATACCGAACAAGAAATTGCTACGGCCGAGCACGAAGAAAATGGTGATAAACAACCGGCAACAACTAAAACTTCCGAGCCGGTATCTGTTCATATAGTTGTAGAAATCCTTTACGGTATTTCGCAACTAACTATACACGAGCAACAGTTTGCAGTGACCATGTATAATGTTGCTACTGTTTCCTTAGACAAGTACTATCCTCCCCCAAAGTGTTGTTAACTCCGTTTAATTAATTATTTAACAGTACGAGCATTTCTTGTATGCCGATCACATACAAATGACACAGCTATTGACACAGCTATTGACACAGGTATGTCGTGACCATACAGCATACTGCTTGTGCTTTAATTATTCGGTGACTCGCCTTTATATTTTTAGCATTATATCGTTTAGCCAAAGTGGAGCTTTAGCCCTGCAAATAATGGCTATGTGATTTTGTATACCGTAAACATTTGCACACTCATGTATTTTTTTACAAGGAGATTCAATTACTTTTTGTTGTTCTGTTTGGTCATATTATGTAGTGAAAAATTATTTGCTCAGAACAGTCATAAAGGGATTTACATTATAAACGCATCTTCAAAAATACCTATTCAGGATGCGACCATACAAAGCGAGGATCTGGTTTTCAATGCATCATCAGACGACAATGGTTTTGTAAGCTTCAAAACATTGCCTGCATCAATTACTAAGCTAAAAATTACAAGTATCGGATTTGAATCAAAAGCTATTGACATATCGGGTCTTTCGCTCTATGAAAATCACTCAATTATTTACCTGGACACTAAGGTTACCAGCTTAGCAGAAGTAGAGGTGAGGCCATCAGCAAAAAATGGTGTTTTTAAAACCATAAGCGACCTTGACATTCATTTGCGACCTGTGAATAATTCACAGGAAGTCTTAAGAATGGTTCCTGGTTTGTTCATGGGGCAACATGCCGGTGGTGGCAAAGCAGAACAAATCTTTTTACGGGGTTTTGACTTAGACCATGGCACTGATATAAACCTTTCAGTTGATGGCATGCCCGTAAACATGGTTTCTCATGCCCACGGTCAGGGATATGCTGACTTGCATTGGGTAATACCTGAATTGATAGAGAAGGTCAACTTTAACAAAGGACCATACTTTGCCGACAAAGGAAACTTTACTACAGCTGGTTTTGTGGATTTTAAGACAAAAGACTATTTGGAAAATAACTTTCTAAAGGTAGAAGGCGGGCAGTTCAATACTTTTCGTGGTATAACAGCCGTCAATCTTTTAAAGCAAAAAGGGGATAAAAGAGACCAGAGTTTATACTTTGCCGGTGAAGGTTCTTTTACAAAAGGGTTTTTTGACAGCCCCCAGGACTTTACCCGCTTCAATGGCACGTTAAAATATCACGGCAGCATCAGCCACAACAGCACTTTGACCACCACTCTTACAGGCTTTACAAGCAAATGGAATGCTTCAGGACAGATTCCAGACAGAGCCGTTGAAAGCGGGCTGGTAGGTTTTTATGGAGCAATCGACGATACAGAAGGAGGCAAAACCTCACGGTATAATGCAAACATAGAATTGTTAACCAACCTGGATAATGGTGCAGTAATTCGCAATCAGTTGTTTTATAGCAGGTACAAATTTGAACTCTATTCGAATTTCACTTTCTTTAAAGAAGACCCTGTTGATGGTGACCAGATACGGCAAAAAGAAGACAGGAACATCGTCGGCTACAATGGTTCATATCAAAAGGAGTTTTTCTTAGGCAGCGTCAAAACAGAAACAAAGGCTGGGATTCAATTAAGATATGATGATGTAAATGATATTGAACTAACACGGACAAAGAACAGAACTATAAATAAAGTTGATATCATGCTTGGGGATGTCAATGAAATGAATGCAGGAGCTTATTGGGCACAACGTTTTTCTGTTTCCAAAAAGCTGGATATTACTGGAGCATTAAGAGCAGATTATTTTACCAATAAGTACTATGATAAATTAGCAGCACAGAAACTTTCATCATCTTCAACAATCTTTAGTCCCAAAATAAATTTCAACTACAGGGCAGGTGACAAGGTGCAACTGTATCTCTATAACGGCAGAGGGTTTCACAGCAATGATACGAGAGTATCAGTACAACAGGATGGAAGAAAAGTTTTACCGCCGGCCTATGGTACAGACCTGGGAGCCATAGTTAAAGTTGGCAATAAAATAGTACTTCAGACAGCTTTGTGGTATCTATGGCTCGACCAGGAATTTATTTATGTGGGTGATGAAGGTGTAGTAGAACCAGGTGGGCAAACAAAAAGGTATGGCTATGATTTGTCTATCAGATATGAAGTGACCAAAAACCTTTATGCTGACGTGGATGTAAGTCTGGCCAACCCAAGAGCAACAGGAGTTGATAAAGCAAAGAGTTATTTACCCCTGGCGCCAAGGTTTTCAAGTGTCGGCGGATTAACTTACAAAAAACAATATGGTTTAAACGGCAGTTTACGTTATCGCTGGATGGGAGACAGACCGGCCAATGAAGACAATAGTGTTGTTGCAAAAGGATACTTTGTAACTGATGCAGCCATCAACTTTACAATGAAAAAATGGGAAGCAGGAATAGCATTTCAAAACCTGTTTGATGTGAAATGGAAAGAAACACAATTCGATACAGAAAGCAGGTTGCAAAACGAACCAGCACCGGTTTCAGAAATACATTTTACACCCGGGACTCCATTTTTTGCAAAGGCAGGTTTTACATTATTTTTCTAAAAACGTTCTAAATAGGTAGCCCGCCTGGCAAATAAAGCACCTGAGGCCAGGCGCCTTGCATTAAACAAAAGATCCTCTGTCTGTACATTGGTGTACTAACAGATGATCTTTTGTTTTGGCATTGGTTATATGTAGTTAACGGAATAACCCCCCTTTTAGATTAAGTCAGTAAAAGGCAGGTAACTCATCTGCCAGTTCCAGAATGCTACTTGTTCAACTAAACCCTCAATTGCTAAACTTCCAACGAAGTTCGCCCCGGGTGACATTGAATACATGGACCATTTTGAAACGGCTTGCGGCTCCCAATCGGTCGCAAGCAATTTTGCGGGTTTGCCCGGTTCCAAAGAAACTTCAAATTTATCCAAAGGAAACGAAAGTCCTTCCCCGACTGCTTTTATAAAAGCCTCCTTCAGAGTCCAACAATTAAAAAAACCGAGAGTCTGCTGTTTCTCAGGTAATGCAAGCAGATTCATTATTTCATTTGTCGAAAAAAAATTTGTGGCGATGTCTTTAACTTCAATATTCGGGTTCACAAATTCTACATCAATGCCAATATTAAACCTTTTTGTAAAAGCGAAAAGTGCAATGTTTTGTGAATGGGTAATATTAAACTGCAAAGCATTGCTATTTGCAATACCTGGTTTGCCAAACCTGCTGTATTCAAAGGAAATTTCTGCGGGGTTTGTTTCCAGATATTTGCCCAGCAACACGCGCAACATTCCCCGGGCAGCTATAAAATTCCGGCGGTCTTTAGCAAAACGAAATTTCCCGGCCCGGCTCTCTTCATCGGGAGCTAACAGTTTCAGGAATGAATGCTGAGAAGATTCATCAACTTCTAAGTCAGCGCGCCAGACGTGAACTACTTCCTCGCTTACAATAAAATTGTGCGGCGGATTTAACCACATCATTGATTGGTTTTATCAGGATTATTGGTTTTATTAAGATTGTTGGCTTTATCAAGACATTGTCCTAACTGATCGGCGAGCTGTTTCACTTCAGGTTCATTAAATAAATTACGATGATGGCCATCCACAACGTAAGTGTCGACACCGTCCAGGGCCAGATCATTCCATTTACTGAACTTTTCGTTTTTCCGATCATTCGTAAGAAACGGCGCGCTCCGGATTAAAGTAATTTTGACAGGAAGCGGTTTCCAGATATAGGATGCACTGATTAAATTGAGGGCTTTCATCTTTTTCTGGACCTGGATCGTCTGCTTGTCGCTTACTAAAGAGGTCCATTTCGCTTTTATTGGTCGTTTGATTCGAGCCGTCCAAATCGTTTTGATGAAACCAAAATCCAATGCTTTCGCCTTATGTAAAATTCCATTAAGGCGATCGATATTTGTTTTTTTGCGAACCTGTAATGGCGGCGATGAATCTATCATCGCGATAAGTGAGACCGAATCCCCGGCTTCTTGTAGTTGCCTGACCATTTCCCAGCAAATTGAGATACTGAAACAATAGGCGAGGAGTGAGTATGGACCGTTCGGTTGCACCTTGCGAATCTCTTGCAGGTAGTGAGATGCTGTCGATTCAATATCCTGGGCCGCCTGTGTAACGTCGTCTACTCCAAGTCTCTGCAATGCATAAACTGGTTGGTCGGACCCTAAATGCTTTGCGAGATCTTTGTAAAAAAATACATGACCTCCACCGGCATGCAAACAAAAAACAGGCGGTTTAGATCCGCTTGCACGTAAAGGAACGAGCGATAAAAATTTTGCTTCTTTATTTTCTTCAGCAATAAATTTTGCGAGCGCTTCAACAGTTCTATGATTTAAAAGACTAATAGGCTGTAATTTTTTCTGGAAGCGCTTATCAATTTCCGTAAAAAGCCTGATTGCAGTTATCGAAGTTCCGCCCAGATCAAAAAAGTCTTCGTTAACGCCAATCGGCTGGAAATTCAACATGTTTTCCCAAATACCAACTAGCATTAGCTCCGCCTCATTTCTTGGAGCAAGATATTTCCGGGTAGCAGTATTATCTGAGTCTTTAATTTGTTCAAGCGTTTTCTTTATCTCTAACGGAGTTATGATATTTCTTATCTCCCTCAAAGAATCTGATTTATTTTCGATGATAACTGCAAACAAATTCGATAGATTTCTAAAAAACCAACTGATTTGTTGTTCGGAAACAACGGAAGAATCATACTTAAGATAAGCTTTGATTTCCTTGAGCGGACTCACGGCTAAAGTCATTGCATAATTGCTGGTCAATCCACTTTCAAAACTTTCAATGGAAACGCCGCCGCCCCGTATATTTTCCAAAGGCATATTTTCAAAAACAACCACGCTATCAAACAACAAATTGCCGCCGGCTGAACTGCCTGAGTTCATAATTTCGTCCATATTACAATATTCGAACGCCCTTAGTTTTGCCTGATGAGTCTGCAGGGATTTCAACCAATCCGAGAATCTTTCAGTGTCATCCAACCTGATCCGCAAAGGCAAAACGTTCATATACATTCCCGCCATCAGCGCAGCGTTTGGCAAATCGATTGAACGTCCCGAAACGATTGTGCCGAATGCTATGTCCTCATCTTCTACGTACCCACTTAACACGATGGCCCAAATTCCTTGAATCAGTGTGTTTAAGGTTACCTGATTTTTTTGAGCAAAGTCCCGTAATTTCTGGCTTTGCTCTTGCGGGAGTTTTATAGATTTAGTTTGAAAATTATTATCTAAATTCTTTTGAGATTGTTTTCGATTCCCGACCAGCGTCGGTCGTTCAAAGTTTTTCATGACTTCTGTCCAAAAAGTTCTGGACTTTGCCTGATCCTGGTTTTTTAACCAACTTAAATAGGATTTATAGGAAGGAACGGCGGGTACTCCAGCTGCGTTTTCGCCTGAGCAGATTGCATCATAAAACGCCAGCAGGTCTTGCAAAATAATTGAAGCCGACCAGCCGTCCACCAGGATATGATGACAATCCCAGAGCAACATGTGTTTATCCGCGGACAACCTGATCAGAAAAATTCGCAGAACAGGTGCTTTGGTTAAGTTTAATGTTTCTGCTCCATCGGATTTTGTTAGTTCGTCCAATTTTGCTTTTTGTTCAGGCTCAGAATTTCCGGATAAGTCATGAAGGACAAAAGGAAGTAAGACTTCTTTGTGGACCACCTGCACAGGCTTTTCCAGCTTTTCCCAATGCACAGAAGTCCGCAAAACCTCGTGTCTTTGGATAGTCTGTTGCCAGGCGTTTTGAAATGCTTCAATATTTATTTTTCCTTTCAGCACACATTTCACACGCAATAACCCCTGATCGACGCCCTCCTGTAAACTGTGAAAAAGCAAGGCTTGCTGAAGAAAATTCAGCGGGTATATGGCATCAACTTTCGATTTATTTACCTGCATTTTAATTGATCTGATGCATTTTAATTAATCTGATTTAATAAGGTATCGAAGTCGTCTTGACTCAGGTCTGCTTCCGGAAAATCCGAAGGAGAATGTTGACTCGTTTCCCGACTTGAGCAATGTTCAATCAATTGGCGAAGCGTGTCATCGAAAAGTTCGATTAAATTTTGGATAGTTTCCGGTTTATGAAATTCTTCGCTGAAACTAAATTGTAAATTTAAGAGCCCTTCCCCGATGAATGCATTTATTTCCAACAAGTGATGTCGTTCGCTCTCCGGTGACCGAACACCTTCCGAAATGAATTTGCCTTTGCCTAATACATTGGAATCAAAAGATTTTTGATTGCCCAAAAAGTTAAAAATAACCGGTGGCTTTTGCGTTAACCCGTCCAGTTTTTTCAAATAGCGCAGAACCCCAAATCCTATACCTTCATTCGGAATGCTGCGCAATTTTTCCTTGATGGAAATTATGCTTGATTTAAAGTTTGTGCTGTCTTCAATTTTCAGCGAGACAGGAAAATAGGTCGTGAACCAACCAACAGTATTCGTTAAATCAAGTTCATTGAATTTTCGTCCGTGTTTTTCTAATCCTAAACAAAAACTCTTGATGTTAGCCCATTTTTCAAAACCCATCATCAAAGCGGCAATCAACAACTCTTCCGTCTTTGTATGATATGCTTCATTTGAATTTCTGAGCAAATTTTCTGTTGCCGCCGAATCAATTTCCAGCGCTAAGGTTTTTATGCTTCTTTCATCTATCGGCAAATAAGAATCCATATCGATTCGAATTTTCTCCGAACAATTTTGCTCTTTCCAAAATTCTATTTCATCGTCAAATTCGCCAGATTTTGAAAGATCAATCAGATGATTGCCCCATTTATGGTAGGAAGTTGTTCTTGAAAATAAAGCAATTTCATCATCTCTGATTAATTGCCCGTAAATCGATTCCAAATCCGACACCAAAATTTGCCAGGAAATATTATCAACCACTAAATGATGCGCGATTAAGAGCATTTTATTTTGATTTCCCTGCCCGCTTTTAAAGAATAATGTTTGAAAAAGTCCGGATTTAGAGAGGTCTTGATTAGTTTGTAATTCGATTGATTTCGCTTCGATCGTGGAATCCATTTCAACGGGTGAAGAACCTGTTAAATCGATCGAAGTAAATGCATTGACTTCTGCATGTTCGGCGACAAACGCATTCCAGCTTCCTGCTGTTTTTTCAAACCGCAGCCGCAAAGCATCGTGATGTTCAATCAGGTATTCAATGCTCTTTTGAAGTATATCCGTATTTAAATTTTCGGGAACATCAAACATCATCGCCTGATTCCAATGATGCGGAGTATTTTTATGTTCTTCGAAAAACCAATGTTGAATTGGCAATAACGGTACATTTCCAACAATTTTTTCTTCGCTTATATTTTTATTTTCGGTGTTAGCAAATAAAGCCAATTCGGAAATTGTCTGATGTTCAAATATTTGATTCGGGGCGAGAAATATCCCTTTTTGCCTTGCTTTTGCGACGATTTGAATACTCAGAATCGAATCGCCGCCGATTTCAAAAAAATTATCGTCAACTCCGATGGGATGAAAGCCCAGGACTTCTTCCCATATTTCGACCAGTTGTATTTCAACTTCAGTCTTAGGGGCGCTAACACCTGTTTTAGAAAATGAAGGCGCTTCTTCAACCGGCAATTTCAATGAATTCAGGTCAATCTTGCCATTTGGTAAACGGGGCAATTCGTCTAATTGAACGAATTTAGACGGAATCATATATTCGGGCAGTTTGTCTTTCAAGCCCTGGCGCAAGTCATTTGTTTCGATTGGTCCATCCGCAACCAAATAGGCAGCGATGCTTTGAGTTGAATTGTTTTGTCCACTCGTTTTCGTTGTATTATCAGCGCCGATCTGCCTTGCCAGCAAAAGCATTTGCTGCCTGGATAGCCGGTTAATTCTTTCTTGAAAATTACTCATAATTACTTGACGGCTTTTACAATCACCATGGAATCCGCCCACCATGTATCGTTTATATCATCAGGAAGTTCCAAATCAATCATTTTTAGCGAAAAAGACGAGAAATGCTTAAAAAGAGCGCGTTGATGACCACGACCCAGCGAATCGATTTCATTTGAGAAATATGTAAGAACGCCACCGGGACGCAAATGGTTGGCGGCCGTTTCAAAAAAATGTTCGGCGAAAGTCGCTCTCCCGTGAACGTATTTCATATACTCTTCCTCATTGAGGGGATATGTATGAAAAAAAATCCCATCAAAGAGCCCCAGGTCATCGATCGTATCCTGCCATAAACCATGCACGAGGTTTATTTTGTTTTCTTTAAACAGCTCTTTCCATTCGAAAAATTTTTCAACTACAGAGTCGTTACATTCGATTATTGTATGCGAGAGCACGCTTTGCTCCTGAATTAAAGTTGCCGAAACGCCGTAACCGAAACCAATTTCTAAAATATTACCATGTGATTCCGTCACTACTTCAGCCATTGCCTGCATGAGGGGAATCTGCCACTCTTCCATGATTTCTTCATCGGTCAGCATTTTTTGTGTTCGGTCTTCTAAAGCGATCTGAAGTTTCCCCGGTACGAATCGTACCGCTAATTTATCCAATGCCTGAAGATTGTCGCTGAATTCATTTAAGGCATTATTTAATAAAGCATTCCGCTGCGCATCCCGGGGCGGACGAATAAAGTCCTCCCTTTTTATCTCGAGAACAATTTCAAAATTTTCTGTTCTTTTAATTTTTTTCGTCATAAGTACACCTAAAAATGTTCCGTTTAAGTCAGCATAAACTCTATCTCCCGGTCTGATAGTTTCTCAACAGTCTTCAGTATTTCATCCGCCTCCTCGAAACCCATTTTCTCCAAATTTGCTAATAATCCTTCCGCCATCGTTGCATCCCGCCCGGCAGTAGTTGAGTGTATGGTTTCGAGTTTTATGACGACCTCCCGAACTTTAGCGTTCTGCTTAATGGCTTCCTGTATTTCTCCGAGTTCGATCCGGTGGCCGCGAATTTTTACCTGGTTATCTTTTCGTCCTAAAAACTCGATCGTTCCGTCGGATCTATACCGACATACATCACCGGTTCTATATAATTTATCCGAAGATTCAGGATTGAAAGTGTTTTGAATGAAGTATTTGTTCGAGAGTTCCGAATTATTAAGATACCCTTTCGCCACGCCTTTGCCACCAATGAATAGCTCTCCCGAAACACCGATCGGAACACGATTTTGATTCTCGTCTACAATATAAATCTGGCAGTTGGAAATCGGTTTTCCGATGGGGACGTTTAGTTGCGATTCTGCAGCTATAGTTTTGTACACAGTTGCCCAAACGGTGGCTTCAGTTGGACCATATTCGTTGTAAAGCTCAACATCCGGCAACAATTTAAAATGTTCTTTACATAAAACTTTCGGACAAGCTTCACCGGCGACAATGATTGTTTTGAACGTATCGAATACCCGCTTCGGAAGATTTTTAATCATCGTTTGATAAAGCGTCGGTAACAGGAGCGTGTGGGTTATTTTTTCGCTGATGAAAATTTCGCTAAGACTATTTAAATCCTGCTCCATCCGGCGTTCGATCAACACCAATTTTCCACCCGCCAGTAGCGTCCAAAAAATTCCTGCCACAGAACTATCAAAGGAAAAAGATGACATTAACAGGAAGCTCCGGGGCTGATTCGGATAAAAATCAAAACGAGACGTCGTCGAATAAACCAGATTTTTATGAGTCACGCAAACGCCTTTTGGTTGTCCCGTGCTGCCTGAAGTATAAAGCACATAGGCTAAGTCTTCTCCGTCAATTGCAATCGGCAGGATCGGCTCTTCTGGACTTTCGGAAGCGATGATTTCATCAATTGTTTGAAAATTGACCTGATGATCTGAAAGTAAAGACAAAAGATGTTTTTGAGTCAGCACAGCCGTAGCAGACGAATCTTTGACAATAAAATCAAGACGTTTTTTAGGGTACTGGGCATCGAGCGGTAAATAGGCCCGTCCAGCTTTTAAAACACCCAGAATTCCGACGATCATATCGATCGAAGGTTCAACCAATAACCCGACCGGCTGACGTTTATCCGGATTTAATTTTAGGAGATGATTGGCCACGGAATTGGCCCGCCGGTTTAGTTCCCCGTAAGTAATTTTCTCTTTTTGAAACGATAACGCAGGTTTTTGAGGTGCTGATGCGACCTGTTCGTTAAACAATTCAATTACTGACTTCACTTTTGTTGTTTCAGTATTCGTATCGTTCCATTCGGAAAATAATTTCAATTCCTGATCAGTGATCATGGCTAATTCCGAAATCGGTCGGTTTGGGTTTTCGACTACTTCTTCGAGCAGCTTTCTCAAATGACCATGCATTCGTTCGATTGTTTCTTCAGCGAACAAATCTTTTGAATACTCAAAAATAGCTGTGATTTCACCCGCCTTTTCCGCAATGAAAAGCGTCAAATCGAATTTCGTCACGCCGAAATCAAAAGGCTCGTGCCCGACCTCCAATTTTTCTCCAAAGTCAGGCATCTCAGGTACGTCGTGGTAAATAAACATCACCTGGAAAAGCGGATTATGATTTAGATAGCGTTCGGGTTTTAATGATTTCACAAGTACTTCAAACGGCATATTTTTATGAGCAAAGGCGGCTTGCGTCGTGGCCCAGACCTGTTCCAACAATTCAATAAACGTCGGATCATATGAAAGATCAGACCGCAAAACCAGCGTGTCGTCGAAAAACCCTATGAGATTTTCGAGCGCGATCTCATCTCTGTTTGTAAAAGGCGAACCGACGAGAATATCGGTTTCGCCAGAATAACGTTTAAGTAAAATCTTGAATGCCGTAAGGATCACCGTATAGAGCGTTTTGTTTTTTTCCCGGCAAAAACTTTTTAGCTTATTTGAAAGTTCGATTGAAAATTTTTGGGTGGAATAGGCTCCCCGGAATGTCGGGCGGACAGGTCTTGGAAAATCTGTCGGTAACTCAAGAAAAGTCAAGCTGTTTTGGAGTTTGTTGTTCCAATAGGTTAAGTTTTCCACGTTCGGCTTTCTTAAACTTTGCCAGTATGCGTAATCCGCATACTGAATTTCCAAAGGCGAAAAATTCACCCCTTCGCTGTTGGTCAGTTTCCGATAATATCCGGCAACTTCATTCTGCAGAAGATTCATCGACCACTTGTCCATGATGATATGATGCATCGTCAGGACAACCAAAGACTCAACTTCTTTCAACCGCAAAATCGAAATTCTTGTAACATACCCATCGGGCGACTCTAAAGATTTTCGCGCTTCTTTAATGGCTAAGTCCCGGTAAACCTTTTCAAGCCCGGTTTCGGGCAAGCCCCTTAAATCATGTTCAGAAATTTCAAAAATCGGCCTATCATTTACTTGTTGAAATGCCCGTCCATTTTCAAATGCAACTTTTGTTCTCAGAATATCATGTCGTTGAGCGGCGATTTCAAAACTCTTTAATAAACATTCAACATCCAGTTTTCCTTTAAACTTATAAGCGTCGGCATAATGGTAAAAAGGATTTTCCGGGTAAAGCTGCTGCAAAAAAAGCAAGCGTTGTTGTCCCAAAGAAAGCGGCACATTTATGCCTACCGGACGCGGCTGAATGCCTTTCGGGGCGTCAGGCTTTTTTTCCCTGTTAAGCCACTTACTCAGTAACGAGTTTTGATTAGATTTTTCTGAACCTGCCGGCATAAATTAAAGCCCTAAAGTTTTTTTGATAGTTCTGAAGACCGTTAAGTCAACATTAAATGCGCGTTCGATAAACCAATATAGCGAAAAGAAGATAAGGATTATTGAGCCGAACACACGTATTTTCGGATACAGAAATGTTTTGCGTAATAGATACAAAATCGGAAACACCAGAATGATTATCGCCAACTGACCGATCTCAACGCCCAGATTAAAACCAAATACGGAAAGCCCCAGGTAATTCCCAGGAAGCCCTTTTTCAGCCAGTACGCTGGCGAAGCCAAAACCGTGAAACAGTCCGAAGACAAAAGCAATAAGCCATTCTTTTCCCGAGAAGAGAGGGTAAATGTTGTGAATTGCAGCGAGCGCAATAGAGATCGCAATAACTGATTCGATTAGTCGGGGAGGCAGGCTAATAATCTCAAATGCTGCCAGGCATAAAGTGATCGAATGGGCGATTGTAAAGAAGGTTACAATCTTTACAACATTTTTGAGGGCAGGTTTAAGTTTTTCAACCGGTATCCACACCTTGGTACCAGACCCGGCCGGAAGAACCCCATCATTCGAACGGAATTTCAAAACCGACGGTAAAAGCAAAGCCAACAAAAATAAAATGTGATCAAAGCCGATCCAAATATGCCAGATTCCCGATTGGATCATTACCCAGAGGGAACGCAGCAAAAAACCTTCTGTTGTCGATAGTTCCTGCCTGGTTTTACCCGGCGAAAATTCAAGCGAATACATTGATTCGTTGTTAGCCAATCCAGTAATCTTGTTTTCTTCAATGACAAGCAGGGCGGTGTGTCCGGAAATATCTTTAATAAAAGCTTCGTATTGGACATTGAGTTTCTCGTGAACTTTTTTTACTCCTTCGAGTTGAAATTTCAGCAAAACAAAGTCCCCGAAACTTTCCGCTTTTAAAATATCCGGCTCAGTAAATCGTATTCGATAATTGCCTTCGTCAGCAGAATTAAATGATGCATTTTGCAGCAAATATTCCTGAATTTTTGAAAGATAAGGAGCTACATCTTCTGTTGTCAGTCCGACTTTTAAGTCCAGGCTGAATACCTTGTTTAAATCCCTGGTCGATATTCCAAAATATCCGCCGACGGAACTTTTCTGAATTTGAAGATAAATGTAGCTCTGATCCGGAAAATGTGCGAAGGCCCTTGAGTGAAAGGCCGTGATAAGCAAAAAACAAAGAAGTAGCTGCATCGCCCGACGAAGCTTTAGAGTAGTTGGGATCGCCCGACGAAGCTTTAGCGTAGTCGGGTAATATGGTTTATACGGATGTTTCATAATATCTTATCTCGTCGACTCATCAAAAAAAATTAACTGTTTATTTCTCCCAGCATCATTGTGATAGAATTTTCAATATGTTCAGCTAGTTGTGAAATGTTTGGATTTTCGAAAACCGTATTAACTGGTAATTCCAAATCGAAAGCGTTGTTTACCCTTGACGTGATCCTGATGGCAGCCAGGGAATTGCCGCCCAATTCAAGAAAATTATCGTGCACGCCTATTTTTTCTATTTGCAAAACTTCCGACCAAATTTCTGAAAGCATTCTCTCAAATTCCGTTTCAGGTGCAACGTAATCGGTACTTTCTTCTTTGGAAATGACTGCCAGATTCCGCAAAGCCTTCCGGTCGACTTTTCCATTGTCTGTCAGCGGGAATGATTCCATCCGTTTAAAGTAAGTTGGGATCATATAATCCGGCAGGTAGTTTTTCAGACGGTTTCTTAAATCGGCAGTAGAAATTTCAGCATCGGCAATATAATAGGCGACGAGATTTTTATCAGTATTGACATCTTTCGAACTGTATCCGATTTCTCCCAATATCCGTGTTACTTCATTTTCATCGATTTCTTCGTTTATTTCATCTAAAGAGACTTCCCGGGTCTTGTGCCCCATCCGCACATCCCAACTGTAAGGAAAGGCATAATTGCTGTAGCCGCGCTCTTTTTTGTGAACATAGATTCCGGCCTGATTGATCAAACAATTGGTCGAACGCCCAGTATCAGATGGACGGATCCATGGAAGATGTTTGTCAAGGTAATTCATCATCTCCTCAAAATCAACATCGACAAATCTGTAAAAATCCAGGAATTGAACTTTTTCGAAAATCGAATCTTCATCGAAAATCGAAGTATCCAGTAATCTTTTTACCGCATCATCTACCCGATGATAGGATTTACGCGCTTCGAGGATGGTTTTATCAATTGTTTCGACATCATCTTTCCAAAACAGTTCTTCGGTGAGGCGGGTTTCAAAAAACTGCCCTCTCGAAAGTCCGGTAACAATAAAAGGAATTTTTTTATCGAAGGCAACCTGGGTGCTCAAGGTGTATATGGTCTTAAAACATCCGTTGCAGACACTGC
>Ga0193752_1001947_pt1 | contig 16329 bp, 14 predicted proteins | sample H1c1metaG_FD_144924 | JGI IMG/M metagenome (GOLD analysis project Ga0193752, IMG submission 144924) | Soil microbial communities from a riparian zone of the East river system, Colorado, United States - H1c1 | ecosystem: Environmental > Terrestrial > Soil > Riparian zone | place: USA: East River... | reverse complement strand
GGTAGTTAGCTCGAGCAGGCTCACCTGCCCCTGCATGCCCACCATCTCGACCTCGAACCGCTCCGCGCCGTGCGCGCCCGCGAGACGGCGGCGCAGATTCTCCGCGACCAGCTCGGCGTACTCGGGTGCCACGAGGTCGGCGAGCCGCCGGTCGATCAGGTTGACGCGGTCGACGCCGACGAAGCTCGCGAACTGGCTGTTGGCGTACAGGATCACGTCGCGATGCACGAGCACGGCTTCGTGAATCCGCTCGCCGAGCTCGGTGAATAGTTTGGGGCCGGCATTGGACTGGGTCCGGGTGCGCGTGGCGCGCAACAACAGCTGGTTTACGGAGACGCCGAGCGCCTGCACGTCGAGCTGGTCGTGATCCTTCTCGTCGATCTCGATGCGCTGCGGCAAACGCTCGCCGCTGACCGCGCGCTGTACCGTCAGCGACAACTCGGAGACCGCCCGCAGATCGCGCCGCTGGAACAAGAACAGCACGAACAGCAACGTCGCCACGAGTGCGAGCAGCACACAGATCAACCCAAGAATCGACATCCCGCAGCAAACCTTCGTTGTTATTAGTCCGTTGTTTTGTGCAGGGCATCCGTGCCCTGAAACCAGAATAGCGGAGCGCTGCAAGCGCCCATGCGACATTAACCATAAAAACCAGCGATATGCCGACCAGTTCCGCGGCGAAACGAAGCACTAAAAGTCCTACGTTTCCCAGCTTTCGGGCAGAATAAGTAGCATCCCGCTCAAGGAGTTCTCCATGCAGACCGAGTTCGCGCGCGTCCAGATGATCACGCAGCAGATTCGCGCGTGGGATGTGCTCGACGATCGCGTGCTCGACGCCATGCGTCGCACGCCGCGCGAATTTTTCGTGCCCGAACGCTTCGCCGAAGTCGCCTTCGCGGACACCGACATTCCGCTGCGCGACGGTCAGCACATGCTCGCGCCGAAGATTGTCGGAAGACTCCTTCAGGCGCTGGCCGGCGGCCCGGGCATGCGCGCGCTGGTCGTTGGCTGCGGCACCGGTTACGTGCCGGCCTGCCTTTCGGCGATGGGCGCGAGTGTCCGCGCCATCGAGATTCACGCAGAGCTTGCGGCGGTTGCCCGCAGCAATCTCAAGCGCTCGGGGTTTGGCCAGGTCGAAGTGGTCACGGGTGACACTTTCAACTTGGAACTGGGAAGGGACTATGCGCTCATTGCGGTATGTGGCGCCCTTCCCCTGTACGACGATCGCTTTGCCCGTGCGTTGGCGCTGGATGGCAAGTTGTTCGTGGTGGTCGGCGACAAACAGCCGCAGGAGGCATTGCTGGTCACGCGCACCTCGCAGGAGGCGTGGAGCAGCGCGGGTCTGTTCGAAACGGCGATCGACGCGCTCGAGAATGCGCGCCGGCCCGAACCGTTTCAGTTCTGATCCGGGCCGGGCTGCCAGATGGTTCGCGAGATCTCGGTGGAAGAGCTCAAGGAACGGCGCGACCGCGGCGAGAAGCCGCTGGTCATCGACGTGCGCGAAGGCTGGGAACTGCAACTTGCGAGCATTCCAGACGTCGTACATGTGCCGATGAACGAGCTGCCGGAGCGGCTTTCGGAGCTCTCGCGGGATGCTGAAACGATCGTCATGTGCCATGCGGGTGGCCGATCCATGCGCGTGGCCCATTTTCTTACGAACCAAGGGTTTACCAACGTCGCCAACCTCACCGGCGGAATATCTGCGTGGAGTGAGTCGATCGATGCAACCGTTCCGCAGTACTGAATCGTCTAAGTTTTTTCAGCCGATGCATTGCCTAGACCCTCGGGGCAGGTGATATAGTGAACTACAACACTAAAGAGGACTCTTATTAATGCGCCGTTTACTCGCACTGGGCCTGGGATGCCTGGCTACCGTCTCCGCTTCCGGCGAAGACCTGCTCACGATTTTTGACCAGGCCGTGGTCAACGACCCCTTGGTGCGCGAGGCCGAGTACACCCGCAAGGCCACGCGCGAAATTCGCCCCCAGGCCTGGGCGGCCTACCTGCCGCAGATCGCGGGTCAGTGGAGCAAGAGTCGCGATGAGGGCAATGGCACCAACACTTCGCAGCGCCTCATCGATGACCCCACCTCGCCGGGTACCCCGCCGATCAACCAGGTCATCTTCACGCAGACCGGCAGCGGCAACTCCACCACCGACACCACTCAGTGGGCGGTCAATCTGCGCCAGAGCATTTTCAACTGGGGCCTGCTCTCCGGGCTGCACCAGGCGAGCAAGTACGTCGCGCAGGCGGATGCCGACTATGGCGTCGCGCAGCAGGATCTCGCGGTGCGCGTCGCGAACGCCTACTTCAACGTGCTCGCGGCGCAAGACAACGTGCAGGCTCAGCAGGCATCGCTCGATGCGATCTCGCGCCAGCTCGAACAGGCGGACAAGCGCTTCGAAGTGGGCCTGATCGCGATCACCGACGTGCAGGAAGCGCGTGCCGCGCGCGACACCTCCGCGGCGGACCTCATCGCCGCCAAACGTCAGCTCGCCACCTCGCAGGAACTGCTGCGCGAGATCACCGACATGCAGTACCAGGTGCTCGCGACGCCGCGCGCCACCATGCCGCTGACCATCCCCGAACCCGCCGACCCGCAGAAATGGGTCGAAGCGTCGATGGATCAGAACCTGGCGCTGACCTCGAGCCGCCTCGGCGCCGACATCGCGCGCGACGACGTCCGCGTGCAGTTCGGTGGCCATCTACCGCAGGTCGATCTGGTCGTCGGGAAATCCCATTTCGAGCAGGATCAGGACAACGATTTCCCGTCCGTACCCGGATTCCCGGATGGCGGCACGTTGACCTCCAACCAGGACGGCGACACCGACAAGTCGATCACCTTGCAGGTCACGGTGCCGATCTGGTCGAGCGGCGGCACGTCGTCGCGCGTGCGGCAATCCTCGTATCGCTGGCAGGCGGCCAAGCAGCGTGTCGAGCGGGTATCGCGCGAAACCGAACGCGCCGCGCGCGATGCCTACCTCGGAGTCATGTCGGAGATCTCTCGCGTGCAGGCGCTCAAACAGGCGCTGGAATCTTCCGCCACGGCGCTGCGCGCCACGGAAGCCGGCTACGACGTCGGTACCCGTACCGCGGTCGACGTGCTGGCCGCGCGCCAGAAGCTGGTCGGCGCGCAGACCGCCTACTCCCGCAGCCGTTACGACTACGTGCTCAACATCCTGACGCTCAAGCAGGCCGCCGGCATCCTCGATCGCAAGGCGCTCGAAGACGTCAACGCCTGGCTCGAAGCACCGCCGCCGCCGCAGAATCCGCCGACGGTCGACCCGGCGACTCCGCCCGCCCAGTAGCTAGCTAGGGCAGCAGCGGTTCGAGGAAATTCATCAGGCGCCGGACCGCGCCGCGATTGTCTTCGATGGCCTTCCTGCCGCTCGCGCCCATCTGGGTGCGGGCGGCGGGATCGGCGAACAGGGCGCCGATCGACGCCGCGAGTTCCGCGGCGTCGTGCACCACCTTCACCGCGCCGCAGTCCACCAGCAGTTTGGCGATGTCCGCCGCATTGAAGGTGTTTGGGCCGCTCAACGTGGGCAGCCCGAGCGACAGCGGCTCCAGCAGGTTGTGCCCGCCGACCGGAACCAGGGTGCCGCCCACGAAGGCGACGTCCGAGGCCGCGTAGAACCCCAGCAGCTCGCCGAGCGTGTCGACCAGGAACACTTCGGTGTCATCGGCAATCGGTGCGCCACTGCTGAGCGTCACGAACTTCACCCCGTGATCGCGTAACGCATTCGCGACTTCGCCGAATCGCGGCGGGTGGCGTGGCACCAGCACCAGCAAGGCCTGCGGAAACCGCGCCCGCAGATCGCGATGCGCGGCCAGCAGGATGTCTTCCTCGCGCGCGTGGGTGCTGCCGGCGACCCACACCGGACGATCCCAGCCGAGCGCGCTGCGCCGCTTCTTACCCACCTCTTCGATGTTCGCCGGATGGCTGTAGTCGAACTTGATGTTGCCGACCACGTGTGTGTGTTCGGGATTGGCGCCGATGGAGCGGAACCGCTCGGCATCGGCCGAGCTTTGCGCCGCGATGAAGATGCCATTCGACAACGTCTCGCGGAACAACCCCACCAGCCGGCGATAACTCTTGACCGAGCGCGGCGAGATCCGCGCGCTGGCCAGCACGAGCGGAACGCCGAGTTTTCCGCAGCGGTGATACAGGTTGGGCCAGATCTCCGTCTCGAGAATCACCGCCAGCTGCGGGCGGACGCGATTGAAGAAGCGGCGTACCGATCCCGGCAGGTCGATCGGCACGTAACGCACGTCGGCGCGGCTACCGAACAACGCCTGCGCACGCGCGCGTCCCGTGGGCGTGACGGTGGTCAGCACCAGTGGAATGTGCGGGAAGCGCTTGAGCAGGGCTTCGATCAGCGGCGCGGCCGCCTGCACCTCGCCGACCGATACGGCGTGCACCCAGATGCTGCGGCTCGCGACGGTGGTCCCGAACCCGAAGCGCTGCGAAAAATCCTTCCAGTGACTGCGGTCGCGAAAGCCGCGCAGCGCCAGGGCGCCCGCGACTATGGGCGCGAGTAGATAGGCAAAGCAGATGTAGATGAAACGCACGCGGACACTAGACGAGAGTCGCCTGCGGCAGCCCCGCGGACTCGCGGTACCCGGCCAGCAGCGAATGCCAATCCTCGTCGGTGAAACTCTGCGGCGCCGCCAGCAGCGTCACTTTTTCGAGCGAGCGATACAGCCGCACCAGCGTGGTGTCGGCCCACCAGCCGCGACTGCGCAGCTCGCCACGGTCGAAATCGATCAGATAGACCTGTTCGGGCGTGAGCAGGATGTTGTGCGCGTTCAGATCGGCGTGAAAGACGCCGGCGTCGTGAAAGCGCCGGATGCAACGCCCGACCGCGATCCACTGCGTGAACGACAGCGGCCCCTTCAACAGCCGTCCGGCGAGCGATTCGCTGTTCTCGATGCGCTGGGTGATGAGGTCCGCGCGATAGAAGAGACCGCGCCGCCGGTAACGTGCCGCGATCGGGGTCGGGACCGGGAGGCCGGCGCGATGCAGGTGGTAGGTCAGATACCACTCGGCAAAGGCGCGCGTTTCGGCCTCACCGCGCCACAAGTACGCATCTTTTGAAAGTTTTGCCATCAATCCGCCGCGACGGTAATGACGCAGCACGAAGCTCGAATCGCCGGCGCGGATGAACCAGGTGGTGCCACGGCCGCGCGCCGTGCCCTCGATGGAGTCGTGTTTGCGCCAGTATTCCGGCTCGAAAAAATCCACCGAGAAATTGCTCGTGCGTTGGCTGTCGTATAGCATCCGGCCGCCATCGAAGGCGGCTTCGCTGACTTCCGCGCCCACGGGCCAGTGACGCCTCATCCCCTCACTTCCACGGATTCACGCGTGCAGGCCATTCCATACTCGCTGGCGACCGCGCCGGAAAAAGTCTGCCTGCTGCGGCTCTCGGCGATCGGAGATACCTGCCACGTCGTGCCATTGCTGCGCACCTTGCAGGACGCGTGGCCGCGCACCCGCTTCACGTGGGTGATAGGCAAACTCGAAGCGAAATTGATGAGCCTCATTCCGGATGTGGAGCTTATCACCGTGGACAAGGACGCCGGCCTGTCGGCGTACACCCGGTTACGCACGGACATGATTCGGCGTGGCGCCTTCGACCTGCTGCTGCACCTGCAACTGTCGCTGCGGGCGAGCGCCAACGCCATCCTGATCCCCGCGCCGGTCAAACTCGGCTTCGACAAACCGCGCGCGCGCGAAATGCAGTGGCTGTTCACGAATGCGCGGGTCGCGCCGCGCCAGCGCGAGCACGTGCTGGACAGTTTTCTCGGCTTCGCCGACGCACTGGGTGTGCCGCACAAGCGGCTGCGCTGGGATATCCCGCTGCCGGCCGACGCCCTCGCCTATGCCGAACATCTGATCCCCGACTCGCAGCCCACGCTGCTGATCAGCGCCTGTTCGAGTCATCGCGCGCGCAACTGGCAAGCGGCGCGCTACGCCGCGGTGGCCGATCACGCGGCAAACAAACATGGGATGCGGGTCATCCTGTGCGGCGGCCCGAGCGCGCTCGAACGCGAAATGGCGCAGGCGATCGCCAAACAGGCGACCGTGCCGGTCGTCGACCAGGTGGGCCGGGACACCCTGCCGCAGCTGCTGGCGTTGCTCGCGCGCGCGACGGCGCTGGTAACGCCGGATTCCGGTCCCGCGCACATGGCGACCATGGTCGACACACCGGTCATCGGCTTGTACGCCGCGACGAATCCGGCCCGCAGCGGCCCCTACCTTTCACGCCGCTGGTGCGTGGATGCCTACGATGCCGCCGCGCGGAAATTTCTCGGCAAGGCCGCGGCTGAGTTGCCGTGGACGAAGAAAATAGAGCTGCCCGGCGTGATGGAGTTGATCGAGGTTGCCGCGGTCACCGCCAGGCTCGATGAGCTGTTAGCCTTGCCGGCAGAATCGCGCCTGATATGAAACACACATGAAAGACATCCTGGTTCCGATCTCTCCCGGCGAGCTGCTCGACAAGATCACCATCTTGCGCATCAAGGCGGCGCGCATGAGCGACGCCGCCAAGGTCGCGAACGTCAAACACGAACTGTCGCTGCTCGAGCGGACCTGGAAGGATTCGGGCGCGGCGGCCGTGGATCTCGGCGCGGAGGAAGCCAATCTCACGCGCGTCAACGAGGCCTTGTGGGTGATCGAAGACGACATCCGCGACGAAGAACGGGCCCGCCGGTTCGGCGAGAAATTCATCGAGCTGGCGCGCGCGGTGTACGTGACGAATGACGAACGCGCCGCGATCAAGAAGCGCATCAATATCTTGTCAGGCTCGACCATCGTCGAAGAGAAGTCGTACAAGCAGTACCAGTAGCACCGGGCGGCGATCAGCGGAGAGCGGCGGAACATGCGGACCAATCGACGTGACATCCTGATGGGAGCGGCCGCTCTCGGCGCCATGGCGCTCAGACCGCCGCGCCTGTTCGCGGCCGGCGCCGCACCCGGCCTCAAATCCATGACCTCCGGAGTGACGCCGATCGCCCGCGGCGAATATCTCGCGCGCATCGACAAGGCCCGCAAACTCATGGGCCAGCATGGCATCGGCGCCCTGCTCATCGAGCCGGGCGCGTCGCTCATCTACTTCACCGGCATCGAATGGTGGCGCAGCGAGCGGCTCACGGCGGCCATCCTGCCGCGCGACGGCGACGTCGCCATCGTCACGCCGCATTTCGAAGAACCTTCGGTCCACGAGAGTCTCAAGGTCCCGGCCGACATCCGCGTCTGGCACGAGGACCAGGATCCGCTGCAGACCGTGGCTGGCATCCTGCGCGATCGCAAGGTCAGCGCGCCCGTCGGCATGGAAGAAACCGTGCGCTACTTCGCCGTCGACGGGTTGCGCCGCGCGCTGCCACACGTGCAAATCGTGAATGGCGCGCCGGTCGTGCGCGGTTGCCGCATGATCAAGTCCGCCGCCGAGCTGGCATTGATGCAGAAGGCCTCCGACATCACGATCGCCGCGTATCGCCACACCGCGCCCCGCATCGAACGCGGCATGACGCCGAAGGACATCGGCGGAATGATGGACTCCGCGCATGCCGCGCTCGGCGCCGCCCCCGAGTTTGCGCTCATCTTGTTAGGCGAGGCCAGCGCGTATCCGCACGGCTCGAGCCAGCCGCAGCAGGTGCGCGACGGTGAAGTGGTGCTGATGGACTGCGGCTGCACCGTCCATGGATATCAATCCGACATTTCCCGCACGTTCGTGTTCGGCGCGGCCAACGCCGAGCAGCGCAAGGTCTGGGACCAGATGCACACCTTGCAGCGCATCGGCAACGACACCGCCCGCGTCGGCCTTGCCGCGGGCAAGGTCGACGACGCCGTCCGCGCGCAGCTCGAGAAATGGGGCTACGGGCCGGGCTACAAACTACCCGGCACCTCGCACCGGACCGGCCACGGCATCGGCCTCGACGGGCACGAGCCCGTCAACCTGGTGCACGGCGAAACCACGCCGCTGGCGGAAGGCATGTGTTTCTCGAACGAACCCGGGATCTATCTACCGGGAAAGTTCGGCATCCGGCTGGAGGATTGCTTTCACATGGGGCCCGAGAACCCTGTGTTGTTTTCGACACCGCCGCCGTCGCTCGACCAGCCGTTCGCCTGACATTCTCTCGGACGCGGTCGCTTCGACCGCGTTCTCCGAATCGGGGCGTCAGCCCCTGGAAAGGGTGTACTCGGCACTGCAGTACGGACACTTCGCCCAGCCGGTTTCCTCGATCGCCAGGTAGACGCGCGGGTGCGAGTTCCAGAGGTACATCTCCGGCATCGGGCACGCGAGCGGCAGATCCGAAGCGTCCACTTTGTATTCGTTCTGCGCGTTGGGCTGGATGAGCGTCTTGGTGGCTGGCATGGGGCGGATTATAGGGGCTCACTCGCCCATCGTCGCGTTCCAGATCGCCGTCACCGCCGCGCGCTGCGCCGCGAACTCCGCCGCGTCGACCACCGGTTCCGCCTGTTCCAGCGACCGGTGGTGAGAACGTTCGCGATACTTGCGATAGGCATCCGTCAGCACGTCGACCGTGAGCTGGGGCACGAGATCCGCGGATGCGACCGATTCGAGCTGGCGGATCGTATCGGCGAACATCACCACCGGCGGGTGGGTGCCGGCATGCAGCAGCGCCCAGTACTGCGCGAGGAACTCGATGTCGGCGGTGCCGCCGGCATCCTGCTTGATGTCGAACTTGCCCGAGCCGGGCCCCGCACGGCTCAGTTCCTTGCGCATGCGTTCGCGCATGTTGCGCACCTCGGTGCGCAGGGTATCCCGGCGGACGAAGCGCATGAGCACGTCGACGCGCAGCCGTTCGAACTCCGCGCGCAAGGCCGCATCACCCGCCACCGCGCGCGCGTGCAGCAGCGCCTGGTGTTCCCAGGTCCACGCTTCCTTTTCCTGGTACTCGGCGAATGCGCCGACGCGCGTGATCAACATGCCGCCTTTGCCCGAGGGCCGCAGCCGCACGTCCACCTCGTAGAGCCGGCCGGCCGCGGAATGCATCGTCAGCAGGTGCAGCGCGCGTTGCGCGAAGCGGATGAAGAACACCTGGTTGTCGACCGGTTTCGCGGCGTCGGTCTCGGCACGCTCGGTGCCGGAATCGTGCAGGAACACCAGGTCGAGATCGGACGCGTAGCCGAGCTCGTTGCCGCCTAACTTCCCGTAACCGACGGCGCAGATCCTGACGACGCGGCGCTCTGGCACAGGCCCGCTGTTGTCCAGGTAGTGAGGCACGCCGAACTGCGCGGTCATCTGCGTCCAGGCGAGACGCATCGCCTGCTCGACGATGATCTCGGCGATTTCGGTCAGGTAGTCGCTGACGCGCATCAGCGGAATCCGGGCGGTCAGATCGGCCATCGCCACGCGGAAGATGGCGGCCCGCTGGAACTGCCGCAGGACTTCGACCTGCCGCTCCGGCTCATCCTCGGACAGTTGCCCGATCCGCGCCGCCACCTCCGTTTCGAGCTCGGCGCGCGGCGGCGGCAATCCGACCGCGGAATCGTCCAGCAATTCATCGAGCAGCAGCGGATGCGAGGCGATCTGCGCGGTCAGGAATTCACCCAGTGCGGCGAGCTCCACCAGCCGCTTGCGTACCTGCGTATTCTCGTTGAGCAGCGCGAAATACGCGGAGCGTGAGCCGATCGCCTCGAGCACCTTGAGCACCCGGCGCAGGACGTCCGCCTGCGAGGACGGCTCATCCGACTGCAGGTCGGCGATCGACGCCAGCAACCTCGGCAACAGGGTATCCAGGCGCGCGCGACCCGGCGCATCCAGCCGCCGGACCAAGCCTGCGGCGCGGAACTCGACGAGCATGGCGGCGACCCTGGCCGGGTCGCGAAAGCCGCGCGCCGACAGCGCGCTGCCGAAGCTGTCCGCGTCGGCGCCGCGCACCCACGCTTCGATGATCCCGCTGACGCCCGGCATCTGCACCGTCGCCGACTCGTTGCGCGCGAACAGGACATCCTGGAATGCGCGCGTGACGCGCGCGCGATGCAGATCGAGCTCCGCGGCGCAGGTCTCCCACTGGCCAAATCCCATCGCCAGCGCGATCCGTTCGCGCGTCAGGGTATCCGCCGGCACCGTGTGTGTCTGCGCATCCGCCAGCATCTGCAGGCGGTTTTCCAGGCGCCGCAGGAATAGATAGGCGGCTTCGAGCTCCTGCGCCACGCGCGCCGGCAGCAGCTTGCCGCCGGCGAGAGCCGGCAACACCGCCAGCAGCGACGGAGTCTGCATGCGGCGGTCCTGCCCGCCGCGGATGAGCTGAAACGCCTGCACGATGAATTCGATTTCGCGGATGCCGCCGGGGCCCAGCTTCACGTGTTCGGCCAGGTCGCGGCGCGCGACTTCCTTTTCGATCAACCCCTTCATCTCGCGCAGGGATTCGAACACGCCGAAATCCAGATAGCGGCGATAGACGAACGGCCGCACGCTGTCGGACTGGATCAGCTTGTAGGGTTCGACGCCCGTGACCGCCCGCGCCTTGATCCAGGCGTAACGTTCCCAGTCGCGGCCATGGGTCTGCAGGTAGTCGTCGAGGAATGCGCCGCTCACCGCCAGCGGGCCGCTGTCCCCGAACGGGCGCAGCCGCATGTCGACGCGAAACACGAAGCCGTCGCCGGTGCGTTCGCCGAGCAGCCGGATCACGAGCCTGCCCAGCCGCGTGAAGAAATCCTCGTTGTCGATGGCGCGCGGTCCCGTGGTCGTGCCTTTCTCGGGAAACACGAAGATGAGATCGATGTCGGAGGAGAAGTTGAGCTCGCCACCGCCCAGCTTTCCCATGCCGAGCACGATGAACGCCTGCAACTCCCCCTCGAGGCTGCGCGGTTCGCCGTAGGCGCGGGCCAGGTCCTGCATGGCGTGGTCTACCGCCGCGGCAATGGCGGCATCGGCGAAGGCGCTGGTGTCGGCCAACGTCTCGGGCAGCGTGGCGAACCCCGCCAGGTCGCGCCACGCGATGCGCACCATCTCCCGCTCGCGTTGAAGGCGCAGCGCGGTCATGAAGCCCGCCTGATCCGCCGCGCCGGCCAGCGCCGCCGCGAGCCGCTGCGCCATCTCGCCCGGCGCCAGTACGGCCGGAACCCGCGCGGGGTCGATCAGCCACCGGGCCAGGTTGGGATCGCGGGCCAGGCTCGCGCAGACGAAATCGCTGGCGGCAAGCACCGCCGGCAGGGAGTCGCGTAGTTCGGAGCCCGACGCAAGCAACGCCAACGCGCCGGATTCGCGCACGCGTGTCAGTTGCTGCTCACAGTAGGCGGAAAGTTCCGGTGTCACCGGCGCGCACTTTACTCGAAATACCGCTTGCAGACGCCGTGCAACGGCCTACGATTCTCGCCATGAAAACCCGTCTCGCCGCGCTCGCCGGCGCCGCCACCCTCACACTGCTCAGTGCCTGCGCCAAACAAGAACGGGTGCGCGAAATCGATTGGGCCAAAGCCGCGCTGGCGCGCAATCCCGCCTTCGAGATCGTCGCCACCGACGATTCCGCCGGCGTCTTCACGGTGCGCGACACCGCCACGGGCACCGTGCGCACGCTGCGCCTCGAAGACCTGATCGCCACGCCGCTGCCGCCCAAGGCCGCGACGCGGACCGTCGCCGCGCCGGCAGCCGCCGCGCCAGCAACGGCGCTCGACGCCAGCGCGGGCGTCGAACCCGAGACTGCCGCGACCGCGCCCACCGGTATGCTCGCCGATCAAACTACCGAAACCGTCAAGGCCACGCCCGCGAGCGAAGGCAAGGCGGTTTCCGAAGGTCCGGGTTACAGCATCACGCGCGGCACCGGCACGGCGGTCGCCAGCCACGAGGCCGCGCTCGAAGGTCCCGGCTACAGCATCACGCGGCACGAATCCGTGCAGGGCGCGAACACGGCCAATGCCGAGGCGGTCGCGTCGAACGTCGAGAAGCGCACCGACCCGATCATCTGCCAGGGCGATCGACTCATGCGCATCGACGGCGAGACCATCGAGTTCACCGGCGACGCGCTCATCGTCGAGAAGGGTTGCGATCTGTACATCAGCAACACCAACATCCGCGCCGGTGGCGTCGGCATCATCGCGCGCCAGTCTCGCGTGCACATCGTGAACAGCACCATCCTCGGTACGCGCGGTTCGTACGAAGCCTCCGAAGGCGCCGAGATCTACGTGGCGCGCTCGACGTTCACCGGGATCGGCCGGCGCTTCGACTCGGCCACCATGAACGACCTCGGCGGCAACGCCTATCAGACGCAGTAAAAGGGGACATGCCTCTTTTTCTTCTCGTCAGGAGATTCGATGACTTACTGCATCGGCGTCCAGGTCGATGACGGCCTGGTGTTCCTGTCCGACTCGCGCACCAACGCCGGTGTCGATCACGTCAGTACCTTCCGCAAGATGACCTTCTTCGAGATGCCGGGCGAGCGCGTCATCGTGCTGCTGTCCGCCGGCAATCTCGCCGTGAGCCAGTCGGTCACGGGCCTGCTGCGCGAGCGCGTCACGCAGGCCAGGAACAGTCTGCTCACCGCGCGCACGCTCGCCGACGCGGCGCGTCTCGTGGGCGACGCGGTGCGCGACGTGTATACCCGCGACGCCCAGCCGCTCAAGGAACACGGCATCGAGTTCAACCCCACTTTCATCATCGGCGGGCAGATCGGCGGCGAAGCGCCGCGGCTGTTTCACGTGTACTCGGCCGGCAACTTCATCGAGACCACGGCCGACACCCGCTACTTCCAGATCGGCGAATCCAAGTACGGCAAGCCCATCATCGACCGCGTGGTGAAAGCCGAGACGTCGCTGGCCGCGGTGGCAAAGTGCGCGCTCATTTCCATGGATTCCACCATCCGCTCCAATCTCTCCGTCGGCATGCCTCTCGACCTCGCGATCGTGCGCCGCGACGCGCTGCAGGTTTCGCTGCATCGAAGCATCGGCGCCGACGACGCCTATTTCAAAGTCATCCGCGACGGCTGGGGCGAGTCGTTACGTAATGCATTCCACGCCTTGCCCGACCCGCCCATCCCTTAAACCCGCCGGCGGGCTCGAATCTGGGACATGACACCGTGCGGCGCGCACGTTTTGGCGCGGCGCTGTTTCCTTCGCCCAAATACAGGCGTAGCTTGATCCGCCATGAGGGTCGGGCCGACAAACCGTCGCATGGCACTGCAAGCGCTGCTCGCGTTGGGTGGGGGCCTCTGTTCCCGCGACCTGTTCGCCGAACCCAATTACGCCTCGCGCATTCCCGGCACGCCCGAAGACCTGTCCGGAGCGCTGGCCGATCCCGAACCCTTGTTTGCCGCACCGACCCGCCTCGACCGCATCGGCCGCACGGGCGCCAGCCGCTCGACGCTCGCTCCGCATCTTGCCAAGGCGCTCAACCTCGTACCGTCGGTCGGCCGCAACGTCATGTTGAATGGCGTCACCGGCGCCGCGGAAGTGTTCACCGTGGCCGTCGACAGCATCCAGATCGGCGCGCTGCGTTTCGAGAAACAGGATCTGCCGGTGATCTTCACGTCGATCATGGGCAACGCCGACGGCATCCTCGGCGTCGCGGGTTTTCAGGATCAGCGCATCGACGTCGACTTCAAGCGCGACCGCGTCAGCGTGCTCACCTCGAACGGCAAGCGGCCGCACTACAGCATGGTCACCGCGCGCGCCGACCGTAACGACAACGGCCTGATGATCGTCGACGTCCGCGTCGGCCGCCGCATCAAGGCCAAGGCCGTCATCGACACCGGCGCGGAACGCACGCTCGGCAATCTCGCGCTGCAGCGGGAGATGAACAAGAATCGCCGCAAGAAACGCGAGGTCGTTTCGGCGGTGGTCCATGGCGCCACTCCGGACATCGCCGACGGCGACGTGCAGGAGATCAAGGAAGCCACCATGGGCGACATGACGTTGACCAACATGGAAGTCATCTTCGCAGACTTCCATGTGTTCAAACTGTGGGGATTGCAGGAGCAGCCCGCCATGCTCATCGGCATGGACATGATCGGCGTCCTCGATCGGCTGGTCATCGACTACCGGCGCAACGAAGTGAGCATGTACGGCGAACGCGCGGCCTCGCGCATCGTCCAGCGCTAGCCGGCGACAACCCTACCCCGCGCGGCGCGCAGCCGTTAAGCTGCCGCCTCTCCATGGCGACTCCAGCTCCCACACCGATACGCGAATGGCGTGACGTCAGCCCCGACGTATTCCGCGACGAGATCGTGCCCTCGCACCAGCCGGCGCTGTTGCGCGGCGCCGTGGTCGTTGTAGAAGAAGTTGCCGCCGGGCTCGAGTCCCCCGCCTCGATGGCTAACTACCTGCGCGCCTTCGACACCGGCGCCACGGCCGAGACCATGGTTGGCGACCCCGCGATCGGCGGCAACTTCTTCTACAACGACGAACTGACCGGCCTCAATTTCGAACGGCGACCGGAACGTATCGCCGCGTCGCTCGAACGCCTGCTGGCACTACTCGACGCGCCCGCGCCGCCCGCGCTGTACGTCGGCGCCGTCCCGATACCCGCGAGCCTGCCGGGGTTCGCGCGCGACAACGTGTTGCCGCTGCTGGATGCGTCCATCGCGCCGCGGCTGTGGCTGGGCAATCGCGTCACCGTGCAGACGCATTACGACATCTCCCACAACGTCGCCTGCGTCATCGCGGGAAAGCGCCGCTTCACGCTGTTTCCACCCGGGCAGCTCGTCAATCTGTACGTGGGCCCGCTCGAGTTCACGCTCGCCGGGCAACCCATCAGCATGGTGAAGCTGCACGCGCCGGATTTCGGGAAGTACCCGCGCTTCGCCACGGCGCTCGAACACGCGCAGGTGGCGGACCTCGAACCCGGGGACGCCCTGTTCGTGCCGTACATGTGGTGGCATCACGTGGAATCGCGCGAGCGCTTCAACGTGCTGGTCAACTACTGGTGGGAGGAAACTCCCGCCTGGCAGGGCTCGGCGTTCGAGGTGCTGCTGCACGGGATCATGTCGATTCGATCGTTGCCGCCTGCGAAGCGCGAGATCTGGCGCGCGATGTTCGAGCACTACGTGTTTCAGACCGGGGGCGACCCGGTAGCCCATCTCACGCAGCGCCAGCGCGGCATCCAGGGAACCGCGGCGCCGCAGCTCGCGGAGCTGCTGCGCGCCAAACTACTGCAAGAGCTGTCGCGCCGCCGCGGCTGAAAAGGGGACATTCCGAGTTTCCGACCAGAAAAACAACAAGCCGGCAGGTGGCCAGCGAAACTGCCTGGTCACCTGCCGGCTTGTTGTTTTTCTGGTCGGAAACTCGGAATGTCCCCTTTATCCCAGAACGAATTTTCCGAGTGGGCGCAGGGCGCCATTGAGCAGCGCCTCCACCCGGTGCACTCCCGCGTAGTGTTTACGCGTGGTGAGCTGCTGCAGCGCGATCTTCTTCGACAGCAGCACGTGCCCGCGCGGTGGCAGCTCCAGCGCCTTCAGCTTGAAGGTTTTCGCCCCGGTGCCGCGCGATTTCACGAAATGCACTACCAGATCCGCCATCACGCGCTGACGCTTCGCGGACTTGTTGACCAGCTCGAACGATACGACGACCTTGCCGCCGATCTTCACGCGCGCGGGAGTTATCGACACCTTGCGCACGCCGACATCCGCCTTCGCGCCAAATCCCAACGCGTGGAGCGCGCCGGCATCCGCGCGTTTTACCGCCGAGCGCAGCGCGTGCCGGACTATCCACTGCCGTTCCGCGCTCGCACCGCGCAGCCAGCGTTTCGCGACCGTGGTCAGGATCTTCGGGTGATCCTTGCCGATATCGTTGAGGTTGTTGGCCACCGAGCGCCGCACGTACAACGCCGGATCGTCTTTGAGAAGCTCCAGCAACTCGAGCACCGGCCGCGGATCTTTCTGAAAGGCGCGCAGCCGCGGCGCCCACGGCAATCGCGGCCGGGTGCCTTCGGACACCAGCCGCCGCACGTGTTCGCTCGGATCCGCCGTCCACTGCCGCAGGCGCGCCAGCGTCCGCTCAGGATGTTTCTCGAGAAACGCGCGGATGCTGAATTCCGCCGTGAAGACCTGCGTCAGCGCATGTTGGACGCGCATCGATTCTTCGAAGTGGTCCAGCCCGTAGCGCGCGACGAAGAACAGGTGCGGCAGGTAGAGGAACGACGCCATGCTGCCGCCGCGATGTCCGTGCGCCTGTGAGACGGACGCCAGCAATATCTCGACTGCCCGCGGGAAGTCCGGTGGCAGGTGTTTACGCAGCGCGGCCGCGATGTGGAACCCGCGGCCGGTCAATGACAGCGGCCCGTAACCGGCCAGCGCGTCGCGCAGGAACGCCGGCCGCGGAAATTCGGGATGCACCGCGACGATCATTCGGGCGATCGCGGTGCATCC
>Ga0193752_1001946_pt1 | contig 16329 bp, 11 predicted proteins | sample H1c1metaG_FD_144924 | JGI IMG/M metagenome (GOLD analysis project Ga0193752, IMG submission 144924) | Soil microbial communities from a riparian zone of the East river system, Colorado, United States - H1c1 | ecosystem: Environmental > Terrestrial > Soil > Riparian zone | place: USA: East River... | reverse complement strand
ACTTGGGCTTCGCTACGCATAGATCAGCGTAGGAGACGTGCGCAATGGATTAGCTCCGAACGCTACCGCTTACGCCGTCGCGGAGCCGGGCTTCCCAACATCGAGTCCAACAGGCCTCGCATGATCTGCCTGCCGATCTGGCTACCTGCCGCCCTCATCGCACTCTTCGCAAACGCACCGACCGCATCCCCGACCGGCGAATCCGACTCGGACGGCTGCACAGCCGCACCCTTCCTCCGCGACTTCCCCGCAGGTCTCTTCGGCGACGACACAGAACCCTCATCCTCATCCTCACCCACCGGCGCAGCAGCCCGCGCCGCCAACTTCTCGTACGCCGACTCGCGATCTACCGCGGTCTCATACGCCCCAAACACCGGCGACTGTTTCACGACCTCTTGCCGCTCCGCCGCCGTCAGCGGCTGAAGGCGGCTGCGCGGCGGATCGATCCAGGTTCGCTTCACCGGCGTAGGAACACCCTGGGCGTCGAGCAGACTGACGAGCGCCTCACCGACCGCTAGCTCCGTGATCGCCTGCTGAGTATCGAGGCCCGGCGACGCTCGAAACGTGCCCGCGACCGCCTGAATGACCTTCTGATCTTTCGGCGTGAACGCACGCAAGGCGTGCTGGATCCGATTGCCGAGCTGCCCCAACACCGCATCCGGTAAGTCGAGCGGGTTTTGCGTCGCAAAGAACACACCGACTCCCTTCGACCGAATCAGCCGCACCACTTGTTCGATGCGCTCACGCAACGCCGGTGAGGCGTCCGCAAAGAGCAAGTGCGCCTCGTCGAAGATGAACACGAGCTTCGGCTTTTCAACGTCACCGACCTCGGGCAAGTTCTCGAAGAGCTCCGCCAACAGCCACAACAAAAACGTGGTGTACAGCTTGGGCTGCTGCATCAACTTGTCGGCAGCCAAGACGTTGATCACACCGCGCCCGTCCGCCGTCTGAACGAAGTCGTCGATCGCGAGCGCCGGCTCTCCGAAAAACCGCTCCGCATGTTGCTGCTCGAGCTGCAACAGGCCGCGCTGAATCGCGCCCACACTCGCGGGCGACACGTTGCCGTACTTCAGCTTGTAGTCCGACGCGTGCTCCGCGACGTGCTGCAACAACGCACGCAAGTCTTTCAAATCGAGAAGCAGCAGGCCTTCGTCGTCCGCCACCTTGAACACGATCGACAGCACACCGAGCTGCGTCTCGTTCAAAGCGAGCAAGCGACCGAACAAGAGCGGGCCCATCTCCGAAACCGTGGTGCGAACCGGATGCCCGGCTTCACCGAGCACGTCCCAAAACACGACCGGCGATGCTTCGAACGAAAAGTTCGTCAGGCCCAAACGCTGCACACGCTCACTGATCTTCGGGTTTTCGACACCGGCGCGCGCCATCCCAGAGAGATCACCCTTCACGTCCGGCAAGAAGACGGGCACCCCCGCGCGGCTCAGCTGCTCGGCGAGCACACGCAAGCTCACGGTCTTTCCGGTGCCAGTCGCACCGGCGATCAGCCCGTGCCGATTGCCCATGCTGCCCAGCAACGCTACTTCTTCGGGCGCACCTCCCAATCGAATCGTGGTGGTCATGACTCAGTTGGCTCCTTCACCAGGCGAGCCAATCGCGCGTGATCCGCACGCAACGGGCGACTCGTGTCGATTCGAACGTGCTCGAAGGCCGGCATTTCCTCCACCGGCTCATAGCGCGCGCGAAACGCGTCGAACACCTCGATTCGCCCGTCACTCAACGACGGCGACTTCGCACGCTCCGCAAGGCGGGATCGCAACACGTCATCAGGCGCATGCGTCTCCACGAACGTGAACTGCACGCCGTGTTTTGCCGCTAGCTCGCGCGCCGCTCTGCGCTGCGCCCGCGCCCGAAACGACGCATCGAGCACGACCGATCGGCCCGACGCGAGCACCAGATCGGCGCAGCGAAGTAGCTCCGCGTATACCCACTCGGTTTGCGCCGGCGTGTAGTTTCCATCGAACGCCGCGTCTTTGAGCGCAGTCAGCGGCTGCACACCGGCGCGGCTCTTGCGCACGCGATCGGTCTGGATCACCGGGGCGTGCGTGAGCTCTCCAATCCGCTCCGCAACCGTCGTCTTGCCCGAGGCGATCATCCCACCGACTGCAATCAGCTGCGGCCGATCGAGCGGCTCGCGCATGTAAGCTTCCGCGAGCAAGTAGTACTGCCGCGCGAGCGCAGCCGCCCGCGTGCGCTCTTCTTCCGTCCGCGCTTGACGTTCGAGAATCGAGCTCACCTTGCCGCGCACGTACGCGCGGTAGCTCTGATAGAAATCCACGACCGAATACAGCTCGTAGTCGCCACTCGCTCGCGCGTAGTAGGCGAGCAGCGCTTCACTCAGATCACGCCGCTCGTGCCAGTTCAGATCCATCGCCAGAAACGCCAGGTCCGCGCACACGTCACCATAACGAAACCGCTCGTTGAACTCGATGCAGTCGATGATCTCGACACCGCGCTCGGTCAAGTAACAGTGCTCGAGCCGCAAATCGCCGTGCCCATCGCGTACGCACCCGCGCTCGATTCGCCGCGCAAACAACGCCTGCCGCTCCGCGATGAAGCCGAGCTGCCAGCGCTCGATCGCGTCGAGCTCACGCACGTCGAGCACGTTCGGCGCCGAGTCGCGCGTCTGCTCGAAGTTCTCGCGCACGTTACCCTCGATCACCACGGTCGTGCCGTACTTCGCAGTCTCGGCGTCGCAGCGGGCAGCGGCATGAAACTCGACCAAGCGCTGCGCGATGCGATCGATGTCCGCGTACGTGAGCTGGCCGGCATTCAAACGCTGTTCCGCCGAGTCGCCGTCGTCGAGCCGCTTCATCTCGACCGCGTATTCGACTTCCTCGTCCGTTCCGCCGAGCGAGTGCCGGCCAAACCCATCGCGCGTGATCGGCACGACGCCGAAGTACACGTCCGGCGCGAGCCTTCGATTCAGCTCGACCTCGAGCTCGCAAAAGTGCTGGCGCTTCTCGAGCGTGCTGTAGTCGAGAAAGCCTAGGTCGACCTTCTTCTTGACCTTGTAGACGCGGTCCGGCCCGAGGAACACGAGCGAGATGTGAGTCTGTCGAACCTCGAAGCCTTGCTCCTCGATGTCTCGTTCGAGCGTACCCATGTGCGACTCACCATGCAGCTATGAGCTGCGGCAGCTCCAGCAGCGATCGAATCACTGCATCCGGTTTCACCGACCCGAGCTCGGGCGCCGCGGGATGCGGCCTCCACACGCCTCGCATTCCGACTTGCTGCGCGCCCCACACGTCGTCGATCGGTCGATCGCCGACCATCACTGCGCGATCGGGTGCAACGCCGAGTCGCTCGAGCACATGCTCGAACGCAGCGCGATGCGGCTTGCTGTGCGACATATTCGAGGTGTACGCGCGCACGTCGATCAAGTGCGCGAGCCCATCGCGCTCGAGGAATCGCTCGTGAAACGACTCCGGCCAGTGCGTATTCGAGAGCAATCCCAACTTCAGGCCGCTACGGCGGAGCTCCGTAAGCGCGGCAATCGCGTCATCGTGATGCCGAATGTGTGGCGTCCAGGCATCCAAGTGCCGCTGCGCAGCTTCGCTCACTACGGCCCCCGTCACGTCGAGCCCGAGGGCCCGCGACTCCGCCTCCAAGATATCTCCGAGCGTTCCGGTGTGTTGAGTTTCGCTCACGCTCTTCCAGTAACGCATCTCGGCGGCGAGCAGCTTGTCCCGAATCTCTCCCGCGTCTCGTCCGGTAGCTCGTGCGAGGTGATCTGCAGCTAAATGCCACATATCAATCAGCTCGATGTCCGCGTAGATGGAGAGCGTCCCGCCCCAGTCGAAAACCACAGCTTCAATAGTCATGTCTGTGAGCACTTCCTTTAGGTCTTTGGGAGGGCTCTGGGACCTCCAAACGCCTGTATTAGCCGGACATACCTCAGAATAGGCCGGCCGTGTTCGTAGGCCTTACTGCTGATGTGTCGTTTAGAAACAATCGGGAAAACTTGCGTTTACATTTCGTCCTCTAATCTGACTGGCTCGGGACCTGCACTGGAGCGATTCAATGATCGAAGACGCAAGTGTATCCGGAGCGTTGACTGGGTCGAGCCGGGTGAAGGTCAGGTCCTACCTCGAAGCCCAAGCGCGCGGCTTGAGCGAAACGTTTTCGACGTCGGGCGGTGCGGGACAAAAGCTTTCACGCCGCTACTCGGAGTGCATGGACGATCTTCTGCGGAAGCTTTTTCAACATGCACTCGAAACGTGCCGGCGAGACGCGCAAATACCGCCCGTTCAGTTCGCCGCTGTTGGCGGCTACGGGCGCGAGTTGCTCGGCTGGAAGAGCGACCTCGATGTTCGCTTCCTCACGCGGGCGGAACCGGAACGGTTGCAAGGACTCGCCGAAGCGATGCTGTACCCGCTATGGGATGCAGGGATCAGCATCGGCCACCAGGTGATCACACCAACGCAAGTCGTCATCGACGCCGCGCGCGATCTACCGACCGCGACTGCGCTGCTCGACTTTCGGCCGATCTGCGGTGACCGCACGCTCGAGCCGGTCTTGCGGGAGCGCGCATTCAACCAAGTGTTCGAGACAGCGCGTTTGCCCGATTTCATTGCGCGCCTCCGTGCTGAAGCGAGCGCGCGCCATCAGCGCTTGCACGACTCGGTGTACTTGCTCGAGCCGGACGTGAAGAACGGCGCAGGTGGCCTACGCGACTTGGATCTCGGGCTGTGGGCCGCCGGCGCGCGCTGGCAAACCGCGGAGCTTCCGGCGCTCGTGAAGCTAGGCGTGTTGACCGAGCGCGAAGCGACGGAGATCGCGCGCGCAACCGAGTTCCTGTGGACGGTTCGCAATCGGCTACACCGCAGCGCAGGGCGGCGCTCGGATCGGCTCACGTTCAACGAACAAGAGACGATCGCCCGCGACATGGGTTATCGCGTGCAGATCGGTGCGTCAGCCGGCGCCAACGATCGGCAGCTGGCGGGCGCAATGGCTGAAGCGTTCATGTCGGACTACTACCGGCACGCCCGCATCATCACCCGAGCGAGCGAACAGCTGCTCGATCGCGCACTGCCGCGCTTCGACCGCAGGCCTCCCCGTCGTGTGGATCTCGGGCATGGACTGTCTACTTACGGCTTCGCGATCACCTTCACCGACGAGACGAAGCTGCGCGAGCAGCCGGCGCTCGCCCTGGGGTTGTTTTCGACGGCAGTGGAGCGCGATCTGCCGGTGCTTGCCGAGGCGCGTGACGCAGTGGCGCGCGAGAGCGCAGACCCCACGTTTGCGGCCGCGCTGCGAGCGAGTCCTGAAGCGAATGCGCTGTTCGTGAAGCTCGTCGCGACCACGAAGCGCGCGCCGTTCCGCACGGATTCGGTGCTCGCCGAGCTGCACGACGTGGGTTTGCTCGTCGCGATGATCCCGGAGTTTTCACCGGTCGTAGGTCGCGCACACCACGACGTCTATCACGTGTACACGGTCGACGTGCATTCGGTCGCGGCGGTCGATCACTTGCGCGCGTTGATCCGCGGCGAGCTCGACGAGCTGCAGCCGACGGCGTCGAGGCTCGCAACTCAGATGACGCGCTACGACGTGCTCTTCCTCGCGACGTTGCTGCACGACATCGGCAAAGCCGTGCGCGGCAAAAACCACGCGGAGCGCGGGGCTGAGATGTCGCAAGTGATCTTGACGCGGCTCGGGTTCTCCGACGAGAACGTCGAAGAAGCCTGTGCGCTCGTGCGCGAGCACCTCACGATGTACTTGGTCGCGATGCGCCGCGACGTCGACGACCCACAGACGGTTAGTGAGTTCGCGCGCAAGCTGCGCGGCCGCCAACGGCTGCGCGCGTTGTATCTGCTCACCGTCGCTGACTTGTCGACGACGAGCCCGACCTCGATGACTGGCTGGAAAGCCAGCATGCTCGAGAGCCTGTTCCGCGCGACGAACAACTTGTTCGACGGCGATTCACCGGGCGATCCGTCGCGACTCAAGCGCATGCGCGAGGAAGCGGCGCAGTTCTGGGAGCCCGGGCTCGACCCACACTTCCTCGACGAGTTTTGCGACACGATGCCGGAGCGGTACCTGCTCTCGAATACGTCGGCCGAGATCGCGGCCCATGCGAAGGTCGCGATGCAAGTGCGCAACGAGCCCGTGACAGCGGCGCTCGTTCCATCGCGCCATCCAGACGTGGCTGAGCTGTGCGTGGTCACGCAGGGCCGGCGGGCGGGTGAAGCGGGCTTGTGCGTGGTCGCAGGCGACCGGCCGGGCTTGCTCGCCGGAATCACGGCCGCGTTCGCGGCGAATCGTTTGGACATTTTCGCGGCCCAGATTCACTCGCGAAAGCTGTCGGACGGCGCGCTCCAGGCCGTCGACCTATTTTGGGTGCGCGATCCGGTCGAGGGTGCCGCCGGTGTGGAGGCAAAGCTGCCGAAGCTCCAGCGCGACTTGCGGAACGTGATCCGCGGGCGCGTCGAGCCGCGCGACCTCGCCCAAGCGCGCAAGCCTTCCTCGCGCTGGAGCGAGCGGCCCTCGCCGAGCGTGACGACCGAGATCACGATCGACCAGTCGGCGTCGCCGCAACACAGCGTGATCGAGGTATCGACGAAGGATAGAGCCGGTGTGTTGTTTGCAATCGCACAGGCGCTGCACGACCTCGGGATGTCGATTGCGCTCGCGAAGGTCAGCACGGAGGGAACGCGTGCGACCGACGTGTTCTACGTAACCGAAGAAGACGGCTCGAAGCCGGCAACCGAGGCGCGTGTCGCCCAGGTGCGAAACGCGTTAGTCGCAGCCCTCGATCCAGTACCCGTGCAGAAGCTGGCCTAGGGCCCGCCCTACGGTTTGATTCGGCTCGCGGTGCGCATCGCGAGCGCCATGCAAGTGATCATCGGATTCACGCCGGGCGCGCTCGGAAACGCGCTCGTGTCGCCGATCCACACCCCACGCGTGTCGTGCAGCTCACCGGTCGGCTTTGCGACGCTGGTCCCGGGGTCGCGCCCCATCCGCGCCGATCCCATCTGATGCGCGCTGAACAGCGTCAACCGATTCGGCTGCTCGTGCCCGACTTCGATTTGTGTCAGCCACTCCGTGAGATTGTCCCCGCGCGTCCACTCGTGCGCGCGAAGCCGCCCCACCGCACGCACCACATCCGCACCTGCCGCCTCGTGCACCTTCGCGAGCTCGGTGACACTTCGCGTCAGTGTCGCGACGTCGATCGGATCGTCCACGCGATAGGAGACTTGGGCCTGGTTCTCCTCGTCGAGCCCGACCTTGCCCCAGCCGTGATCGCGCGCGATCGAGATCAAGCTCGCGAAGTGCGAGCTGTCCTCCATCAGTGATTTGTGCTCCTGCCCGGAGCGCCACGGCGCTGCGGCAGCAGTCAAACCCATGCCGTGGTGCGAACCCTCGATCAAGAACCCATGGTCGTGATGCAACCGGATGAACTCGTCGCAGACTGCAGCCTGCGGCGGCCCCCACCAGTTCGCTTGCACCTCGGAGTACCGCGCCGTGATCCCGACGCAGGGGTGAAGCCGCAGATACGAACCGACGGCCGGGCCACCGAGTCCGGAACGTAGCAATAGCCCCGGCGTCTCGAGAGCACCGCAGGCCGCGACCACCGTCGGCGCGCGCACCACCACCCGCGTCCGCCGCCCGTCGTTGCGAACACACATCGCTTCGACGCCGGTGGCGCGGCCGAGCTCGCTCGTGATGCGAACCGCGCGCGTGCGCACCAGGATCCGTGCGCCGTGGGCTTGCGCGTCGCTGAGATAGGTATTGACCGTGCTCTGTCGGCTGCCCGTCACGTCGCCGTAGCCGTGAAAGCCTGCCGAGTCGGCGTCGTACTTCGCCGGGTCGATGTTGCGCATCGCGCGCTGGAAGTGGTAGCCGAGCCGCCTCGCTCCGGCCTCGAAGCGCAAGTGCGGCCCGTTGAAGTCGACGCACTCCGAGTTCACGTTCAAGCGCCGCGTCACGGCGTTCAGTTGCGACTCGAATTCGGGGCCCGCCAGACCATCGAGACCGTGCTCGCGCTCCCACTCGTGGCGAACCCACTCGGGCGTCGCCAAACAGTTCTCCCAGTTGATTTGTGTACCACCGCCGAGCGTCGAACCCGCGATGATGTGGACACTATCTTCCTGATTGGGTTGGTAGCCGCCGCGCCAGTACAGGTTGCGCAGGCTCCACATCTCGAGCTGGTTGAAGTCGCCGGTGTCGTAGTAGCCACCGGCTTCGAGCACCACGACCGAGAGGCCGCGTTTCGCGAGCTCGCCCGCAATGACGCCGCCTCCGGCGCCTGATCCGACGATGCACACGTCGGCGTCGAGTGTCGCGTCGTCATCCTCGATCAGCAGTGGCTTGATCGCTCGCGGCCCCACGACCTGTTTCGCGAGCGAAGGCCCCGGATAGCCGATGGCGTCCCAGTTGGCATTGCGGCCGTTCACGTCCGGCAGGACGTAACAGAGGCTGAGCACCATCTTGATCAAGCGGCCGATGCCCACCGCTGCGACCGGCGAGCTCTGGAGCATCGAGTGGAGGAGTTGCTCTCGAACCCCGAGTTCCGCCGCGCAGAAGTTCATCCCGGCCAGCGCGTCGAGCAACCGAAAGACGCCTGCCTTCGCTGCCGGCGCGAACACATTCTCAATCGAATCCGCGACCGCCAAGTGAACGCCAAGATCGCTCGCCGAGCGCTTCCAAAATCCAGTTGGATCCGGTGCGATCGCGAGAGCTGGAAACAGGGTGTCGCAGAACGCTCGCAAACACTCGCGGCGCGGTTCGGTCCAGTGCGAGGTATTCGACATCGTGAATGAGCCGCGAACGTGGCCTCAACTCGAGCTAACCGACCCGAATTGTTCTCGCCACGTCGTTCGTTATCAGGATAGCTCAGTTAGGTGTCAGTAACCGAGCCAACCCGCGCGCTGAATGCAGCTCACGGCGGCGGTCGCGCACATTCACCCAGACGCGGCGAATCGTCCTCACGAGACCGCACGCGAAAGACGATGCAGTTGCAAAGCGCCTCGCGCCGGAGTCATGCTCCAGCGTGTTCTCGCGCCGCACCACCGTCCAAACCGCTAAAAACGCGCTCGCAATTGCGCTCGAACGAACGCCGCCGCGGTTCGATCTCAGTCAATCGAATCCGACCCACACGCGGTTGGCCTACCCGAGCGCTGAGATTCGGTCCGCGTTCGAAACGCCGATCGCCGCTCCTTACAACCCCGATCCGCGCGGCCTCTTCGCAGCGCGCGAGGCAGTCGCAGCCCTCCTCTCACGCCGCGGCCCAGCGATCGATCCCAGTCACATCCTGCTGTGTTCGGGCACGAGTGAGGGCTACGGGTTCTTGTTCAAACTACTGTGCGACCCGGGCGACGAAGTCTTGATTCCGGCACCGAGCTATCCGTTGTTCGATGACTTGTGCCGGCTCGAGAACGTGCAGACGAAAACCTATCCACTGCACTACGACGGTGAGTGGCATATCGGCCTCGCTGAGCTTCGCGCCGCAGTGACCGACAAGACGCGCGCGATCCTCGTCGTGAGCCCTAACAACCCGACTGGGTCATATCTAAAACACACGGAGCTGCGCGCGCTCGAAGCGTTGCACTTACCGATCATCTCGGACGAGGTGTTTGCTGACTACGCACTGCGCGACGACACATCCCGCGTGTGGACGGCGCGCGAGAGCAGCGCGCTGACGTTCTCGCTGGGCGGCTTGAGCAAGCAGGCCGGCCTTCCGCAGTGGAAGGTCGCGTGGATGTGCTCGAACGGCCCCGAGCGGGCCGTCGCGGACGCGAGCGCGCGGCTCGAGCTGATCGCTGACACGTACCTATCGGTCGCGACGCCGACGCAGCAAGCACTGCCCGAGCTCTTACGAGTCACTCGAGGCGTGACCCAGGCGATTCAGGCGCGGCTCGAGCGCAATCTGGCTGCGTTGCGCCGCGCGCTCTCGCACTGTGCGGCCTTGACCCTGCTCGACGTCGAAGGCGGGTTCTACGCGACGCTGAGGCTTCCGAATACGCGCTCGGAGGAAGCCTGGGTGCTCGAGCTTCTCGAGCACGACTCGGTCCACGTTCAACCCGGCTACTTCTTCGACTTCCCGAGCGAGGCTTACGTGGTCCTGAGCCTACTCACGGACGAAGCGACGTTCGAAGAAGGCGTCCAGCGTTTGGTCCGGCGTGTTCAGCTGGAGAGCTGAAAGCCACGCCGACCTAACTGACCTGAGCGAATCTAGTTACGTGTTCAACGTGTTCAACGTGTTCAACACGTGCAACGCGTTCAGCGTGACGACGGCGTCTGCACGTCGATGATGCGATCCAGCAACCGCTGCGCCTCGTCCGTGCCGATGCGCATCGCGATCTTCACGAACTCCGTACGCACGTCGTCGTTCGCGCGGGCCTTGAGTCCGAGTGCTTTGACGCTCACTGTCGCACTTGCGCCCGAGCCTTTCGGACGGCCAGGCTTACCGATGCGACCCGCTTTCTTCTTTGCGGCGGAACGCGCGGTGTAGACCTGCGCGAGCGAGAGCTTGATGCCCTCCGCTTTCGCCTTGGAGACGACGTCTTTCGCCGGCGCGGACGGAGGTTGACTACGAATCCATTCCGACTTGTTCAAACGCGGACCGGACTTCGAGGCTGTTTTCTTTTTAGTCTTAGGCACGGGCGCATACCAGCACGCATTGAAACTTGCGGTCAAGCACCATGGTATGCGGACTTAGCGTCGACTGTGCTCCCGAGCGAACGCTCGGGAGTCTACTTCGATGCTTAGGAATTCGTCTCAGCCACAACTAGCTGGCCTGGATTGTTAAAACCTAACCTTAGCGTTGCTCCTCGAAAGGGGACCGACCGGTGAGGCCCGGTAGTGTGCACTAGTCCTGCACTAGCTCGAGCGACGACGGCGCGATCGGCGAATCCAAATTGCCCCGAGGGCAAGCACTAGTGCGATCTCAGCACCAGATTTCGCCTCAGACCTCACTAGATGGACCGCGCAGCCCTCACTCTTCGCCTTCGAACTCGTATTGGACTTCGACCCGCTTGGACCGTGGCTCGGGGAGTCATCGTCCTCATCACTGTCATTCCCGTCAGGTTCGCCAGCGTCAGTACCGCCCATACCGCCGGAACCCGACCGCCCGCCTGCGCCGGATGTACCCGTAGCACCCGAACAAGCCTGTGAATCGTGCGTCTCGCACCAGTCTAGGCAGTCGTCCTCGCCATCGCCGCTGCGATCGCCACACTTGTTTGGGTTTTTCGGCGCCGGATCGCAGGCGTCGCCCGCGGCATCCTCGTCCTCGTTCGTTTGCGAGGCGTTCTTGGCGCCGGGGCAGTTGTCCGCTGAGTCTTCGATGCCGTCCTCATCGCGATCGCCGACCGCAGCGAGCTTCGCCGCTGTGATCTTGAGGTTATCGAACGCGGCGTACCCGGCAGTGACGAGATCGAATACTACGATGACGTTTCCAGTCTTAGCCTCACCGGCGTCGAGCGCGACAGTCCCGCGGGTCCAGTGAAACTTCCAAGCGTCGGACGAGGCCTCGCCCTCGAGGGTTTTCTCGTCGAGCTTCTTGTTGCTCCAATTGAACTCGCCGTCCGCGTCCTCGAGAAGCATGACTTTGAACTTGGGCGTCTCTACGCCGAAGGGGCCACCACAACCCTCGACGTCGATCGACGAGACGTCCATCGCGACGTTCAGATACTGCTGGCCTTGCATGTCGAACCGGAACGCCAGCTTGTCGTCCTGAACGCTGCCGAGCATGCCGAGCGCGTAGTCGCCATTGCGACTGCCTTGCTCGGAGTACTTACCCATCGGGTCGTGCAACACGACGGTCTCGACCGAGTATTGCTCGATGAAGTTGTAACCGACTTTCCCGAAGGTCTCGTTGATGCCCGCCTGATCGAGCGAGTTGCCGCAACTCACCTCGACCGGTTGGTTCGGGTCCTCGAAGTCGTTTTCGTAGAGCGTGATTTCCTGTGCAGCTACGAGCGGCGGTGCCGCCCATGTTAGGCTGACGGTGAAAAGCGCTCCGAAAAGCCAGGAATACGGCAGCTGGCGCGGAGTCAAAACGGAAAATAAGCCGTAACTCTGGGGTTCAGTCACGCTGAGCCTCCTGAAGCAAGTGCTCTAGTGACTTAACACCCCGGACTAGTCGGAGCAAGGAACACCCTGGCCTCCGCGGGGCAGCTGACGGCTTCAAACGGCTGGCAGCTTCAAGCGGCGGGCGGGGGGGGGATACTGCCCGAGCCGTGCCTCTTCGCCAGGTATTCGATGAGGTCGATCTTCGTGATCACCCCGAGCAGCGTCTGGCCGTCGAGCACGATCGCCATCCGCGCATCCACGAGCGAGCTCTGTACGAGCTCGATGCGTGTCTGCGGCGTAACCGTCGCGTAGTCGCCCTCTGCGAGCGGCCCGACTGCAGTGGATAGCGAGTATTCGCCGCTGGCGAGGTACCGGAGCAGCGCGACCTCGGTCACGATCCCGATGAGCTCCCCGTCTTCCATGACCGGCATCTGGGAGATGCCGTGGTCTTTCATCGCCGCGATCACGTCGCGCACACGGTCGTTCGCGTTAGCACTGATCAAGATGCGCTTCTGACGCCCGATCAAGTCCGCGACCACGCCGAGCCCCGGCCGGCCTTCCAGAAACCCGTTTTCGCGCAGCCACTCGTCGTTGAACACCTTGGACAAGTATTTCGAAGCACCATCCGGCAAGAGGACTACGATGTTTTCCTTCTTGCCGTGCTCGCGCGCGTACTTGAGCGCGCCGGCGACGGCAGCGCCGGACGAGCCACCCGCGTACAAACCTTCGAGCCGCACGAGGTCGCGCGCCGTAAGGAAGCACTCTTTGTCGTCCACGCGAACGATGTCGTCGAGCAGCTTGGGATCGAACGTCGAGGGTAAGAAATCCTCACCGATGCCTTCGACCTTGTAAGTGAAAGGCTTAGTGAGCCGCGCGCTCTTCACGTAGTCGTAGTAGAGCGAGCCGACCGGATCGACGCCGATGAGCTTGACCTCAGGCTTGCGCTCTTTCAGATAACGCCCGACGCCCGCCATCGTGCCGCCGGTTCCCATGCCGGCGACGAACACGTCGATTTGACCGCCGGTGTCTTCCCAGATCTCAGGTCCAGTCGATCGGTAGTGGCCGCCCGGGTTGTCCTGGTTGTGATACTGGTTGGCGTAAAAGCAGTTGGGTGTTTGGGTCGCGATCCGCTTCGCGACCGAATAGTAGCTGCGCGGATCGTCCGGCTCGACTGCAGCTGGGCACACCACGACGCGCGCACCCCAAGCGCGAAGTGACGCGATCTTCTCCTGCGACATTTTGTCGGGCATCACGAATACACATTGATAGCCGCGCACGGCCGAGATCATGGCCAAGCCAGAGCCTGTGTTTCCGCTCGTAGCTTCGACGATCGTACCGCCTGGCTTCAGGTCGCCGCGCACCTCGGCCTGCGTGACCAAGTGCAGCGTCATGCGGTCCTTCATCGAGCCGCCGGGATTCATGTACTCGCACTTGACGTACACGTCGGCCGCGACGTCGTGGGCGAGCCGCTGAAGCTTCACCAGCGGGGTCTGACCGATCGCCTCGAGAATATTGTTACGGGCGCGGGGCAACATGTTCGAGAACCTCGGGGTTGGGCGTCACGCACCAGTCGATTAGCGCGCGTCCTCGTTCTCAGTATGGTTGTTCGACTAGCGACCAGGCAAGGACGGCCGCAAATGACTCAGATCCGCGGTAGCCGCGAGGACTTGTACCGGCGCGTAGCCGCAGAACCGGGCACAGCGCCCAAGATCGGGCTGCGCGAAAACACTGCTAGGCCTGCCCCGTCATCCTCGCCACGCGAGAGCCGCTGCGCGCCGGCGTAGGCGATCATCGCAGCATTATCCGTGCAGGACGCGAAGGGAGGGACGTAAAGGCTCACACCCGCGGCCGTCGCTGCCTCGTGGGCGAGCTGGCGCAAGCCGCGGTTTGCCGCGACGCCGCCCGTGATCACGAGCCGCGGCACGTTGCGCTCGGCGCACGCTTGTAACGACTTTTCGACGAGGACCGCGACGGCGTTCTTTTGGAACGACGCACACACGTCTTGCACGACCTCGTCGCTGAGCGGTTTTTCGAGCGCCGCAACGCGTTGCGCGACCGCGGTCTTCAGCCCGGAAAAGCTGAACTCGAGGTTCTTCCGGTGCGCCATCGGCTTCGGCAACTGAAACCGTTCCGCGCGACCGACCGCAGCGAGCTTGTCGACGCGCGGTCCGCCCGGATAGCCGAGGCCGAGCAGCTTTGCGACTTTGTCGAAGGCTTCGCCAGCCGCGTCGTCTCGCGTTTGACCGAGCTGTTCGATGTCGGAGGACGATCGCACTTCGTAGAGCGCAGTGTGGCCACCACTGACCAGCAGTGCGATGAACGGAAACTCGGGAGCGGCCGACGCGGGATCGGCCTCCCGGCGCAAGAACACCGCGAGCAAGTGACCGATCAAATGATTGACGCCCACGAGCGGTAGCGACTGTGCGACGGCGAGCGACTTCCCGACTTGAACACCGATCAGAAGTGCACCGATGAGGCCCGGTCCATTCGTGACCGCGATCCCGTTCAAGCCGGAGAGCCCGCCCGGAACCGCCTCGAGCGCGCGCTCCACGACCGGAACGATGTTTTCCATGTGTGCGCGCGCAGCGAGCTCCGGCACGACGCCGCCGTAGGGCGCGTGCAACTCGATCTGGCTCGCGACGACGTCGGACAGCACCAGCCCATCGGACCGCACGACTGCGGCAGCTGTTTCGTCACACGAGGATTCGATCCCGAGAACTATCACCGCGACTGCCGGCCCAAGATGAACACTCCGAACAGCGCTGGAAAGCGAACCGCCTGACCGTCGGCTGTGAGCACGCTCGGTGAGATCGCACGAACTTCCACCTTACCGGTGTCCATCAGTGACAAGAACAACGTCGCGTTGCGCGCAATCGCGGCGCCGTCCTCCGGCGCCGTCTCGAAACGCACGTTGAAAATGTAGTTCTTCAGACGCCCAAACCCGGGAAACGTGTACTCACTGAGCGCGTCGTGTGTGAGGTTTTCGATCGGCTCGAGCCGCGCGTGGTCGAACGGTCCGGTCGTGCCGTCGTCCGCCTTGCAATCGCTCTGGTTGCTCGGGCAGGTGAACGTGTGCACGCGACCGGGCGCGCCCTCCTCCCGGTTTTCGTCCGACTCGGCGTCGACGCCGGTCGCTTCCGGATCGAACTCGAGCTCCATCCGCGTGTGCGACGAAAAGCCCGTGCGGATGAACGACGACTGCTCCGGAGCGCTGTCGCTTCCGACGACCTCGCCGCGGAACACCGTGCCGCGCGTGGTCTCGAACTCGTGCAGGTCGTCGCAGCCAAAGGCGGCGAGACCCGCGAGCGAGAACAGCGAAAACAGCGCGAGCGACCGGACGTTCCGAAGCGGCACGGACCGGTCCTAGCACGGCGAGGGTTTCTCGACTACCGAACCGCGCTCCGAGCCGTCTCGGAACGCATCCCGCCGATCGTATCTCCGAGCACCGTGCGCGCCCGCTCCGCGAGATGATTGGCGAGATCCGCCGCACCCGCGACCGACGCCAGCTCGACGCCTTCGTCGTACAAGCGGAGCGCTTGCTCGTGCTCGCCCTGGGCACTGCGCAGCCGCGCCCAAAGCGCCTTCGCCCGCGCTTGAAAGTACGGCACTCCAGCGTCGTCCACGTGTTGCGTCGCGCGCTCGAGCCCGGCCTCGGCCGCGCCATTGTCGTTGTCCTCGAGCATGGCTTCCGCGAGATCGAGACTCGTGCTCGCGCGGCGTATCGCGTCGGCGCCGTCCTCGGTCAGCAGATCCACGACTGCCTTCAACGCGGAGATCGCGCTCTTCGTGTTGTTTTCCTTGCCGCGCAGCTCCGCGAGCGCGATCTGTACGTCGGCCTGCACACTCGCCGTATCCTCGCGGTACGCGAGCTCGAGCGCTTGCCCGAGCAATCGATAGGCTTCGCGCTCGCGCTTCCGCAGCGACACGACGCGTGCGAGCGCGATCAAGATCGGCGCCCGCTGCGAACCCGCCTGGCCCGCGTGCTCGAGTGCTTCGCGCAGCACGCCCTCGGCGCCGGACGCATCCCCGCGCCGTGACAGGACGACACCGAGGCGCCGGCCCAAGCTCGCGATCACGATGTCGAGCGAGGTGTCACCAGACTCGAGCAGCTCACGCCGCGCGAGCTCGATGCCGCGCTGAAAACCGTAGACCGCTGTGTCGAGATCGCCACGCGCGGTCGACACGTCGCCGAGCCGTTCGAGCAGCATGATCGCGCCGAGCGCTTCGCCCGAACCGCTCGCGTGATGCGCGCGAACCTCGAGCGGGGCGTCGCTCGTAGCAGCGATTTCTAGCGCGCGCGTG
>Ga0193752_1001945_pt1 | contig 16334 bp, 14 predicted proteins | sample H1c1metaG_FD_144924 | JGI IMG/M metagenome (GOLD analysis project Ga0193752, IMG submission 144924) | Soil microbial communities from a riparian zone of the East river system, Colorado, United States - H1c1 | ecosystem: Environmental > Terrestrial > Soil > Riparian zone | place: USA: East River... | reverse complement strand
CTGCGCGATCAGGCCCCCGAGAATTCCACCGAGTGCGGTTCCGGTCAGCGGCGAGACTGCATTGGCGAGCGTGCCTTTCGCGCGGTCGATGTCGAGCATGCCGGCACCGACTGCGCCCATGGCAGCGCCGGTCGCGAGGCCTTGAACGATGCGCGCGACGATCAGGCCGGACACGCTGCTCGCGGTCGTGAACAGGATCATCGTGACGGCTTGAACGAGCGTCGCTACAAGCAACACCGGCTTACGGCCGATGTAGTCGGACAGCGAGCCGACGGTCAGCAGCGATGCGAGGACGGCGAACGCGTAGATGCCGAACACGATGGTGATCGTGATCGGGCTGAAGCCCCAAGCAGCCTGGTACACGCTGTAGAGCGGCGACGGGGCGCTCGACCCGGCGAGGAATGACACGACGATCGACGCCAACAGGAAAAACGAAACCGGTTTTGAGAGACGCATCGAGGACTCCGAAGAGGTTTTGCAGGCCGACCGGACAGACAGGTCTGTCTGGACGTTGACTATGGACAGACCGGTCTGTATAGTCAAGCCATGTCGACCACGAAATTCGAGGGCTCTCCTCGCGAGCGGCTATTGGCCGCCGCGAATGAGCTCTTTTATGAGGAAGGCGTGCACACGGTCGGAATCGACCGCGTGATCGAACGCGCTGGGGTCGCGAAGGCGTCGCTGTACAGCACGTTCGGCAGCAAGGACGAGCTGGTACGCGCATACCTCTCGGCGCGTTCCACGAAGCGTCAGGCGCGATTACTCGAGCGGATCGAGACGTTCGAAGAACCGCGCGACAAGATTTTGGCCATCTACGATCTGCTCGGCGAGCTATTCGCGGAGCCCACCTTTCGCGGCTGTGCGTTCTTCAGAGCGAGTGCCGATGCGCCCGAAGGCGGCAAGATTCGAACTGTTTGTCACGACTACCGCAGCTGGCTGACGGACCTACTGACGCAGCTCGCGAGCGAAGCAGGGGCAGCGGATCCGGCGCAGCTGGGACGTCAGCTACTACTGCTGCACGATGGCGCAACCATGGGCGCGGCGATGGACGGTGATGCCGGGCGCGCCGAGCTTGCGCGCAAGCTGGCCGAAGGGTTGCTGAACGCGCGAACGTCTGCACCGAAGGCTCGCGGCGCGCGGCGCAAACGTTAGTCGCGCGGGCGGCACCGGCCGAAGCTCCGCCAACTCAGCGACTCGGTGACAGCGACGTATACGTAATCGTAGCCGACGCAACCAGCGCATCGGCTTCATCGATCCGCACCGGCATCGGACCCGCTGTAAACCCGCTCAACTTCACCGCGCCCGCCGCCACATTGCTGATCACCGCAAGCCCGCTCCCGTCCGTCTGCCTGGCCGCTCCACTCACGATCCCGTGGTCGATGTACAACACGGCCCGGTCGGTCGGCGGTCGGTCGACATCCACCGTGACGCTCGCCGCCGCTTCATCCTCGCAGTCGCGCGCCGCGATGAACACGTAACCCCGCGCGGGGTCGGGCGCCTTCGTCCCCGCTGCCGTCAGAATGTTCGCGAGCGAGCTCGTCGAGATCAACGGCAACACGATCGGCGCATCGCCGGTTTCGCGAATCGACGGATTGAAGAACAGCATCGCGGGCACAAACGCCATCGATGTGCTGGAGACTGCCAAATAGCCGTCGAATCCTGCTCCGACACTACCGCCCGTTTCCACCTCGAAGTCCAACGTTCCGTTTGCATCCCGAATGTCGGAGCGAATCGGCTTCGAACAATTCAGATCCGGCTTCTCACACAACTTCGCGGTCAGCCCGGTGGCTACACTCGAACAGTTCGAGCTGATGAAATCACACGCGCGCACTTGCACGGCCGCACGATCGACTTCCGGCGCTTGCATCACGGCTTGCGTTCCGAGGCAGCGCCACGTCTCCGATCCGACCAGCTGCGGATCAGCCGGAATGTCGAGAAACGCTTCGCAGGCGCTGAGGCCCACAACTGCAACTATCGAACATAGCGAGTTGTGGTTGAAGCAACGCACTTACCACCGACCGACCCATCGAGCGCCGCCGCCGTCACGATCCGCGTACGGAACCAGCTGCGCAGCCGGTTCGCGCTCGTCCGATCCAGTCGAGCCGACGATCAACAGCGTGACGCCGGCAGCGACCAACGCGCCGCCCGCGATGAATCCGATCGTCGAAATCGTAGCTAGGTTCGACGCGTCTCGCGCTGCATCCACACCCTGAGGTGACGTGCACAGATTTCCATTACACGACTCGTGCGACACGTCCGCCTTGGATTTCGCCTGGATCCCAAAGCCGACGCCCACGCCGACACCCGCGATCCCGACAGCGCCTACGACGATGCTCGCGACCTGCAGGCCGGACAAACCGGAGCTGGCTTTGTGCGCGTGCTGTTCCGGCGCTGCAGCCTCGACCCGGCCACTGGCTCGCGCGTTTTCTGCCGCGCGTTGCTCGCGCTTCGAATCCGCATTGATTCGATCGAGCTCGCGCAACTTCGCAAGCCGCTCGACCGCGATGCGCGCGCGCTCCGGATCCGCGCCAGGATCGGCCGTGTAACGCTGGTAGAACTCGATCGCGAGCGCGCGATCCTTCAGCTTGACGTCGTAGATCCGCGCAAGGTTGTAGATGATGTCGGGGCTCGCAGAAGCCGCGAGCGCGAGCCGATAAAGCGAGACGGCCCGCGGGAAATCCTGTTGTGAGTAGGCCTCGAACGCTTCCGACGCATACTCTTCGGCGCGCTGGACGTTTTGCGCCGGGTCGTCTTGCGCGTGATCTTCAGCGAGACCACGACCAGGTTGCGCACTCACTACGACGATCACGCAGAACGCGAGCCACTTACTAATTCGCACGAGCTATCCCCAAGTCCCCTGAACTCCAGACCTTCTAGCGCGGGTCCGAAGCCGTTCACAATCCGAAAGTTGCTTCGCCAAGTGCGGAAACGACGCTGGCCATGCTGGCCACGCTAGGCATCGAAAGTTTCGCGATGGCGCGGACTGCGTGCCGATGACACGACACGCACCAAACGAAACACCGATGACGTGCCATCGCCATTAGAGCGTCGCGCTGCGGCCACCGCGAAACGTCAGAGCCAAACCCCGATGCCGTGACAGCAGCGCACAGCGCCGCGCACCAGCGACAAACCACGACTACCTGTCTGCCACACCAAGCAGCTTAGAATGGAGATTCACGGACTCGATCCCACCTCGCATGAACGCTCCAACGCCCGCCCACGATCCGTTGCCCAGCCGCATCGCGGATCGCTTCGAGGTTTCGAGTCTGATCGGGCGCGGCGGCATGGCCAGCGTCTACCGGGTGACGGACCTGACGACCGGGCGCGAGGTCGCACTCAAACAGTTGCGGCCTCCGGCGCGTGAGGATCAACGCGCGAGCGTGCTCGCGCTGTTCGCGCGCGAGTTCAACACGCTCGCGCAGCTGCGCCACCCGCGCGTCATTGCGGTGTACGACTACGGCGTCGATCCAATCGGGCCGTACTACACGATGGAGCTGCTCGACGGTGGCGATCTGCAACAGCATGCGCCGGTGGAGTGGCGCGAGTGTTGCGCGCTGTTCTTCGATATCTGCTCCTCACTCGCTCTTCTGCACTCGCGCCGCTTGCTTCATCACGACATCAGCCCGCGTAACATTCGCCGCACGCGAGACGGCAAAGCAAAGCTGATCGACTTCGGTGCGATCATTCCAATGGGCGTCGGCGGCGGGCCGACCGTGGGAACACCTGCCTACGTGTCTCCCGAAACCGTGCATCGTTCGTCACTCGATGCGACGGCGGATCTGTTTTCGCTCGGAGCGACGCTCTACTTCGCACTCACGGGCCGCACGCCGTTTCAAGCGCGCACGTTTGCGGACGTGCTGATGGCTTGGAATACGCCACCACCCGCCCCCTCGGTGCTCAAGCCGGAGCTACCGCCAGGTCTCGACGACCTGGTGTTGTCGTTGCTCAGCTCGGAGCCCGCGCTGCGCCCGCGAAGTGCGTTCGACGTCATGCAGCGGTTGGCTGCAATCGCCGGCCTGGCGCGCGACGAGTCCGCCGACGTCTCGCGCGCTTACCTCGCGACGCCGGCCCTGGTCGGCCGCGATCGCGAGCTGTCTCGCGTTCGAGAGCGGATCTCGCGTTCGATCGGAGGGCGAGGCGCGAGCTTGTTGCTCCGCGGCGCGCCCGGCATCGGCCGCTCACGCATGCTGGACGCGTGCGTGCTCGAAGCCAAAACGCTCGGCGCAACCGTGCTTCGTGCGACCGCGAGCCTCGCGCAGGATCCGTTTGGCGTCGCCCTCGATCTGACGCGGCACTTGCTCGAAGCGCTTCCACCCTCGGGATTGCGCGAGCACGCGCGCGATTTGCGCACGACTCACGACGCAGACAATGACAACGAGGGTCCGGACACCAGCGCGATGTTGGCTGCGCTGGCAGCAAAAGCCTCGGACCCCGAGCTCCTGCAACGCCGCATCTGCGAGCTGATCGTGAGCGTCTCGCGCAAGCGTCCGCTCGTCATCGCGGTCGATGACGTACACCGCATCGATCCACCGTCGGCGGCCGTACTCGCGACGTTACTGGACATGCGTCGCCAGGCCCACTTGTGTGTGTTGCTCACGACTGCAGACGACGTGCCCGAAGCCGCAGACACACTCGAACCACTCACGCGCCGATGCACGATTCTCTCGCTCGATCCGCTCGGGTCGCTCGAGACGCAAGCGATGCTGGAGTCGATGTTCGGCGACGTCGCGCACCTCGAGCAACTCGCCGAGGAGATCCACGCGTTGTGCCGCGGGGTTCCGCGCCAATGTCTGGTTCTCGCGCAACACCTCGTAGATCGACAGGTCATCCGCTACGCCGCGGGAACCTGGACGTTGCCCGATCAATTGTCCGAGGGCGATCTCCCGCGCACCGCGGAAGAAGCGCTGCGCACCAGAAGTGACGCGCTCAGCCCGCAGGCGCGTTTTCTCGCGGAAGCCCACGCGCTCGCGTTCGATGGCATCTTCTCGCACGCTGACTATCACGCGCTGCGGCCCGAAATCGACTCGCGAACCACCGACGACGCGATCGCCGAGCTTCTCAGCCGGCAGGTACTCACCGGCGATGCGAGCGCGTACACGATCGCAAATCGCTTCTGGAACAACGTGCTGATCGCAGACCTCGATGCGAAAGCGCTTCGCGAACGCCACTCTGCCCTCGCGCGGCGTTACGGCACTCGGCACCCGCTCGCAATGATCTATCACTCGTTTTTGAGCGGCGACGACGAGGCCGGACTTCGAGTGTTGGAGGCGCGCCACCGCGAATACGCAAAACACTACGATCCGGCGCGCTTTTTGGAACCGAACCTCGCGCGGCTCGGTCCGAGCTACGAGCGCGCGATCGACGCCGCGAAGGAGCTCGGCCGTCCACCGCGCGTGATCGCCGAGCTACAACGCTGGTGCACTGCTCTGAGCGCGGCAACCGATATTCGACACTACTGGTTCGCCGCGCCGGCTTGGCTCGAACAACTAAAACACGACAGCGGCTATACGGCGTGGTTGCAGGACCGAGAGACCTCCGATCCTGGAGAGCGCCTCACGAAAGCGCTCCAGCGCGCGTACGAGACGCACCTCGCGTTGCCGGAAACCGAGCGCGTGTATCGCGTCGACGAAGCGATCCCGCTACTCACCGAATATGTCGTGTTTTCGATCGCAGTCGGTTCGCGCTCGCTCGATACGAACTTGCTCACGTCGCTGCCCGCGCTCCTCGAGCCGTTCGCGCCGCTGTCGCCGCTGCTCGAAGCGATCTGGCAAAACGCGATCGCGACGGTCGACTGCGCTCGCGACTCGAAGTACGAGCAGGCGCGCGATCGCTGGCTCGCGGTGCTCGACAAGCTCGAGCGCGTGACAGGCGCCGAGATGCAGCACGTCGAGGCGATTCGCGGCGCGCTCGCGTACGGCGTCGGCATGCTCGAAGCCTCGTTTGGCGTGGCTTCGGCGACGCGCTGGGCCGATCTGATGGAGCGCGATCCGTTTCAGCGGGTCGGCGCGCTGTACGTCCACAAGATCGTCCGGCTCGAGCAGGGCGACTGGAAGGGCGCAGATCAACTGCGGCGACAAGCCGAGCTCATGGCACTGCGCTGGCGATCCGCGCAAATGTTCCACTACACGCTCACCGTCGAGATCTCCGCGCACAGCGAGGCGCGCGACTTGATCGGCGTGAAACACGTCATCGAACGCTTCGACGCGCTCGCGGCGCGCTATCCGGGTTGGCTCCCGTATCTGCGCGACGCACAAGCGCGCTTCGACTTGCTGCGAGGCGACTGGAACGCAGCCAAAGGCGGATTCGAAGCGTGCATCGAGCTGACGAAGCTCGATGCGCAGAAGCATTCTCGCATGCTGCCGGTCTGGGTTACAGCGCAAGCCGGCCTGTGCGAGGCGCTGCTCGCGCTCGATCGAACCGAAGAAGCGCGCAACAAGGCGCGCGTTGCGCTCGAGATCTGCGAGGAGCTGCAGATCCACTCGCACGCGAATGCCCTCGTGCGCGCGCTCGCCCTGTCCGAAGCCAAGTTGGGCGACTATGCGACGGCCAACGCGCTGCTCGATCGGATGATCGAACGGCAGCTCGGGCTAGGCGCTACCGGCTTACGGCTCGGCCTGTCGTACGAGGCGCGCGCTCAGATCGCGATCTGGAGCAACGATCAAGCGGCATTCGAGCATTACGCGCGGCTGACAGCGCACGAGTATCGCTACGGATCGCGCAGTCCGCTCGGTGCTCGTTACGATCGCCTCGTCCACGAAGCACGCCGGCGAGGTTACGAGCCGATCGCGGACGTAACACCCGGCGGAGACCAGACGATGATCGAAAGCGTCGACAGCACGAGTGTCACGACTGGGACGGATATCGCTGTGGACCCCGCCAAATCGGGATAGTCGTTTGACGCCTTGAGTTCTCGAAGTTCCGAGCTGACTGCGAGACGCCGTATAGTCCTAACAGCTGGGACAACACATGCGTGGCCGGTCGTCGACGACTCGGCCACGCCGCTTCGCAAGAGTTGTCAGAGACCGGCGTCCGCCCCACCTCCGTCGGAGCTTCCGTCACACGTCAGCGGCGGATTAGGCAGCATGACGAGCGTGCTCATCGTGACGCAGCCAGGTCGCACGGTCGAGATGATGCCGCACTTGCCCTGCGCCACGTTGCAGCAGCCTTCGAGCGCAGTACCTTGCGACATCACAGCGGGACACGACGGATCCCGAGTCGTCGGCGGCTCGCAGGCGGTGGCGTACATCGGGTTCGTGCTCTTCGCGCCGCAGACTTGCGCGCCATTGACTGTCGCACAGCACGCGTACACGCACATGTTCATCATGTAGCCCGTCGGTGCAGCGCACGTTTGACCGCCGCACACGACTGGCGCCGTCGGCGCGGGCTCCGAGCACATGGCCATCACCGTCGTGCCCGCCGTTCCGCGGCCCGCCGTGCCCGTGCGTCCGCCCGCTCCTGCACCACCAGCACCGCCGCTGCTACCGCTGCTGCCGCTGACGGCTGCAGCACCGGCAGTTCCAGCATCGCCAACGTCGTCATCGCCGCACGCGAACCCCGTGCAACATGCGACCGCGAGGAACAGGCTCCGAGTTCGCCAAGTCGTTGCGTTCACCATTCGAAAGCTCCTTGAAAACGCCGACTCCAGCACTCGCTTTCCTCGACTGTCAATCCTCCACCACGCCAACTAACGCTCGCGAGTCTCGGGTCATGCGGCGCCGCGTGGCGCCATACGCCAGTAGTTTCATCCGCGGCGTAACAAAACTGGGTTGTGACATACCAGTCACGACCACGAGATCGGACGCGACGGCGCGATCCGTGCAACCGATGACTCGATCGCACAGTCCACCGCCGGGTTTTCGGCGTCTGCGGCGATGCCGGCATCCAAACACACGGTTCAGCGCAAAAACGTCGGAAAACCAGCGCAATTTCGCGTGGCACAGCGGCTGCTTAGGGCAGCCGTACTCACGCCGTCGCCTCGACGGATGATTCGCGAAGGAGATCCCCGTGGACGTCATCGTCTTCCGCCCGCACGAGCTACCGATCGCACTCGGCGCATTGCGCGCAACCGTTCGGCGTCTCAGTCTACGCCAAGAGCGCTACCTCGAGAGTATCGCACGGCTGCCGGCAGCTCGCTGCGCGCGCGGCAGCTTCGCGCTACACCGGCGCAGCTGGTGGCTGCAACGATTCGAGATCGGCACCGGCGCAAGCGTCTCGTGCAGCTCGCCATCATCATGACGACGGTCGATGGCCGCGTCCTGCGCGATCACGCGCGCGCCGTGACTGCGCTCGCACGCGAGCTCGAAGTCGTCGAACCCGCATTGCGCACGTTGCCGAAGCTGGTCGCGCGCCGACCGATCCTGACGCGCATCGACCTGTCGCGCCGCATCATCGGAAGGTTCGTGCACGAAGCCTGGCGCGATGAGCGCTGGTCCGGCATCCGTAAGATCTTCGGCGGCGTTCTCGGATTGGGTCGCGATTCTGCAACCGCGCAACGCTACGCCCGACTCGCCAACTTCCCGCGAGGCAGCGTCGGCTACGAGCTTCATCGGTACTGCGAAGTAAACAAGTTCTCCTTGCCGGGCAATCAGGGCGCGATTCCCGAACGCGTCTTGTTTCACGACGTCGGACGCTTGTTGTCGGGCTACGGCAACGAGCCCAGCGGCGAGATGAAACAAGCCGCGTTTCAAGCGGGGTTCATCCGCAAAGACGGCTTCGCGTTTCTGTTCGTCGGCGTGATTCAGTTCCACCTCGGCATTCAGTGCACGCCCGTCGCGAAGCCCGAGGTGGGGCTGTTCGACACGATCTGCGACTGACCAGAAGTTCCACCGGTCGCTCAGGTCCACCGAGCAACGGGCCCCACGCGCGAGCGCAGTCATGACTTGCTCGATCCTCGTGCCCGCACGGGCAGTCGGCCTGGCCGTTCTCGCATGCGTGAGTGGCGCTCAGGCGTGGGCCGGAGCGACGCTCCGGACGAAGCGCGCAGCTTCAGTAGTGCCGGGCATCCCGCGTGATCTTGTTGGCGAGCTTCTTCACCTTGCCCGCTGCTTTGCGCAGCTTCGCTCCCGCCGCACTTCGCAGCTTGCGGCTGCGGCTCTTGACGCCGCTAGCTGCAGCTGGTTCCGCTCGGGGGCGGAGCTGCGCGCCGAGCGCACCGGAGGTCAAACGCGAGTGGTGCCCGCTGTCTTCCATGTCGTTATCCGGTGCGATGGTCTCATCGAGTCCAGCACCTTCTTGATCCAAGAGCGACCGTTCTCGGACCGCCGAGTCGGTCATGCGAATCGGCCCACTTTCAGCTTCGCGCTCGGATTCCGACTCGAGCTCGGCTGGACCCGATTGACGCTCTTGCTCGAGCGCATCTGCGCCGAAGACTGCGGCGTCGCGCAGCTGCTCGGAGGCGCCGCCGCCGTCAGTCGCGAGGTCGACCATACGCGTCCACACCGAGATCTCCGTGCTCGGTCTATCGTCACTCTCGGGATCGCCGAGCATCGACAGATCTAGATCGGCAGCATCGCGCGCTCTGAGATCACCTTGCTCGACTGCTTCACTCAAGAAGTGGTTGCCGAGTTCGTCGGGATCGATCGAGAGACCCGACTCGTCGTGTGCGACGACGCCGAGATCGCTGAACGAATGCGGCTGAGCCGTGAATTCGGGATCGAGGCCGCGGGCGCGTTCAGTCGGAACGCGAACCCGTTTCGGCCGCGGATGGGAATGGACTGTTGTATTTGCCATGCCTACACGCATTGCAAATACCGGGCGCGCCAGCACGAAGCTGAACAGGCCTCGCACGAATTACGGACGCAGTTTCGCCCCAGACGGCGCAAACCCTCGCCATTCGGTGGCGAGGATGTCACGGCTGACCTGTGCTGGATCGCGAGCCCGCGGCCAGGCTAGGGTTCGCTCCGCGATGACCGAATCCGATCTCAGGATCGTCTCAGCGCTCCGGGCGGGAGACGAACGCGCGTTCGCGCGGTTGGTCGCCGAGAACCACACGGGCTTCGTCCGCATCGCGCGGGTCTGGGTGCACGACACGGCCTCGGCTGAAGAAGTCGTTCAAGACGCATGGCTCGCAGCCCTCGAATCGCTGGAACGCTTCGAGGGCCGCTCGTCGCTGCGCACGTGGCTGTACGGAATCCTGGTGAACATCGCGCGAAGCCATGCACGCGCGCGACGCCGGACATTGCCGGTCTCGTCGCTGGTCGGTGAGGAGCTCGATGCGGGCGACGCCGAGGCTGAGTTGTTCTTGCCGCAGGGCCACCATTGGGCCGGCCACTTCGCTGCGATGCCTGTACCCTTTCCCACACCCGAACAGTCGCTGGAACGCGCGGAACTGATTGAGCATTTCGACGCGGCGCTAAGCGAGCTGCCACTCCTGCAACAGCAGGTCATGGTTCTGTTCGACGTCGAGCGGTTCAGTGGCGACGAAGTTTGTAACATTCTCGGGATCTCAGACACCAATCAGCGAGTGCTGCTCCATCGCGCGCGTGCCCGCGTACGCGCCAGCCTGGAGCTTCGACTCGCCGGCGCGGAGAAGAGCTCATGATCTCGAACGAGGTCGATCTGACGTGCAGAAAAGTCACGGCACTCGTGACCGAGTACCTGAACCGCGGACTCACTGCCGAGGTGCGCGCAATGCTGGAGCAACACGTGTTCGCGTGTCCGTCATGCACGATCTACTTGAGTCAGATGAAGACGATCGTTTCGCTCGCAAGCTCGCTCGGTGAAAATGAGCAAGAGCCGCCCGCAGCTGCAGAGTCGGACGTACTCGCCGCGTTTCGGCGCTGGAAGCGGAAGTGAAAAGATGACCCAGCTCACCTACAAGTTCTTGGCGCGCGGTGCGATCGGCCCGATCTCGGGTTTCAGCTGGCCGAAACCCGACGTGAATGCACCCGGCGCTTGGCTGGAGGCCGATGGGGATCTCGAGCCGTGTCTCCGCGGGACACACGTGTGTCGCATCGAAGATCTCGCGTACTGGATTCACGACGAGCTTTGGGAAACGGAAACCGACGGGGAGTCAGTCACAGGCTTCGACTGTATCGTCACACGCCGCGCGCGCCTGGTTCGGCGCTTCGATCATTGGCAAGACGGCGGCGCAGCGCGCTTCCTCGTCGCGTGTGCCGATCACGCGGCAGCGCTAGTCGAGGCAGCGAGCCCGGACGTCGCCGCATTCGTCCGCCATTACGTCGAAGATGCGCGCCTGTGTGCCGAGCACGTTTTGCCGGGCTGCGGCGCGTTCAGCGCGGCGCTGGCCGTCGCAAAGCTTGCGCGGCCCGAAGACGCAAAGGCGGCGTATCGGCGTGAACGTACCTGGCAGGCGAGTTGGATCGCCCGCAACGTGATCGGAAACTGAACTTTCGCTGCAACATTTTCGCGGCCACACGCACCCATCCCCGAGCGCAGTTGAACGCTCACGAGCGAATGCGCCGAGAGGATGAGTCATGGAAGCGACTGCGACACGCAAAGCTGGGCGGCGCGAATGGTCAGGGCTCGCGGTCATCGCCCTACCCTGCCTGCTCTACTCGATGGACCTGACCGTCTTGAATCTCGCGCTGCCGAGTATCAGCGCGCAGCTCTCGCCGACGAGCGCGCAGACGCTCTGGATCGTGGACATCTACGGGTTTTTGGTCGCGGGATGTTTGATCACGATGGGCAACCTCGGCGATCGCATCGGACGGCGGCGCCTCTTGTTGATCGGCGCAAGCGCATTCGGGCTCGCTTCGGTTTTCGCTGCATTTGCGAACACCCCCGGCCTGCTGATCGCCGCACGTGCATTGTTGGGGGTGACGGGTGCGACGCTCGCGCCTTCGACCCTTTCGCTGATCCGAAACATGTTCCGCGATCCGCGTGAGCGCACCGTTGCGATCGGCGTCTGGACGACCAGCTTTTCAGTCGGCTCGGCGATCGGCCCGGTGTTGGGTGGCGTGATGCTCGAGCACTTCTTTTGGGGCTCGGTGTTCTTGTTGGCTGTGCCGGTGATGGTCGTACTGTTGGCGCTCGGGCCGCGGCTCCTACCCGAGTTTCGCGACGCTACCGCAAGCCCACTCGATCCAACGAGCGCGCTGTTGTCTCTCTTTGCCGTATTGTCTGCGATCTACGGCCTGAAGCTGTGGGCGGCAGACGGTCCTGGCTGGGGACCCGGCATTGCGATCGCTGCGGGCTCTGTGCTCGGCACGGGGTTCATTCGCCGCCAGCGCACGCTCGCAGACCCACTCGTCGACCTCAGCTTGTTTCGCAGCCTGAGCTTCAGCGTGTCGCTCGGCACGTTCACGTTGGTGGCCGCGATCGTCTTCGGATCGTACGTGCTGTGTGCGCAGTACTTGCAGCTCGTGCTCGGCTTATCGCCGATGCAAGCTGGATTGTGGACGCTGCCAGGCTCGATCGCGGTGATCACCGGCTCGATGCTCGCTCCTGCGATTCTGCGCCGGGTGCGACCGGCGTTCGTGATGGGTGGAGGTCTCGCGCTCGCCGCCATTGGCTTCACGCTGCTCAGTCACATCGAGGTGCTCGGCCTCGCCGGGCTCGTGGCCGGAACGTCGCTGATGTACCTCGGGATGGGGCCCGTCGTGACGCTGGGCACGGACTTGGTCGTGGGCGCTGCACCGCCCGAGCGCGCCGGTGCAGCCGCCGCGCTGTCGGAAACGAGCTCCGAGCTCGGCGGTGCGCTTGGAATCGCAATTCTCGGAAGTGTCGCAACCATGACGTACCGGAGCGAGCTCATGCAGCTGCCAGCGGCGGTGCGTGCGATCGCAGGCGACACGTTGAGCGGAGCCCTCCATGCGGCGACTCAGCTGCCGCAGGCGACTGCATCCATGCTGCTGCACGACGCGCGCCACGCGTTCACGGACGCCTTGCAGCTGACGGCCGCAGGTTGCGCCGTCCTCGCCGCCGTCGCGGCGGTGGTCGCGACATTTGTGCTGCGCCGCGTCGGTTCTGAGCCGGCCGAGACCACGCGGCACGGCGCGGATCCTTCAAGCGATACGCGAATTTCCCGAACGAGCGTTGCGCCTGCGACACAATCGGTTTGAGGCTGCGTGCACGCGATCGAATCTGCCGTGCAAGGGCCCAACCTGAACAGCACGCTCGCTCAGGAGCTCCCAGCGGCACAGCGCCCATTCCGGCATGTCTCGGTGTTCTTGCACGCGCGATCGCACTCGCCACAGTGTTCTGGGTCGTCGTTCACGGACACGCAATGGCCCGCACATACGCGTCCACCGAGCAGACAGAGTGGACCGACCGGAGTCGTGATGCCGATCGAGCTCGAGCATTGACTCCAGTCCGCGACGCAGCGCCCGCGACATGCGACTTGTCCATTCGGACAGCGCAATTTGCAGACGCCATCATCGCAGCTCGTCGTGCCGCGACTGGAAGTGGGACAACGCGCACCGCAGACATTGCAGTTCCCGGAATCACGTTGGAGATCGACGCAGGTTTCGCCGCACATCTGCAAGCCAGAGTTGCATTGCTTGCCGCACTGCCCACCCTTACAGATCGGCGCGGCACCCGGCGGGTCCGTGCAGACGCGCCCGCACTCGCCGCAGTTGGCCAGATCAGCATCGAGGCGCACGCAAGCGTTTCCACAACGCGTGAACTGAGCGTCGCACCGCACTTCGCAAGTTCCGTCCGTACAGCTCGCGGCAGCGTGCGCGGGCGCGCTGCACTTCCGGTCACACGCGCCGCAATGCTGCGGATCGCCCTGCACATCGATGCACGCGGACCCGCATAAAGTGGTTCTACCACCACACTCCGGCATCGCAGCGTCCGCACGCGGCATTTCGGCGGGCGGGGAAGGTCCCGCATTCGGCGTCTCGGGCTGCGAGCTCGCCGCACTCTGTCCGCCCACGCCCGCCCGCGGTTGCATCACGCCCGCGTCCGCGGAAGTGGTCGCCGGCGCACTCCTGCCTGTACCATTCCCCCCAGCTCCAGCTCCTCCGCTGCCTGCACCGGCACCGCGATCCGTAGCTGCATCCGCATCGCTGTTTGCAGCGACTCCCGCATCGCTGCCTGGACCGCTGGCTGCGCGACTCGGCGACATCTCGGCCGACCCCTTTGCGGCCGGCATTCCGGCTTCAGGGATGGCGCTGGTCGGGACGGACGCGTCGGGATCGGGCGGCGGCGTGAACGGCTCTCGCGATTCGCCGCCATCCGCTGCAGCCTTGGGCTTGCTCGCGTTCGTGGCATCGCGCCTGCTCGTGGACACCGCAGCGGAGTTGGTCGTCGCGGCGTCGGGCTTGCGAGCAGTCGCTACCTGAATTGGAATGCACTTGTGCTCGGGTGAGCACACGTATCCGTTCAGACAGTCGCCTTCGATCGTGCAGAGCTTGTCCTCGACGCTCCAATCCAGGTCTGAATCACAAGCTAGGGCGACTGCGCAGACGAGGCATGAAAAGCCCCGCCGCATCCAAAGCGATGACTCGGCACGATGCATCGGTGCACTCCACTAGACCGCACACCACCCGGCCTGCGTCTGTCCGCCAGCGCAGTTTCGGTGCGGTAGTTAGACTCATCTCGACTGCAAGATCAGGACCGAGCGTGTGCTCGTCTAACGGCAGTGAAATCTGTCAGAGCGACGCGATCGACGATGAATAACTCAGCCACGCGCGCGTCGGGCCAGGTTTCGGATGGCTAATTCGAGCGGTGCGGCGACCGGAAGTCCGACGATCACCTGGTCGATGCATGGACGCTGGAAACTAAGCGCGTGAGGGGGACGCGATGCGTACTCGAACACACCTGTATTGGGGTTTGTCCGTCGCCTGCGCGTGGACAGTAACAGCAACAACGCCCGCTGCTGCTGACGGTAAACTGTCGAGAGCGCGCGAAGAGACGCGCGGATCTGGAGGCGATAGTAACTCACGCTCGCGAGACTCACGGAAGGAGCCGGAGCATCATCATCACCGCCGGGCCCACTCGCACCATTCCGACTCATCTCACGACCAGTCCCTCGGCGACGCTGTGGTGTGTGCGATCTTCCCGTGCAGCGGCGATAGTTCCGAAACGTATTACGAAGCGGACACATACGTAGTCGCAGGCCCTCCCGAGCCCCAGCGGACATACGCGAGCTACCCCTACGCCAACGCGAGCTCGCCGTATCTGCTCGAGCCAGTGCTCGAAGTAGCTTCCACATCGACCACGCTCGACGCGCAGTTGCTCGCCGAACACACTCCCGGTCGGCCGTGGGCGGGCCAAGTCTCGCTCGATGCAGGCTTCATGTCCGGCATCGGGCAAAACAGCTTGGACCTGCGCGTGCTCATGCCCGGCCGGTTCGAGCTCAGCGCGCGAAACACGCTGCTCTGGGAACCCGCCGCTCGCGACTATTCGCTGCTCGGCTCCGCGGTGGTCGGCCTTCGCTTCTTGCAAACACCCGCCGCTTTGATGCGTCTCACAGCCGGCCTTTCATACTTTGGCCACCTGCTTCACGCCGAGCCTGGAGCCGAGCTCGGCATGGGCATGGACTTGTTCCTCGGCCGGCCGTGGGTCTTGTCCGCGAGCGCATCGGCGGCGCTCATCGGTCAAACGGTCGTCCCGCAAGCGCGCATCCAGCTCGGGTACCTGTTCGGTCGGAGCGAAGTGTTCTTCGGCTATCAGTACCTTCAGGTCGGCTCAGTCAGTCTCAGCACACCCCTGCTCGGCACTCGCATCTGGCTTTGAAGGCGGCGGCCGACTCGATTTACTGCGCTGCTTTTGCCATGCCTGCAGCGCTTCCTGCGCCGTCCACGGGTGCCGCAACGCGAGCTCTTCGAGCGCGGCGCTGAGCTCCGTTCCGTTTTGAAACCGCGCTTCGGGCTCGGCAGCGATACAGCGATGCACGAGCTCGATCAGATCGTTCGGGCACGGCCCGATGATCTCTTTTTCGAGCCGATACGGATTGCCCATCGCGTGTTTCGCGATGATCGCCGCGACCGTCGTCCCCGAAAACGCGTCTTTGCCCGTCAGCAAGAAGAACATGACACAACCTGCCGCGTAGATGTCGCTCCGCGGCGTCGCAGACTCACCACCGTTCAACAGCTCCGGCGCCATGTAGAGCGGCGTACCGAGCAACACGCCGGCTTGGGTCAGACGCGTCTTGGTGTCGTGCTCGCGCGCGAGCCCGAAGTCGAGCACCTTCACGAAGTCGTGAATACCACCTCGCCGCGTGAGCATGACGTTTGCCGGCTTCACGTCGCGATGCACGATTCCACAGTTGTGCGCTTCTGCGAGCGACCCCGCGAGCTGCCGCGACACGTGGATAGCCCGCGCGAGCGACATCGGACCGTTCAGCATCACGAGCTCGTCGAGATCGATTCCGTCGATCATCTCCATCACGTAGTAAAAGACGCCGCTCGCGTCGCGCCCATAGTCGT
>Ga0193752_1001944_pt1 | contig 16345 bp, 11 predicted proteins | sample H1c1metaG_FD_144924 | JGI IMG/M metagenome (GOLD analysis project Ga0193752, IMG submission 144924) | Soil microbial communities from a riparian zone of the East river system, Colorado, United States - H1c1 | ecosystem: Environmental > Terrestrial > Soil > Riparian zone | place: USA: East River... | reverse complement strand
AGGTGATCGAGAATGTCAGGCTCGAGCCACGGCACCGACGGCGGGCCGCTGCGGCTCTGGTACACGAGGTCCCATGCGGCACCAGGGCAGGCCTCTGCGACGGTTTGTTCGGCCGCTCGGCGCAGATCGCTCTCGTACGCACACGTCTCGGCCATCGCCTTGGGGATGCTGTGCGCGGTGAACACGATCCGGGCCTGCGCGGCGCGCTCGCCGTACGCAGCGCGCGCTTCCGCTAGACGCGCGGCGCACGCGGCGACGAACCGCGGGTGCTCCGAGAACGGCGGCAGCTTCACCAGCTGCGGCGCACCGTCGACCTCGCATACCGCGCGCTCGATGTCCTCGATGTACTGCCGGCAACCGCTGTAGCTACGATACGCGGACGTCACGTAGACGACGGCGCGCCGCACGCCATCCTCGCGCATCGTGCGCAGCGTATCGGCGAGCAGCGGGTGCCAATTGCGATTGCCGAAGTAGAGCGGCAGCGGGCGGCCGGAGGTGCGGAGCGCTTCACCGATGGCGTCGAGCAGCGCGCGGTTCTGCGCGTTGATCGGGCTGACGCCGCCGAGATGAGCGTAGTGCTTGGCGACCTCGAGCAAGCGCTCGCGCGGGACACCGCGGCCACGGGTGACGTTTTCGAGAAACGGCATCACGTGCTCGGGCGCTTCGGGACCACCGAAGGAGAGGAGGAGGAACGCGTCGAATTCGGAGCCAGGCTCGGGCACGGGGAGAGTCTTGAGGCTCATGCGTGCCGCCGCAAGGGGCTCACACCACGTCCGTCCACTTCGGCGACGCCGCGAACGCTGCGTGGATCAGCCCGACGTGCGAGTACGCCTGCGGGAAGTTCCCCCACATTCTCAGCGACGCTGCCGCGTAGTCTTCCGACAACAGCCCGAGCGGCGAAAGCGCCGCGTGGACGTGCCGCATCACCGCTGCCGCATCCTGATTGCGCCCGACCGCCGCCAGCGCTTCGACCAACCAGAACGTGCAGATAACGAACGCCACTTCCGGCAAGCCAAAGCCATCGTCGAGCCGGTACCGGAACAGCCAGCCGTCGCGCGACAGGTTCTCGCGAATCGCATCGATCGTGCCGTGCAACCGCGGGTCATCCGCAGGCAAAAATCTCAGTACTGCCATCTGCAACAACGACGCATCCAAGTCGGCGCCGCCGTAGTGCGCGACGAAGCTCTTCAGATCCTTCGAGTACGCGTTCTCGATGATCTGTGCCCGAATCGTCTCCGCTGCCGCGCGCAGCTCTTGCTCGATCGCGGGTGCGTGCCGGTTCGCGACCAACGCCATGCGGTCGACCGCGGCCCAGCACATCAAGCTGGAGAAGGTCTGCGGCTTCCACTCCGTGCGGTACTCCCAGATGCCTGCGTCAGGCGTGCCCACGACGCGCAGCGCTTTGCGCGCGAGCCGCTCCACCAGATCCAGCGATGCCTTCGAGCGCTCCGCGCTGAAGCGCTCGTCGAGGAACACCGGCGCGAGCGCGAGCACCATCTCACCGAAGATGTCGTTCTGCAGGTGCACCGCCGCGCCGTTGCCGACGCGCACCGGACCTTCGCCACCGAAGCCCGGCCAGTTGTCGAGGATCCGTTCTTCCAGATCCGTGCGTCCGTCGATCCGATACAGCGGGTTGAGATCGAGGTTGGGCGAGGCCGCCGCGATGTTGAGCAGGTACTTCACGAACTGCTCGCGCTCTTCGAAGTGGCCGAGCAGGCGCAGCGCGTTCAGCGAGTAGTACGCGTCGCGCAGCCAGCAGTAGCGATAATCCCAGGTGCGGCCGCTGCCCGGCGCTTCCGGGATCGACGTCGTGATCGAAGCGATGATCGCGCCGGTGTCCTCGTAGCAGTGCAGCTTGAGCGCGAGCGCCGACCGGATGACCTCGGTCTGGTAGAGCGGCGGGATGTTGCTGTGCTTCACCCACTTCTGCCAGTAGCGGATCGTCTCGCTCAGGAAGCGCTCGCACAGCTGCGTGAGCGGCTCTTCGATCGGTGCGCCCCATGTGAACGCCAGGTGCTTGCGCTCGGTGAGCGAGAACGGCTGGCCGGTGAGATAGGCGAGCGGAACGTCGGTCGTGAGCCGCACTGGATTGTCGTAGCCCTCGAACGCGATGTGGTTCGAGCCCTGGATCGCGCGCGGTTTTTCTTTCGACCAACCGAGCAGCGGATTGCATTGCACACGGACCTGCGGTGAGCCGGTGATCGGCTCGATGATCCGCATCAGCTGCGTCGGCCGAAACATCCGGTCGTGCTGTATGAAGCGCGGCGCGAAATCGAGCACGCGGAACGCGCCGTCGTTGGTCACGAACGTCGTCTCGAGGACGTTCGTATTGTCCAAGTAGCGTTGCGTGCCGTAGGTGCCTTCGACCGTGCCTACAGTGAACGACCCGCCTTCGGCATGATCGAGCAGCGTTGAAAACACCGGCTCCGAGTCGAAGCGAGGCAGACAGCACCACACGATTGCCCCGGTGCGCTCCACCAGTGCGGCGATTTGGCAGTTGCCGATTAGCCCAAGATCTTCGAGGCGCATGAGTGTTCACCTAACACGAAGTTAATCTCACAACGAAGACCGCGAAGTAACTTCATCGCTGCTCGATCATGAATTGGTTTGGCCTCAAACGATTGTGTGCTTAAGTCGGCACGATGCGTCGCGCGGCTCGCTTTACGATTGCGTTGGTACTGGGCCTCGCGCTCGTCACTGCTGTGGCGTCCGTGCTCGTGCACCGCACGACGCGGAGTTGGTTTGAGCGGGATTTGAAGCTCCGCGCGCAACTCGCAGTGAACGGCGTGCGCAATGCGCTCCTGCCGCATTGGTCGGTGGCAGGTCAGCGCCAGCTCACGATCCGGCTCGCGGACCTAACGCATGACGAGCGTGTGATGGGCGCGGCAGCGTGCTCGCGCGACTTCGCGTTGCTCGCGAGCACCGAAGAGTTCCCTAGCACTATTGCGTGCGACGAATTTGCACGGCACATGCGTTCCGGCCCAGGCGCGTCACCTTCCAGCTGGAATCCGTACACCACCATCAAAGCGTTGCCCGGTGGCAGCGTATATTTGAGCGCGATTCCGATCACGAACAACGGCGAGGCGCAGGGCTTCGTCGTGCTGCTCCAAGACCTCAGCTTCGTCGAACGGCGCGACGAGATGACGCAGCAGTTCTTGTTGATCGCGTTCTTCGTGCTGGCACTGGCCGCGTCGGCGGTGACGTTCGTGGCGTCGCGGCTTTCGTGGCGCAGCTGGAGCGATGAGCTGCGGCGCGTGATCCGCGTCGGTGAGCAACCGCGCGAGCAGCGCGACGCGCCGGAGTTCTCGCCGATCCTTCGCGACGTGCGCGAGCTGGTCGATCGCTTGATCGCCGAGCGCGACAACGAGAACGAAGCCGGCGCGTGGACGCCGGCGCGCCTCAAGCAGACGTTGCTCAAGCATTTGCGCGGCGAGAAGATCGTGCTGCTCGCGAACCGCGAGCCGTACGTGCACCAGTTCAAGAAGAAGGATGGCAACGGCAGCGACGAAGCGGAGATCGAGGTCATCCATCCCGCGAGCGGCCTCGTGACCGCGCTCGAGCCGGTGATGCGCGCATGCTCGGGCACGTGGATCGCGCACGGCAGCGGCTCGGCCGACCGCGCCACCGTCGACGAGAACGATCGCGTGCGTGTGCCGCCGAACGAAGAGTCGTACTCGCTGCGCCGGATCTGGCTCACGCCGGAAGAAGAGCAGGGCTACTACTACGGCTTCGCGAACGAGGGCCTCTGGCCGCTGTGCCACATCGCGCATACGCGGCCGATCTTTCGCAGCGACGACTGGAACCACTACCAAGTGGTCAACGACCGCTTCGCACAAGCCGCAGCGAAAGAAGTGGATACCGAAGATCCGATCGTGCTCGTGCAGGACTATCACTTCGCGCTTGCGCCGAAGCTGATCCGCAAACACTGCCCGGAGGCGACCGTGCTGATGTTCTGGCACATTCCGTGGCCGAACTCGCAGCACTTCGGCATCTGTCCGTGGCGCAAGGAGTTGCTGCACGGGATGCTCGGCGCGAGCATCTTGGGCTTTCACACCCAGTTCGACTGCAACAACTTCCTCGACTCGGTCGATCGCTTCTTGGAAGCCCGGATCGATCGCGAGCAGAACGCGGTGATCCTGCACGGTCATCGCACGCTGGTGCGGCCGTATCCGATCGCGATCGAGTGGCCCAACCGCTGGCTCGAGGGCATGGCGCCGGTCGCCGAGTGTCGCAGGAGCGTGATCGAGGAGCTCGGGCTCGCGCCGGACGCGCTGATCGGCGTCGGCGTCGATCGCCTCGACTACACCAAGGGGCTCGAGGAGCGCTTGCTCGCGGTCGAGCGCATGCTCGAGCGCTACCCGGAGCTTCGCGGGCGCTTCACGTTCGTGCAGCTGGCCGCGCCGAGCCGCACCGTGATCGAGCGCTACAAGCAGCTCAACGAGAGCGTCGAAGCGCTGACCAAGCGCATCAACGAGCGGTTCGCGGAGGGCTCGTACCGGCCGGTGATTCTGCAGCGCGCGCACCACGAGCCGCCGACCGTGTTTCGCTATTACCGAGCGGCCGACCTCTGCTACGTGAGCAGCCTCCACGACGGCATGAACCTCGTGGCCAAGGAGTTCGTGGCGGCGCGCGAAGATGAAGGCGGCGTGCTCGTCTTGAGCCAGTTCACGGGCGCAGCGCGCGAGCTGACCGAGGCGTTGATCGTAAACCCGTACGATCTGGAAGAAGCCAGCGCAGCGCTCGCGACCGCCGTGCACATGACTGCGCCGGAGCGCCGCATGCGCATGCGGTCGATGCGCTCGATGCTCGCCGAGCTCAACGTGTATCGCTGGGCCGGCCGGATGCTGGTCGACGCTGCGCGGCTGCGCAGTCGCGAGCGGCTCAGCGGGCGGTTGACCGATCACTTCACGCCGTCCAGCGGGAGCGCCGCCTTCGGGAGCGGGCGATGAGGAACATCCTCGCCCTTAGCCAGCGCCGGCTGCTCGAGGAGCTGGCGGCGTCGAACGTTGTGTTGGCGTTCGATTTCGACGGCACGCTCGCGCCGATCGTGACCGACCCCAAGCGCGCCGAGCTTCGTGCGCGCACCCGCCAGCGTTTGCTCACGCTGAGCGAGCTGTATCCGGTGATCGTGATCTCGGGGCGCGCACAGAGCGACGTGCGCAAGCGGCTCGCGGGCGTTCAGATCCAAGCGGTGGTCGGCAATCACGGCATGGAGCCCTGGGGCGCAGACGCAGCCGAACGCTATGCGCGGCAAGTGAAGCGTTGGCTCGCAAGGCTCGCGCCGCTGGCCGAGCTTCACCGCGGCGTGGTGATCGAGAACAAGACGTACTCGCTCTCGGTGCACTACCGGAAGGCTCGGCAGAAGCGGGCGGCACGCGCGGCGATCATGGAGGCCACAGCCTCGCTCACCAGCGCGCGCGTCGTCGGCGGCAAGCTGGTCGTCAACATCATGCCCGAAGGAGCTCCCCACAAAGGCATCGCGCTCGAGCGCGAGCGCGACCGCTTGCGCTGCGACACCGCGCTGTACGCCGGCGACGACGACACCGATGAAGACGTGTTCGCGCTCGATCATCCCGGGCGCCTGCTATCGATCCGCGTCGGCAAGAAGGGCACGTCGTCCGCGCCGTATTGCGTCGATCGCCAAACCGATATCGACGAGCTGCTGCGCGTGCTGATCGAGCTGCGCAGAAAGCAGGGCATGCCGCACCGCGCAGCGGAGTGAGGCCCATGACGAGGGAGAAGGGCGCCAGAGCGAAGGGCGATAGCGGCGCGCGCCGTGCCATGAGCGAAGGCGTAGCGCCCGATCTCGGCGAGGTGCTCGACTTCTTGCGGCTGATTTGGGCCGTCGATCACGGTTTGCATCGCGCGTCGAAGCGCGCCGAGCTGGCGCTCGGAGTGACCGGACCGCAGCGTTTGGTATTGCGGATCGTCGGGCGCTTCCCGGGCATCCCCGCCGGCCATCTCGCTCAGCTGTTGCACCTGCACCCGAGCACGCTGACCGGCGTGCTGCAGCGCTTGGAGGTGCAGGGGCTGATTCGCCGTCGCGTCGATCCGCGCGACGCGCGGCGCTCGCTCTTGGGCCTGACCGAGAAGGGCAGGCGCTTCGATCTGCGCACCGAAGGCGCCGAAGAGACCGCGATCGCCGTCACGCTCGCTCGCACCGCCCCAGAAAAGCTCAAAGCCGCGCGCGAGGTGCTGGAAAGCATTTCCTCGATCCTGTCAGGCTCCGCTCATCCCGATGAGCACGCCGTCCAAGCGAAATCCCGTAAAGGTCAAACGCGCCGCCGCGCATCCCGAGCGCCCCGGTGAGGAGTGCAAGGCCGAGCCGGGCACCTGGAAGCCGGCCATCGATCCGAAGCGCTGCGAGGGCAAGGGCGACTGCGTCGAGGTCTGCCCGTACGACGTGTTCGAGGTCGGCACGATCGACGAGCAGGTCTATCAAGCGATGCCGTTCTTGATCCGCTTGAAGCTCCGCGTGCACGGCAAGCGCACGGCGCTGACGCCGAAGCTCGACGCCTGCCAAGCGTGCGGCTTGTGCGTGGTGGCGTGCCCGGAGCACGCGATCAAGCTCGAACGCCGCGCCTAGCCTACGAGCCAGTGCGCGCCGAGTAACGCCGCGCCATCCGCAAGCGCGAGCTGAACGCGCGATAGCTATCAGCTATCAAGCGTCCCGAGCGCCTGAGCGCGCAGGCCGTCGATCACAGCATCGATGCCCTCGCGCAGCGGCGAGCGCCCGTCGTAAACGGCCGTCCACTTGCGTGTGGTGTGCGGACCAGTCAGCGGGATCGCGACTACGTCGCCGGTATCCGCGTACGGTTGGGCCGCCCAAGTCGAGAGGATCGAGACGCCTCGCCCGCTGCGGACGAGCTGAACCGTCGCCTCAGTCAGCGGCACCGTCTCGATCCGCTTCGGACCGCGCGTGCCCCGGAACAGCGCACGGCCCTCCTCGCGCAGCGTTGGCGTCAGGTCGTAGGTAAACAGCGTCTCGCTCTCGAGGTCCTTGGTGCGCAGCCGCTTGCGCCCCGCGAACGGATGCGACGGCGCGGTGATCACCACGAAGCGATCCACGAACAGCAGCCGCCCGACCCAATGTGGTTTGAGCTGCAGCGCGCCGTGGCAGATCGCGAGGTCGAGCGTGCCTTGGCGCAGGTGCTGGAGCGGGTCGAGCGTGGCGTTGAGCTGGATGCTCACGCTGATCCGCGGGTGCGTCTTGCCGACGTGATCGAGCAAGCCTGGCAGCCAGTGATACGCGGTGTAGCACTGCGTGCTGATGCGCAGCGGCCGCGGTGCCTCGCGCCCGCGCAGCTCGCGCTCGGCCTGCGCCAGCTTGTGGTCGAGCTCGCGGGACAGCGCGACCAGCTTGCGCCCGGCGTCGGTGATCTCGAGCTTGCGGCCGGCGCGCCGAAACAGCTCCACGCCGAGCCGCTCCTGCACGCGCGCCAGGTGATGGCTGACCGCCGATTGAGTGAGGTGCAGCGCGCGCGCCGCCGCCGTCACGCCGCCCCGGTCGGCGATGGCCTGCAAGAGACGCAGGTCTTTGATCTCGATGGCGGATTCCGTACTCATGAACAAAATCGAACGATGGATGAATTCATATCACTAGTCATCATGTACGGCCGCTCCCACAGTGCAAGGCCCAACAAGGAGCTCCGAACACATGCTCACGCTTTACTACGCCCCCGGCAGCCTGGCGTTCGCGCCGCACATGGTCCTGGAAGAGCTCGGCCTACCGCACGCGCTCGAGCGTATCCTGACCGGCGAGGAGCAGCACCGCACCGCCGCGTACTTGAAGATCAACCCGCGCGGGCTCTTGCCGGCGCTCGTGCTCGACGATGGCCAGGTGCTGATCGAGACGGCGGCGGTGTTGCAGTACCTCGCCGCGCTTCGACCGGAAGCCGGCCTCGTGCCGAGCGATCCGTTGGTGCGCGCGCGCTGCCACGAATGGCTGAGCGTGATCGGGACGGGCCTTCAGCCGGCATACGCGTTGATCGGACGCCCCGATCGCTTTACGCCCGACGCGACGACGCATGCGTCGCTGAGCGCGGCGGCGCGCGTTCGGTTCATGGAGATCTTGCGATTTTGCGAGTCGCGCGTTCCGGAGCAAGGCTGGCTGGTCGGCGATTACACCGTCGCCGATCCGTATCTCACCGTGATGGTGCTGTGGGCACGCCACAACCGCCTGCCGCTCGAAGACTTGCCTCGGCTCAACGCCTGGTTCGGGCGAGTCGCAACACGGCCGTCGTTTGCGAGCACGCTGCGCGCCGAAGGCCTGATCGACGCCTCGGGTAAGCCTACGCCGCCGGCGCGCGTGTAGCGCTCAGCCGGCGGACAAGTGCTCGGACAGGATCTTCGCGCCGAGCGCGATCAGCGTGATGCCGCCGATCGCGTCGAGCGTGCGGCCGAACGACTGAAAGCGCGCGCCGAGCGTGCGGCCGATGTGCCGTCCGGCGAGCAGCGCGCTCACACATAGCACCGCGGTGACCACGCCGATCGTCGTGATCGAGACGACGAGCGGCGCGCCGAGCATCGGTAGCGTGATGCCGGCGGCGAGCGCGTCGATGCTGGTCGCGATCGCGAGCACGGTGAGCGTGCGCAAGCCGAACAGGTCGGGCGTGCTCGCGAGCTCGGATCCGTCGTCGCCTTTCGCGGCTTCGAGCAACATGTGCACGCCGATCGCGCCGAGCAGCCCGAACGCGATCCAGTGATCCCATCGCTCGAACATCGGCCCGAGCCGCGCGCCTGCGAGCGCGCCGAGCCACGGCATAAGCGCCTGGGCGCCGCCGAACAAAACCGCGACTTTCACGACCTCGCGTAGGCCGAGCTTGGGGGCCGCGAGCCCGCGCGCCGCGCACACCGCGGCGGCGTCCATCGCGAGCCCGACCGCCAGCCAAAGCACGCTCCAAGCCATCGCCGAGGAACTTTGCACGAGCGAAGTGCCCGTTACCACTCACGAAAGCAGGTCGGCTCTGGCGGTGATTGATAGCTGCTCATAAGTTCAGCTATAGAACAAGACCGGCTTATGCAGACCCAAGGCGCCAAGCGAGTCGCGTGCGTAGATGTTCCGGCGCTCGCGCTGCAGCTGGTGCTTCGGGCGCATCCGGAGTGGGCGCAGGACCCGGTCGTGATCGTGACCGACGACCGGCCGCGCGCGCCGATCGTGTGGGCGAACCGCGCGGCGCGCGCCGTGGGCATCCACCGCGGAATGTGCTTCTCCGAGGCCAAGGCGCTCAGCTCGATCCTGCACGCCGAGGTGATCTCCGCGCACGCGATCGATGACGCGGTCGACGAGCTGTTCGAGATGTTGATCAAGCTCACGCCGCACATCGAGCCGGCGCTCGATCAGGCAGGGTTGTTTTGGATCGACCCGAGCGGGCTCTCGGGCTTGTTCGGTGATCTGCAGCGCTGGGCGAGCGCGATCGAGCATGCGCTCTTGCTCGAGCGCTTCGTGAGCTCGGTGGTCGTGGGCTTTTCGCGCGGGCATGTGCTGGCGCTGGCGCGTTCTCGCAAAGGCGTGCTCGTGGTTGCAGACCGCGATGCGGAACAGCGGGCTGCTGCGCGTGTTGCGCTCAGCAAGCTGGAGATCTCGGTGATGCTGCGCGATCAGCTCGCGCTGCTCGGCATCCACACCGTCGGCCAGATGCTGGCGTTGCCCGGATCGCAGCTGCGCTTGCGCTACGGCGCAGCCGCGGGGCGCTTGCACGATTTTTTGAGCGGGCACTGTTACTCGCCGCTGCTCCCGCGCGCGCCGGCGATCCCGCTCGTGCTCGATCTTCAAGTCGAGCCACCCGACGACGACCACCCCCGGCTCTTGTTCGGGCTCAAGAGCGTGCTCCATCACGCGGTGGACAAGCTCGTGCACGAGCATCAGGCCGTGACGGCGCTGGTGCTCGAGCTCAAGGTCGAGCGCCACGGTGCGCAGCAAGAGCGGGTGGAGACGGCCGCGCCGACGTTCGATGTGCTGCAGCTCTTGGATTTGGTGCGCTTGCGGTTGTCGTCGCTCACGCTGCTCGGCAAGGTCGAGCACCTGCGCGTGACGGTGGAGCACGTGCGCGTGCATCCGCGGCAAGCTGCGCTGCACGCGCTCAGCGGCGACGAGACCAAGCCGCGCGACCTGGAAGCGGCGGCGCGCGCGCTGGCCCGCTTGAAGGCTACGTTCGGACCGGATGTGGTGGCCTGCGCCAAGCTGCGCGAGGCGCACTTGCCGGAAGCGAAATACACGCTCGAGTCGGTGCAAACCGTGCGTGTGCCGCAGCGCGTGATGATCGATCCTGCGCGAGCTCAGCGCGCGGCGCGGCGCGTGTATTGTGCGGCGCTCGAGCACCTGCCCGAAGTGGTGCGTAAGCGCGCGCCGCAAGACGACGCAGACTGCTGGCTGAACGCGCACGGCGTCGCGAAGAACATCGTCGGGCCCGATCGCATCGCCGGCGGCTGGTGGGCGCAGTCGGTCGAGCGCGACTACTACGTCGTGGAGACGAGCACCGGTGAGCTGCTCTGGGTCTATCACGACAAGCTGCGCCGCCGCTGGCTGCTCCACGGCGTGCTCGATTGAGGCGAGAACGATGCGCGACTACGTTCCACTCTGGGTTAAATCGAGCTTCAGCTTTTTGGAAGGCGCGAGCCAACCCGACGAGCTGGTCACGCACGCCAAGGAGCTCGGCTTGCCCGCGCTGGCGATCACCGATCGCGATGGCGTGTACGGCGTCGTGCAAGCGCACATGCGCGCCAAAGAGCTGGGCATCAAGCTCGTGCTCGGCGCGCAGATCACGCTGAGCGAGCCGACTGATCCGGCAGGTAAGCCCGTTGTCGTGTTGTGTGAGAGCCGGCGCGGCTACGGCAACATGTGCCAGCTGATCACGCGCGGCCGGATGCGCAGCAAGAAGGGCGAGTCGCGCGCTTGGCTCGATGAGTTGTGCGAGCTGTCGGAAGGGCTCGTCGTGCTGTGCCCGGAGCCGAGCTTCCTCGAGCGCTTGCGTGAGCCGTTCGGCGAGCGGTTGTTTGCGCTGGTCGCGCGGCACTTACAGAGCGACGAGAAGCTCAAAGAACGTTCGCTGCGTGAAGCGGCGCGGGCGTGCGACGTGCAAACCGTGGCATGCAACGAAGTGCTGTATGCCAGCGTAGCGCGCAAACCGCTGCAGGACGTGCTGGCCTGCATTCGCTCAGGCAAGACGCTCGCCGAAGCCGGCCGGGTCACCCGCCAAAACGCCGAGCATGATCTCAAGGCCGCGCACGCGATGCGCGAGCTGTTCGCGGACGATCCAGATGCGCTCAAGCGCACGCTCGCGATCGCCGAGCGCTGCAGCTTTTCGCTCGCAGAGCTGCGCTATCGCTATCCGGGCGAGCGTGTGCCCGAAGGCAAGACCGAGAGCGCCTGGCTGCGCGAGCTCGTGGAGCTCGGCGCGGCCGAGCGTTATCCGGGCGAGCTCGCTGCGGCGACGCGCGCGCAGATCGACAAGGAGCTGTCGATCATCGGTCAGCTCGAATACGGCGGTTACTTCCTCACGATGTACGAGATCGTGAAGTTCTGCGGCCGGGAACGGATCTTGTGCCAAGGCCGCGGCAGCGCTGCCAACAGCGTGGTGTGCTTTTGCTTGGGCATCACCGCGATCGATCCGATCGAGCAAGACCTGCTGTTCGAGCGCTTCTTGAGCCTCGAGCGCGCGGAACCGCCCGATATCGACTTGGACATCGAGCACGAGCGCCGTGAAGAGGTGATCCAGTGGCTCTACCAGCGCAACGGCTTCCATTACGCCGCGATGGTCGCGAACGTCATTCGCTACCGCTTGCGCTCCGCGATGCGCGACGTGGGCAAGGTGCTCGGCTTGCCGACGACCGCGGTCGATCGCTTGAGCAAGCTGATGGGCGGCCGCTTTTCGGACCTCGGTGACGATGCGCTGCTGCACGCCGGGCTCGATCCGAAGGCGCCTTCGTCGCAGATGTTTTTGAAGATCGTCGAGGAGATCGAAGAGCTGCCGCGTCATCTCTCCATTCATCCGGGCGGCTTCATCCTCGGTCACGAGCCGGTCGACACGTTGGTGCCGATCGAGCCGGCGACGATGGAGAAGCGCACGGTCATTCAGTGGGACAAGTACGCGGTCGATGATCTCGGGCTGTTCAAGGTGGACTTGCTCGGGCTCGGCGCGCTGTCGCAGATCCGCGGGTGCCTGAAGCTGCTGCGCGAGCACCACAAACGCGAGCTGACGATGAAGGACGTGCCGCACGGAGATCCCGGCACGTACGCGATGATCTCGCGCGGCGATACGGTCGGCGTGTTTCAGATCGAGTCGCGCGCGCAGATGTCGATGCTGCCGCGGCTCAAGCCGGCAAAGTTCTACGACCTGGTGATCGAGGTCGCGATCGTCCGGCCGGGCCCGATTCAGGGCGACATGGTCCACCCGTACTTGCGGCGTCGTAACAACGAAGAGCAAGCCGAGTACCCGCACCCAGCGTTGCGGCGTGTGCTCGAGAAGACGCTCGGCGTCCCGATCTTTCAAGAACAAGTCATGAAGATCGCGATGCTGGTCGGCGGTTATACGCCCGGTGACTCGGATCGCTTACGGCGCGACATGGCGGCGTGGAAGTCGTCGGGGCGGATCGAGCGGCATTACGAAAAGCTCGTGACCAACATGATCGAAAACGGGCTCACGCCGGAGTTTGCGGAGCGGATTTTTTCGCAGATCCGCGGCTTCGGCGAGTACGGCTTTCCGGAGAGCCACGCTGCGAGCTTCGCGCTGATCGCGTACGTCACCGCGTGGCTGCGCTGCCACTACCCGGCGGCGTTCACGTGCTCGCTGCTCAACGCGCAGCCGATGGGCTTCTACTCGCCCGCCACGCTGGTCGAGGACGCGAAGCTTCACGGCATCAAGGTGCTGCCGATCGACGTGCAGCACAGCGCGTGGGACTGCACGCTCGAGCCGCAGCACGGCGGCGCTCATGCCGTGCGCATGGGCCTTCGCTACGTGAAAGGCCTGAGCGCCCGCGAGCGCGATCACCTCGAGCGCGAGCCGCCGCCGTATCGCGACCTGGAGGACTTCATCCGGCGCACCAAGCTCAACCAAGGCGCGTGTCAGAAGCTCGCCGAGGCCGGTGCGCTGGACCCGATCACCGACGGCCGGCGCGATGCGATTTGGGAAGCGCGCGAGCTGTTCACGCGCGTCGCCGATCCGCTCGAGCTCGGCTCGGCCGATGGCATACCGGAGAGCACGGAGCTGTTCCCCGAGCTGCGTCCGATCGAAGAGGTGCTCTGGGACTACCGGCGCACGCATCACAGCACGCGCGGCCACCCGATGCAGGGCTTACGCACCGAGCTGGCGCGGCGCGGTATGCCGACCGCTCGTGAGCTCAACGCGCTGCGCGACGGAACGTATGCGCGCTACGTCGGCATGACGATCTGCCGCCAGCGCCCGGGCACCAAGGCCGGCGTCACGTTCTACACGCTCGAGGACGAGACCGGCTTCGTGAACCTGGTGGTGTGGAAGCCGGTGTTCGAAGCGCACGCGGTGGTCGCGCGCACCGCGCTGCTCATGGGCGTGAGCGGCAAGATCCAATCAGAGAGCGGCGTCATCCATCTCATCGCCGATTCATTGTGGGAGCCACCGATGACTTTTGCCGCCGAGGGGACTTCCACGCGCAATTTTCATTAGGCGAAGCGCTTGCGTGGAGCCGTTCCGATTAGTGAAGCGGAGCGGGATGCCCGCTGTTCGACTGGCGGATGCCGCAGGACTCGGCCACCTCGTCGCGGTAGGCCAGCCACGCGTTGAGCGTCTCTTCCATGAAGCCGACGACGCGCGGTCGCGCCGACGGCGGCACGTGATCGAGCATTACACGCCACGCGGCCTTGCGGTGATCGCCTTCGACTTGGCGATGCGCCTTGGTGAGCGCGAGGTGGTCGATCGATAGGCCGTAGTGCTTGACCAGTGGGTGCTCGGATAGGCGCGGGGCAGGGCGCTTGGGCGCGCTCTCGTCGAGCTCGCCGCGCTCGTGGCTCGTGCCTTCGAGGAAGATCGTGGTGACCGCAGCGGCCACCTCCCAGCCGTTGCCGATGGTCGCCTCGTCGAGCACCGCGCGATACGTCGCCGCGCGCGGCATCAACGCCACGTCCTCGAAGCGCGAGAGATCCATGCCCAGACCGCGCGGATACTCGAGGAACAGCTCCGGGTGCGGCCGACCGGCGATCAGACCGCCGGTCTCTTCTTCGTACAGGTTCTCGGCGAGCTCGCGGCGCACTTCCGGGAGCATGCACTGCACGTACGCGCGGCCGATCAGGAGCGGAAAGTCGCGCACGTACGTGCCGTATTCCTGCTCGAGGTGGATGTGCAGCCGTTCCTTCGGCACCACGCCCGAGGTGAAGGCGGGCCAGGCCCAGTGCACCTTGCGTTCCATCACCGAAAGCAATGCTTCACGAAGCTCGTCGCGCGTCATCCGGCAATTGTAGTTAGCCGCGGCGAGCGCGGCCAACTCGCCGGCAAAGCTCGCGTGCATCTGCCGAGAATTGCAGCGGATTTATTTTGTCACCCGACCGCAAGCCGCCACGCCGCGCCAAGCAATGCGCAGCCCAGGAGCGTCTTGGGCATGTCTACCTTGAACCAGAGCATCGCGAGCATCGCGCCCGCGGCGAGCACCGCGGACGCCGGCTCGAACGTGGCGAGATCCGGCACGAGCAGCCGCAACGGCCCGACATGCTGCTCGGCCACCGCGCGAAAGATCACGTGCACCGCAAACCAGATCGATAGGTTCAGCACGACGCCGACGACCGCCGCGGTGATCGCGGACAGCGCGGCGCGCGCCGCCTTGTTGCCGCGCAGCGCCTCGACATAAGGCCCGCCCAGGAAGATCCACAGAAAGCACGGCACGAACGTGACCCACACCGTGATCACCGAGCCGAGCACGCCGGCGGCGAGCGGCGAGAGCCCGCCTGGAAAGCGGTACCCGCCGAGAAAGCCGACGAACTGCACGACCATGATCAGCGGCCCGGGCGTCGTCTCGGCGAGCCCGAGGCCGTCGAGCATCTCGCCGGGCTGCAGCCAGCCGTAGACCTCGACCGCTTGCTGCGCGATGTAAGCGAGCACCGAATACGCGCCGCCGAACGTGACCACCGCGGCTTGCGAGAAGAACGTGGCTTCGGTCACGAACACCGACTCGCGCCCGAACAGCGCAGCCAGCAGCGCGATCGGGGCGACCCACAGCGCGCTGCAGACGGCGAGCACGCGGATGAAGCGCGCGCGCGACGGCTTGGTGTGCTCGAGCGCGCCTTCCGCCGCCATCGCCGCGATCACGCTGGTGCGGCTCGCTTCGCCAGAGCTCTGCTCGGGCGCCTTGCTCGCCGGAAGGACCGCGCTGATGGCCAGGCCGCCGAGGCCTGCTGCCAGCACCACCCACGGGAACGGCACCTCGAAGAAGAAGATCGCGATGAAAGCGATCGCTGCGATCGCGATATGCGACCAGCCCTTGAGCGCGCGCTTGCCGATCCGCAGCACCGCCTCGACGACCACGGCGAGCACCGCCGCTTTGAGGCCGAAGAACACCGCGGCGATCGCCGGCACGTCCCGCAACGTCGCGTACAGGATGCTGAGCACCAGAATCGCAGCGAAGCCCGGCAGCACGAAAAACAGCCCCGCGGCCAAGCCGCCGCGCGTCTTGTGCATCAGCCAGCCGATGTACGTCGCCAGCTGCTGTGCTTCGGGCCCGGGCAGGAGCGTGCAGTAGTTGAGCGCGTGCAGAAAGCGCTCTTCGTCGATCCAATGCAGGCGCTCGACCAGCTCCTTGTGCATCAGCGCGATCTGGCCCGCCGGCCCGCCGAAGCTCAAAAGGCCGATGCGCGCCCAAACGCGGAGTGCTTCGCCAAAGCTAACCGGGGCCGTCACGGCCGGGAGCTTACTGCGGCGCGGGCACCCCGAGCTGCGCCGAATACGCGGCCGTGCGCCGCTCGCTCGGATAGCGCTCGATGTAGAGCTTCATGTACTTGTTGACCTGATCGGTGCGGCCCATCGAGCGGTAGGTCTCGACGAGCAGCTCGAGCTCTTGCGCGGTGCGCGTGCGGTTCTCGAGCGCTGCGACGGCGCACGCTTGGTCACTGCGCGCCAGACAGGCGCGTGCGGCCTGCATCGGCGTGAGCGCGCCGGAAGGTGCGGGCGGAAGCGGAGCGATCGCCGGCTTCGGCGGGGCAGCAGCTGGCGCAGGGCTGGGCGTCGCGGGCGCGGGCTCCGGCGCGGGCGTGATCGCGAGCGCGGGCGGTGCCGGCTCGGCAGGCGGCGGCGTCGGCGCTGCGGGCGCGGCTTCTGCCGGCTTTTCGGTCGCTTCGGGCTTCGGCGTCGCGCGCTTGGTCGCGGTCGAGCGCGCCGCGCGCGGC